>UMLL01037884.1_pt1 | contig 13203 bp, 6 predicted proteins | sample 1966591 | NCBI WGS metagenome assembly UMLL01 (sample SAMEA4836200, study PRJEB28245) | human gut metagenome | biome: gut microbiome; material: fecal sample | place: Denmark | collected 2008 | reverse complement strand
TGTCCCACTCCAGCACACGGATACGCTGCTCCAGCTCCGCTTCAGTAGTGATCCCGCTTGATAAAAGGTATTTGAATTGCTGCTCATACCGCTCCAAATGAATGACCTCCCGCTTGACGGAAAAGGGCAGCTTGGGCGGCAGCTTTTTCCGCCTGCCCCCACGCAGCAGATAGAGGTAGCGGAGATAGAGTGCGTGAAAGCCGGTGATCTTCTTTTTTCGGACGGTCGCCAGTTTGCCCTTCATGCGGTAACGCTTGACGGAATGGGCGATGATTGGCGGGGCTATGCCGCCGTGCCGTTGTTTGGAAAGCCGCAGCAGAATATCCGCTTCGGTGTAGCCCTCGCCCAGACTGTCCAGGCGGATCGCCCGCTTTGCGCCGGGGGGCTTGACCGTGGTGTATTTCCGATTGGGGCTGCGGCGTACCTCGTAACCGTTCTTTCGCAGCAGCATGAGAAAGGTATCGTAGGTGTAGGCTTGGTGGATGATGGCGTCAATGTCGGTGCGGATCACGCCGCGCACGGTGGGCTTGCCGCCCTGCTCCGCCTTCCACTCAGCGTAATGCTTGCCCTTGCCCTGCGGGGCAATGACGGATAGATCGTTCTCCCGGCACAGTTCGTCCGAAGTACCGCGCACATCGTTGTAGTAGCTCTCCGGGCTGGAATGGTATTTCTGCCCATCTACACAGGACACGGAATTGACCACCAGATGATTGTGCAGGTGGTGCTTATTCAAATGGGTGCTGATAACGACCTCATACCGTTTACCAAACAACCGCTTGGCAAATTCCAGCCCAATAGCGTGCGCCTGCTCTGGTGTGACCTCCCCCGGCTGAAAGGATTGGATGAAATGGTAGCCGAGGACACCGCCCATTTTGCCAAACTGCTGTTTGGTTTCCATCATTTCAGAAAGAGCGGTGTCCACGCTGCTGCAATTCAACGCAGAAGTGAAAAAGAATTGCTCCGTCTTTTCGGGATTAGAGATGTAGGTGATGCCGGACGCCAGTGAGGTCTTTTCTCCGTCTGTGATGTAGCGCACACGGTCGTCTAAACGGACGCGAATGGCAAAAACTTTGGTAACAGCCATTACCCCCGCTTCACCGCCCTCCACAATGCCGCCTGCATTTCCATGATACTTTGAATGTCCTCCTTGCGGACATAACCGGAAGCATTGGCGACTTTGGCGATTTGGTTGATGTTTGTACCGATGCCGGAAAGCTGACGCAGCAGCTCCGGCAGTTCATCAGGCGGACGGGGACGCAGGTTCACGCCCATGATAAGCCGCCGAATCGCAGGCTCCATTTTCAAGCCGCTGTCCTTGGAAAGCTGTTTGACATGGGCATATTCGTCAGCGGTCAGGCGAATGGTAATTTGCTTGACATTGTTGCGTTTCATCGGAAGTTCCTTTCCTGTTGAAGTGGGGATATTAAGGGGTCTACCCCTTAACAAGCGCATTTTGATGTCAAAATGCTATGCTTGCGACTGCAAAGCAGCCGCAGGCCGCTTGCAGTCCTAACCCAGCCGAAAAAGAAAATCAGCGTGCGTCACCGCCACGGGTCCTTACCCTGCCACTGATCCCTTTCACAAGCTGGAGCTGGTCGTTGTAGTCCTTTCCGCGCCGTGGTGGGTTGTCGATGACCTCATACTCGGAAAGTTTCTTTTGAATGGCCGCGGATGCCGTCCGTCCCGGCCCGTCGTTATCCAGGCACAGCACGACCCGCGCCACGCCAGGATTGTCCTTCAGGTATTGCTCCAGCGCAGCGGGGAATCGGATCGAGCCGTCTTTCCGCGGCTGATAAATGCCGGAGAGGGACAGCGTATTGGCGGCGCGCCAATCTTGCCCCCGCAGCTTCAGCAGCGTCAGGTAAGAAAGGGCGTCTATGGCGGATTCAAACACGCAGAGGGTTTTGCCACCGGCGCGGAGGGGAACGGCAAAGGAAAACCGCTTATCGCTGCCGGGGACTTCACCGGCGAAGGTGGTTTCTGAAAGCGTCCCACGCAGTGCGCCGTAGGCAGGGTTCCCATGTTCGTAGCCCACAAATACGCAGTTATGACGCTCGGCGTCCTCGTAAAGCTGCCCGTGCTTGATGCAGTGGTTGATGATCTCCGCATCAATGCCCCGGCTCCGCAGATATGCAAAAACACGCCGGTTGTCGGCGTGTTTGGGTGGGAGGGAAAATTCAGTTTTCGGGAGCGGTGCGGTTGGCTCTGATTTGGTCGGCACACGGGGCAATTCTCCGAGGATGCGCTGAACGGCATCCAAAAAGGAAACACCCTCCACTGTTGTCAGATAGTCCAGCGCAGTTGTGCCGCCGATATTCCGTGACCACCAGCACCATTTTCCATTGGAGATTTTTAGGCTGTCGTGGGTGCGGGTGGCATAGGTGTCTCCGCCGATATGCACCAGCTCCTCCGGCTCAAACCGCCGCAGATAGGTCAATAGGTCCATCTCGCGGGCGGCAGCGATCTGTTCCTTAGATAGGTAGGGCATGGCACTCACCTCCCAGCGATCTTTTCTCAGTCCTCTGGATAAAGAATAGAATCAGCACATTTTTGATATGGGTAGTTAAAAACATCCTTGTGATGTAGCAAATAGTTCTGGATATACTCATAGAAATTTTCAACTGCATACAGCTTTTCGATTTCTGCTTGGCTCAGTCTCCGTGCTCTCAGGTACTCTGTCATCTCGTCTTGCAGAACATATAGATGCGCGTATTTATCAATACGGACTTTCTGATCGGTAATTCCTTCTTTACCAATGATCTTGTAGAGTTCTTCGCGTTCTTTCCTCAATTTTGCGTATAGGTCATTTTCTGTAATTTTCTTGTTCATGTGCAGTCCCTTTCTATCGTGCCAAACCCGCCCGCATCCGGTGGGCGTAATTGGCGACGCTGTATCGTTTCATATAGGCGTTTTCGCTGGGGGCCGAACTGTCAAAGTCCAGCCCCTCCATACGGGGATCGTCGGTGCCGTCCAGCACCTCCTCCACCGGAATGACGCGGAGCCTGCCGGAGCATTTCAGCTCGCCGCCAAATACGCCAGCGGCACAGTGAAAGCCACGGTCACCGCACACCCAAAGCAGCTTCTTTCCTGCGGGAATATCGCCAAAGGGCTGCTTCAAAACAATGACGGAACGAGGTTCCGCACCGGCTACCTCATAGTAGCCGGACTGCTCCGCCTTTTCATAAGCGCGAATCAGCTTTTCAAATTTGCGCTGCGGCTCGATATAGAGCCAGCTTTCCTGATAACCCATAATTTCCTCCATTTTCTATTGGTTTTACCGCTCCAACTGCGGTCTGCGGCGCTCCGGCGGCCTTTGATCCTCGTCCGGCTCGGCGTCTACGATCTCCGGCTCCTTGTGGTCTAAATTCAGCAGGGAATTCAGTTCCTCCAGCCGTGCCGTTTTAGTGTTCAGCTCTGCCTCACGGGGAAACGGCTTTTGTACCTCCGTCTTTGCGGTTTCCAGCTGCGTTTGCAGGTTGGAAAGCTGCTCCCGGCAGGTTTGCTCCTTAATAGGCAGTCCCTCCAGCGCATTGTCCATGCGCTGCAAATTGCCGAACACATCGGTTCCCAGCGTGACCGTGTGGCGGAGCTGCCCGATCATGGTCAGGCGGTACTCCCGCGCGAAGGTATCAAAGGCCAGCTCCAGCGTCAGACCGCGATAGCTGCCGATCTGTGTTGCCTCCGGGGAAAGCATGGTCTGGCACATGGTCAGCAGCGCCGCGCCCGCCTCCTTCTTGTCAGCGTAGGTGACGCCCGCCAGCGTAAGCGGGGAGAAGCCGTCCCCATTGGGATGGGTATTCTCCTTGACCGTGGCAATATCCGCGCCATACCCGGCGATCCGTGCCTGCGTTTCCGCGATTTGTTTCGGAAAGCCCTTGCTGATGGCGTCCTCCAGCGCGTATTTCTGAGAAAGGTGGTTGGCTTTCAGCAGCTTCAGCTTGGACACCTCAATGTCCAGATCCATCTTTTCCTTGATCATGGGGTTGCCGCTGGCCAGCGCCTTGATCTCGGCATAAGAAAGCGCCTGCTCATCCACATCTTCGGCAGAGCGGACAGGCGATTTGCTGGTCATAATTTGCGATATAAATTTCTGCTTGGATTCTACCAACTGATACAAGTAGGCATCGAAGGTGCCCTCGGTAACATAGCTGTAAATGTCCACCTCCGGATTTTCGTTGCCCTGCCGGATAATGCGCCCCTCACGCTGCTGAAGGTCGGACGGACGCCACGGACAATCCAGATGGTGCAAAGCGACGAGCTTTTGCTGACAGTTGGTGCCAGCGCCCATGCGCTGGGTGCTGCCCAGCAGGATACGCACCTGACCGCTCCGCACTTTGCCAAACAGGTCTTTTTTCTGCACCTCGCTCTTGGCGTTGTGGATGAAGGCGATCTCGTTTTCGGGAATACCCAATTCCAGCAGCTTCGCGTGAATATCATCATAAACGCTGAAGGTACCGTCATCCTTTGGGGTGGACAGGTCGCAGAAGATCATCTGCGTGGAGCGTTGGCCAGCGGTGCGCTGCCAGATCTCAAACACATTTTCCGCGCACTTGGCGGCTTTGCTGTTGGGATCGCTGGGAAGCATGGGATTGACCAGCCGCTGATCCAGCGCCAGCTTGCGGCCATCGTTGGTGATGAGCAGCATATTGTCCACGCTGCTGTCCACCTCGCGGTTGCGGACTTTTTCAGCACGCTCCGCCAGCGATGCCACGATCTCTTTCTGATACTCCGATGGCTTCAAGGCGATGTTGTGGTAATGCGCTTCCGGCACGGGGAGCTTGAGCATATCCGCCGTCTGGATGTCCGCCACATTTTTGAATACGCTCATCAGCTCCGGCAGGTTATAAAACTTGGCGAAGCGTGTCTTGGCCCGGTAACCGGTGCCCTCGGGAGACAGCTCGATGGCGGTGACGGTCTCGCCGTAGTTCGCCGCCCAGCTATCGAAGTGCTGTAAGCCCTGCTCCTCCAGTGCCGACATCTGCAAATACCGCTGGATGGTGTAAAGCTCCACCATGCTGTTGGAAATGGGGGTGCCGGTGGCAAAGACAATGCCGCGCCCTCCGGTGATCTCGTCCAAATAGCGGCACTTCATAAAGAGGTCTGAGCTTTTCTGCGCCTCGGTCTGGGCAATACCGCCCACATTCCGCATTTTCGTATACAAAAAGAGGTTCTTAAAATAGTGTGACTCGTCAATGAAGATGCGGTCAACGCCCAATTCCTCAAAGGTGACCACATCATCCTTGCGGCTCTGGTCGTTCAGCTTGTCGATCTTGGCTTGCAGGCCCTTCTTGGTTTTCTCCATCTGTTTGATGGTGAAGTTCTCGGCTTTTTCTCGCTTGGCTTCGGAAATGCCCATCATAATTTCGTCGATCTGCTGTTCAAGAATGGCCCGCTGGCGCTCTACGCTCATGGGGATCTTTTCAAACTGCGAATGCCCGATGATGACGGCGTCGTAGTCGCCGGTGGCGATGCGCCCACAGAATTTCTTGCGGTTTTTGGTTTCAAAATCCTTACGGGTAGCGACAAGAATGTTCGCTGCCGGATAGAGCTGCAAAAACTCAGTGGCCCACTGCTCTGTCAGGTGGTTGGGCACCACAAAAAGAGATTTTTGACACAGGCCCAGTCGCTTTGACTCCATCGCCGCCGCGACCATTTCAAATGTCTTACCGACGCCCACTACATGAGCCAGCAAAGTATTTCCACCGTACAAAATGTGCGCGATGGCGTTGACCTGGTGCTTGCGGAGCGTGATCTCCGGGTTCATGCCTGAAAAGCTGATGTGACTGCCATCATACTCACGGGGGCGGTTGCTGTTGAACAGGATATTGTAGGTTTTGCAGATAGCCTCGCGCCGGTCAGGGTCTTTCCAGATCCACTCAGCAAAAGCGTCTTTAATGAGTTCCTGCTTGCTCTGGGCGATGGCGGTTTCCTTCTTGTTGAGGACAGCGGTTTTCCTGCCATCGGCATCGTACACATAATCAAAAATGCGGACATCCTTCAGATTCAGGGTGTCCTCAATGATCTCATAGGCGTTGATGCGCTTGGTGCCGTAGGTGCTGATGGCCTTCACATTGCCGCGATCCTTGCTCTTGCCCTCGATGCGCCATTCGCCGGTGATGCCGGAATAGTGGACCTTCATGCCCCATTGCACGCTGCGTGGTGTTCCCAGCGTTTCAAAGATAAACTGGCGCACATAGTCCGTGTCCAGCCAGGTAGCGCCCAGTCGGACGGAAATCTCGCTGGCGGTGAGGTCTACCGGCTGCACCTGTGCCAGAGCATCGGCGTTGATCTGATACTGCGGGTCCTGCTCCGCCTTGCCTTGGGCAACTGCCAATTTTTGACGCACATTGCCGGAAAGGTATTCGTCCGCGGGCAGGTACTTTTCATTTACGCCCTCGGCGTAGTCAGGGTTGAGAAACACCACGCCGGTCAGCTCGGCAAACAGCGTTTCCTCGTCCTTGCCGGTGAGCCTGCCCATATAGTCCATATCCACATGGGCCTTTTCCCCAATGGACAGCGCCAGCGCCTCCACCGCCGTGTCTACCTTTTCAGCAGGTTTGTGGCTGCGGATGGTGCGCTTGGTAAACAGGTCTGCCTTGCGCTTCAGGTTCCGATCCTCGTCCAGAATTTCCAATGAACAGAGCAGGAAGTAGGAACTGTCCTGATCGAAGACGATGGCGTTGCCACGGGAATTGATGAGTCCATATTTCCGGGTGAAGGCGTCGTAGAGGGTATTCAGCTTGGCTTGCTGCGCCTTGATTTCTTCATCGGGATAGTCCTCGGTCTGGTATTCCAACAGCGTCCGCACACAGTCCCGCAGCTCGATCATGCCGCGAATTCTGCTCTCCGCCGTCTTGGATACCCCCACCGGGTTCATGCGGCTGTTTTCACGGTAGTAGATTTGCCCGTTCACCAGTGTATAGGAAAAATTGCGGACAGCGGGGTCGGCTTCAATGGAATGATCCTCACCCTCCAGTTCTTCCTCCCGGTCATAAGCGGCGATTTCGCCGTAAATATTTTGAACGGCCTCCGCCAGCAGTGCTTCCAACGGCTGCTCCGGGTACGGCTCACAGGTGGGCGTGGGGCCGAACGGCCCGGACACCATCTTCATCTCGCCCAGCACCATGTCGGGGTGGTCGATGAAGTAGCTGTTCATCTGGATGCCGTCCTCGTTGGTGGCAAGGTGTACCCATTCGGGTTCTATATCCACCATGCGCTCACGCTTTTGCAAAAACAGAATGTCTGAAACCACCTCGGTGCCCGCCGCGGCCTTGAACGCATTGTTGGGCAGGCGAATCGCCCCCAGCAACTCCGCTCGCTGCGCGATGTATTTTCGCGCGCTGGCGGTGCGCTTGTCCATGGTGTAGCTGGAGGTCACAACGGCGATGACGCCGCCCGGTCTGACCTGATCCAGCGCTTTGGCGATGAAATACTCGTGGATGGGAAAATTCAGCCGGTCATAGCGTTTGTCCGGCACATGGAACTGGCCGAAGGGGACATTGCCGATGGCAACATCAAAAAAGTTGTCCGGGAAGGCAGTTTTCTCATAGCCCTGCACCGCAATACTGCTTTTCTGATAAAGCTGGCGGGCGATGCGGCCAGAGAGATCGTCCAGCTCCACGCCGTAGAGCTTGCTGCCGCTCATATTTTCCGGCAGCATACCGAGAAAATTGCCGATACCGCAGGACGGCTCCAGAATGTTGCCCTGCGTGAAGCCCATCTGCCCCAGGGCGGCATAGATGCCGCGAATGACCACAGGCGGCGTGTAGAACGCCGTGAGCGTGGATTCGCGGGCAGCGGCGTATTCGGCGTCCGTCAGCAGGTCTTTCAACTCATTGTAGCGTGGGTTCTTTTCGTCAAAGAAATCGGCCAGACCGCCCCAGCCCACATACTGCGCCAGCACCGCCTGTTCTTCTGCGGTGGCGCTGCGGTTCTCCGCCTCCACGGTTTTCAGAGTACGGATCGCGTCCAGATTGCGCTGAAAACGCTCCAGCGGCGCGCCCTCTCCGATGTGGTCATCGGTGATGCGGTAGTTGCTGCCATCCGCGTCCAGCGGATAGGCAAGCGCGTTTTGCTTTTTCTTTTTCGGCGGGGTGAGTACCGCAGGCGGCTCGTCCGCCTGCGGTGCTGCGGTTTCCTGCACTATGTCCGGCTGCTCCATGTGAGCGCGGACATAGTCGATGGATTCCTTTCGGAAGATGGGAAATCCCGTCCCGCCTTCAAAGGTCACATCCCGCAGGGATACATTTTGCGTATGATCGTCTACGCTGTCCACTTCAAACTGCCGCCCATCTATGGTCAGGCATGTACCGATGGAGAGCGGTTCGGGGACTTCCGGTTCCATGGGCATTACGGGCTCCGGTGGCGTTGGCATGGTTTCCTCGGAGGGTGCCGCAACTTCCCGCACCAACGCCGCTGTCGGCTCATCGGGTACGGTCGGTGTCAGTTGCCCATCGTGCCGGTGGTTGAACAGGCTGAAAGTGCCGTCCACATATTCGGAAAGCTGCTCCTTTACGCGCCGAACGGAGCCATAATAGCGATCATCCTCCGGCAAGCCGTCCAGCCGGGAAGTCAGCGCCGCCAGCATATCCGCAGCTTTGGTCTTGTCCTGAAGCTGCTTTTCAATGATGGGAACGGCATCATAGAAGTCTGTGTTTTTCGGATAGGGACGCGGAACATCGTCCGGCGCATTGTAAAAACCGTTATAGACGATTCGAGCCAACTGCCCACGCTCATATTCCGGGATCTTTGCGATGGCGTCCTCGCCGGGGAAGCGTTTCTGCGCGATCAGGCGTTCATACTCCTTGACCACATTGGGAATCGTCAGATGGACGGTATCATATTTCTTGAATCCGTAGTCCCGCACATATTCCAATCCCTTATGGGTCTTGCTGTGATTGTAACCCGCACATCCGCCACCGCTGTACTCACCAAACTGGCTCTTAATGAATTTCTGGTGTTCCTCCGGCGTGTGGGGATAACAGAAATGGGAGTACACCGCCAGTCGTCTATCAACACTGTCTCTTAGGAAGAACTGGTCGATTTCATCCTGTGTGATGAACATTTTGCACTGCCGCAGGAAGCTCGGTTGGGCGGTGAAACTGCGTTCCGGGTAGGAGAGGCCATCCAGCACAACGCCGATCCGGTGGGTGTTGTAAGCGGATAATCTCCAATGCATAATGTCGTTACCTTGGGCATAAGCGTCAAGGAAAGCATGATATTCCTGTGCCAGAGTTTGCAGCCCACCCTCTGTTTTTGCGAACGCCACCATATCTTCGTCCAGCTCCGGGTAGCCCTTGTGCTGGTCGTGGATCGCCAATGTCTGTGGGAAAAGGCCCTGCGCGCGGCCTTCTTCATTCAGGTCACGGGCCGTCATTAACATGGCGTCCATCGCTTCGTGCAGTACCTTGTCCGGGGCCTGCGCCAGCTCGGACGCGGAGAGATAAGTCCCAGCTTCCAACAGATTCAGAATACGAGCCGATGCCTGCTCCCATGTGACCACGGTCTTGCTGTACCCGGTGCGGACGCTGTCCCCTTGGGCGAGGTGGATGCCGTCCTCCAGAAACCACACGGCGTATTTGCGGCCTTCGTATTCGATGCCGCGCCCGTTCGCCCTACCGAACTCCCGGCGCAGGAACTCTTCATTTTCCTGCTCTGGCCGCTCCCGCATATAGAACACTGCGATGCGCTCCGCGCTGTTGGGTTCGTTTCCACCCGTGCAGAGCGCCAGATCAATGACCCCCTGCGGCACCGTGCGGGCCGGGGCCAGAATGCCGGAGGGCGCATCTGCCGGAGCCTCGTACACCGGGGCGTCGCCGCCCATGTCGAATAGGGCAAGCTGCTCCGCGACGATTGGGGCATTTTGCAGGCCCAGCTTGATCTTGTACTCGCCGCGCTCGATCAGGCCCTCGGTCATTTCGGTGATGACCGACCATGAAAAAACGGACTCCGAGGTGCGGGAGAGGTAGCTGCCCTCCCACATCAAAAGTCCGTCTTTCTCGGCATGGTAGCCTGTCCGAACACCGTCGGTCAGGACTTCCACCCATATGTCGTTGTAGCTGTTTTTGAGAAATTCCGTCCGTTCCGCAAGGCTCTTGTGCGCCTGAAAGTATTCAAAGATCTCCTGCCGCTTGTGCTTGCGCCCGCCGTCATCCAGCAGATTTGCTTCAATGAGGGGCATATCCAGAAAGGCAGGTAGTTCTGCGGTATTTTGCTGTGCGGTGTCATGCTCCAGCGCAAAGGCTGCTGCCTGCTCCTGCGCCTTTTCGTCCGGGTAATCACCGTAGACGCGGAGGCACTGGCGTGTTTCGGCGTCATAGACGGCAGCGCCGTCATAGGCAAAACCGTCGCTCTCCATCGTACCGGCAACATAGCCCTGCGCCGCGGCCTCCGCTTCTTCCAGCGTTTGATAGTCCAGCTTATCGTCAAAGCCGTTTTCAATATGGTGATAGGCTGCAACCTGATAGGGTGCGGCCATCTGCGCGGCGTAGCGGTCAATGGCTTCTGCGGTCAGCCATTCCGGTTTTTCCGGGAGGGCATCATACAACTCCCGCATTTTCTTGATCTGCGCGTGGACATTGCCTGCCCACAGGTGCTTTTCACTCCGGCCCCCTGCGCCGAGGAAGTAATCGCAGTCAGCGCGCAGGCGGTCCAGCAGCACATAATCCCCGCTGTGATCGACAAAGGCAGGAAGCTCATCACTTCCTGCCTCTGTGGGTTCTTCGGTTGTCAGGCGTAGATCAGGTCGCTGAGCACCAGCTCCTCCGCGCTGTGCCGGAGATTGTTCATCAGGCCCGTCCAGCGCAGGGGATCGGTCGCTTTCAGTTCCTCCGTCACGCCCTCGGCCTGTGCCATCTGCGCCACGGTCTGCTCCACCATCTTCCGCGCGGTCTGCTCGATCTCTGCCAGATGCTCCGTCAGCTTGCCGCTGGTCTTGAGGTTGGTGTAAAGCACTCTGCGGTGCTTCTTCAGGTACTCCCTCCGCAGCTCCGCGTACTTGCCCAGATGCACCTCCGGCGTCTGCGGCATCAGTAGGTTCGGCACCTGAAAGCCATCCTGCATCCTGTAAGTGATCTCCATGCTGTTCGCTCCTTTCATGGGGTGTTTCGTGTTGTTCTGTGTGGTCATCATATCTGCTTTTTTCACGGTTTGCAAAAAACTGATCCCGCTGCGCCTGCATGACCGTTCGGCTGATCTCCCGCAATCCCATCTCCGCGATGTCGCTGGTGGCGATGCCCAGGGCATTGATTGTGGTTGGCGTGTTGAATTCATAAACGTGGGCAAACTCATCGGGAGAAAAATAATCGTCTGCCCGCAGGCCCAGCCGGGTCATCAGCATATAGGCCACGCTGACCTCCAGCGCGTCCCGGTAGAACACCTCTAAATTGAGGTCGTCCAGTTCCTCCAGCAGGCTGTCCTCGCGGCAATCGCGGAGATCTTGCAGGTAGTCTGTGATGTTATCTGCCACGGCATTGTGGCAGGCAGAGCGCACGGCGTCCGCAAGATTTTCTTTTTCGGCCAGGTTGCCGAAGGTGGCTTCTAAGGTTTCGATGACCTCCGGCTCAAAGGCCGGATGCATCGTCCAGATGGGCAGCGGACGGGCAAAGCGGGAGGCGTGGGTGTCGGAAACATCAAAATAGAGCTTCAAGCAGTTTTGCCCGTCATCGCCAAATACGGCGATGCTCTTGGCCCCGCGGTTCACCCAGCGGCCAAACTGACGATTCCAGCGCTCCATCTCAAGGACCGCCGTGGCGTCCGGGCGCTGGGCGTAGATCAGAATTTGATCATCGAAGGGGCATTTGTAGTTATAGCAGGCCGCGCGGAGAAAGCCCGTCCAGCTTTGATAGCTGCCGGTGACGCTCTGCACAGTCTGGTCATACAGCTCCGTAATAAGCTGAAATTTAGTAGGCAAGTTGGCACCTCCTTATCGCTCCGGCTCCGCCCGCTTTTTTGCTGCAAGCCGGTCATTCTTCTGCTGCTCTTTTTGGGCCTTTTCAAACGGTTTCCGCTGGTAACAGTAAATATAAAACTGGTAGTCACCTTTAACCGGCGTACAGCGGAGCATATACACATACTGTTTGGTTTTTACCATGAAGCCGCAAGAGGGAAGCAACGCACCCTTGATGGCGCAGATCTGCTCATACCGGTTACAGTAGCGTTTCATGCTGTCAAAGTCCCGCAGCGGGGAGTCCGGCTGCTCCCGCAGCCAGTTTACGGTACGGTCAATGTCGGCCTTAAACTCCGGCGTGTTCAGCGCATCCTGCTGGTGGGGCCACCATGTTGTATAAAACTGCTTGCCGCTGCCAAAATCACCCCGCAGGTGTCCCACGCAACCTACGGTCTTGTCCTGTTCCTCGCTGCGAGAGAAATAGAGAGCGTGCAGTGCAGGCTCATTGACGCTGTAAAAGTCAATGACATCCTTATCGCTGGCGGGATATTTCTCCTGAAATTCCGCAAGGGTACGGCATCCGCTGTCCTGAAAGGAAAGGCTGTCGCTCTCCAGCGGAATCCACCCATCAATGGGAAGCTGGAACGGCTCGCGGGTGAGGACAGTGCCATAGAAGTTGACCATGAGGTTTCGGGCCAACTCCCTCGGTTCTCCCCAATCCTCATCCCCGTGGCGCAGCTCGTAGCGACATACACCCTCCGGCATGGTGGCTCGGTCAATGCGGCATTCTGTAAACAATGCCGGTCGGTCAAAAATCGTGACCTCCTGATAGGTCACCTTCTGTGCGTCATAGCTCATCTGGCTTCACCTCGTTCTTTGTGTTTCTTTTGTGTCCTCTGCTGCATCAAAAACTCCGGCACTTCCTTGAAACCAATGCTATCCGTGTAGTAGGCGGTTTTCTTTCCACCTTGCTTCAGTACCACGATGTCGCTTACGGACATGGAATGCATCCGACGGGCAAAGGGGCGATGGTCGCTGTTGTGCTTTGCCCAAAGATGTTCCAGCGAATTCTCCTTTGCGAACATACCGGCATAAGAACGCTGATAATCAGCGTTCTGGAGTTTTCCCTTTGCCTCTGCATAAGGCCGGAAATAGTAGTCCACATCAGCGGTTGCGGGGATTTGGTAGATTTCATAGGTGCCGATCTCGGCGCTGATTTTCGGCGTTCTGGGAACATAGGTATTGCCGCTGCGTTCCTGCATTTCTGCAAACACGCAGATATGATAGGCAGAATTACCGATGCAGACATGGCAATC
>UMLL01050712.1_pt1 | contig 13272 bp, 19 predicted proteins | sample 1966591 | NCBI WGS metagenome assembly UMLL01 (sample SAMEA4836200, study PRJEB28245) | human gut metagenome | biome: gut microbiome; material: fecal sample | place: Denmark | collected 2008 | reverse complement strand
CCTCAAATAATAGTACCCACACCCCTGTAGGGTAGGGGAGTGGGTAATAAATAGTAATGATTACAAGATGTTATACAAACAACGAGCACATTGTAAATGTGGGAATCTGTAGGGCGATCTGCGTTACCCCTGTTAAATTAACATATGCTCCAGTGTCGGGCAAGGTAACGTTTTGAATGGAGAGGTCCGTGCCTTTAACCATCAACTGACAGTTGATCTTGTGGAATCCTCCATCACCCACGACATACCCTGTCGTCATAGCTTGGCAAGCCATAGCGACATCATACGGGCGTCCGTATTTTGTCGAAAGTGTACCGATACTATACTTTGTGTCGCCCTTAATTGTCTGGGATGCACAAGTGACGGTCAATCTCTGGTCGTCTGCTTTTGCAAGGGTCCAGGTGTTTGCATAAATGCATTCCGAAAATCCACTCCAGGAATATTTTGTTGCAATGCCTGCGGGTGCAAGCTCGATGTTGTTGTATGCAAATTGCGCGGCATAGGTGCCCGTTTTAATGGCGCTGACAATAGCACCGGCAAGCAACTGGTACCCTGCATTATTGGGGTGGATGTGATCGGACGAAAACAGTGTATAATTGTGCATGATCTGTTCGCACCCCGGCAAATATGCGCAGTTGCTTTCACCACATGCGGCATAGGCAGGCAGCACGTTATTGGCAATGTTTGCCCTGACCTGCCTGTCTGGGCTCCATGCAATCATACCAATATGCACAATCGCATTGGGGAAATTTGTTTTACAAAGCCCTGCAAAAGAAGCAATATCTGCTGTGATTGTGTTGCCGCTGTAGTTGTTATCATTATACCCACCAAAAACATAAATATCGGTGATTTCAGCAGGGGCCGGGATTGTGGGTAATACGGAAGTTACAAGGTCGGCGAATTTGTAGCCATCCCTGGAAAACCCATATCCACCTTGACATGCTTTGTAGTAGTCGCCCGTTGCAAGGCCCAGAATTTGCGGCACTTTTTGAGCCCATCCCATACCAGGACTTACACCGGCCCCCTCGCCCATTGAATAGCTGTCACCGACAAACAGGTACTTTTTTGGGCGGGCAACGTCATGCAGCTTATCAATGTCGTTTTGGAGCTTATTATCTGCCTGCTCGCGGGCGGTCTGCTCGGCTGTGATAGCCTGTTCGCGGGCGGTCTGCTCGGCCGTGATAGCCTGTTTGCGGGCGGACTGTTCGGCTGCGATAGCCTGCTGCAGCTGTGTGTCTGCCTGCTCACGGGCGGCAATTTCATCCGCGATCTGCTGCCTTGCGGTGGCGTCTTTAACATTGTACGATACTGCGTCAATGTTAATTTTATCAAAATCTGCCATGGTGCCCTCCTTAATTTGTATGGGTTGCGGTTGTGATTGTGATGGTTTCCGTCGCCTGGGTATATGATACAGTCACGCGTGACAGCTGTTCAACTTCCTCAATTTTTTTCAGGGCCTTGTTGGCCGTGGTTGCTGCCTCATTGGCTGCTGTGTTGGCGCTCTGCGCGTTGCTGCGGGCAGTGGCGTCTTTTACATTGATATCCTGACCGCCCAGATTAAAAACAGATACATCAGGCATATAAATTTACCTCCCTGTAATGGTGATGGTTTGGTCCGTGGGGCTGTACACATGCACATCACCGCCGTATATGGTGCTTGCCGCACTGGGCGGGAATCCCATATTAATACTTGTATCGCTTGCCCGGTACCATGCCGTGGGCGTGCTGAACAGTCGGGAAATAAGGTCAACTACCGAAACTTCCACGCAGTTGGTACCGATCACCACAAGCGACGTCTGCGGGATGACTGCCGGGTTTGTGCAGAGTACATCACCGACAAAAAACACGCTATTTGCAGGTAATTGTTCGGTAGCAGCTTGCCCGTTTTCCTGCTGCGGCACTGCCGTGATAGCGTTTTTGAGCGGGTCGATAAAATTTTGTAACGTGAATACGGGTGTCCAGTAGTCGGCATTGGTGATCTGCACCCCCTGGGGAACGGGCTGCACAGAAAGATATGCGGTGCCGTCCTGCGGGTCCAGAACCAGGGTATTTTGCGCATACTGGCTGGTGATGTCCCACTTAATGGGGTCCGCGTACTTAATTGTATTGAGGCTGACAAAATTTGCAAGCCTCCGGTCAATGTCGGTGAGCGCCTTAATAATCCAGTCAAGATTAAGGTCGTGGAAATTGGTGTAGGGTGCCCCATGAATCGGGTAAATGATACTCATGTTTTGCCATCTCCTTAATATACCAGCAGGCAAAAGTTTGCCCGAATGTCCGTAACGATCTTATGCACTGCGTTTTCCGTCACCAAAGCCAGCTCCTTGGCGATCAGGTCCTGCGGGTCTTTGCCGGCCCGGCCCTTTTCGGTCACGGTGTCTTTGTACTCGTCTTGTGCCTTGGTGGACCCGTCATTGGTGGTTGTATGGTTATCGGTGGTTGTGTCGGTGCCGGTGCTGGTGATCTTGTTACCGGTGCCCAGGGTGGTGGTACTCTTTTCGGCTGGCACCATGGTGCCGCTGTCAAAACCCGTCACATCCCTTGTCGTGTTGTCACTGCCATTGTTTTGGCCAATGGTCGTAAGGTCAGGGATGCGGGTGGTTTTGCCTGCCACTACATTTTTGCTGTTATTGGTGCCGGAGCTGTTGCCCTTGTGCTCGGTGGTGTGGGTGCGATCATCGGAGGCCAGCACGTCATAGTCAAGGCCCAGGGCTGCGGCGTACCGGGTCCAGCTGGGCAGCATGGTTTCCGAAAACACGCCCAGGGCCCTTTGCATCGTGGGGCCGTCGGCATAAAGCACCTCAAGTTCCAGCGTGTCAAAAAGCAGCTGATTGCATACCGCTTCTTTCGACACGCTGGCCGGCACTTGCAGGTCGTCGAATAGTGTGGGGTATCCTGCCAATAACCCGTTAAAGCTTAGTGTTGCGTGCATTGTTGGTCACCTCCTGCATGCCGGTGTCGGGTGGGAATCTCCAATCAACCCACAACTGTGATCTGTCAATCCCGAAAAGTTTGTGGACCCTCTCGCAGCTGCGCTGCAAGCTGTCCAGCCACAGCGACGCTTTGGCGGCCGTCTCGACGTTGTTGGAATTGACCTCATCGGTCAACATGCGCTCTTTTTTGCTTGTGTTGGTGTTGGGAATGCCAACCTCCGTATCAAAAAGCGCCTTGATGGTCTTGAGGGCTGTCAGCAGCTCATTGGTGATAAAATTGCCTTTAAGGTCTGAGGAAAAGTACATCCACGGGGACTGCCCAGAGCTTCCATTTTTGGAAGCTTTAAGCAAAGCCGAATCGACAAAAACAGCGGGATTGCCCTGCATGATCTCGTCAAACATCTTTTTGAAAGATTCCGCGCCGGCTTTGTTGCCGGCTGCAAACACATATGCAAGCCGGCTGTTGATTAGATTGCTCTGGATGGTCTGGGCGGCAAGTGCCATCATGTCCCCATAATATGCCACAATGTCAACCATGCCCCTGTAGTCAGGCTGCAGGTTGATGATCTCGCACTGCCTGCCGATCTGCAAATACGGGTTGCCCCTAATAAAGGGATTTGCAACGATGGAGTGCGTCGGATTGTAAAAGATATTGATGCCGGTCAGCCCCATGCGATCATATACCAGGCCGTACCGGTCGGTATCAAATACCGTCACACCGCCATCCCCAAATACCAGGTATTGCAAGCGGTTGCTGGGCCAGGTGTCGGGCAGTGTCCACCGCACCATAGACACGGCCTCCAAAAACAGATACTTGCGAAAATAATAGGACAGGCCGTTGCCCTTGGTGTGCATGACGGATGGTGTCACCGGTGACACATGGGTGTTGATCTGCTCGTAACTGTATGGTGCGGTCATAACAGTTTGCCCCCCTTTGCCATCTTAAACAGCAGCCACACCGGCAGCTTGCCGGTAGGCCACGGCCCAGGCCCAGGGCCCGGCCCCGGCTCTTCGCCTGCATCCCATTCGACTTCCCAGGTTCCGACCTGGTTGGGAATACCAAGGATTGCGGACGGGTCAGTTCTGTTCGCCGTGCCGTACCCACCAACCCAATATTCCCAATGGGTGTGAATGCCGCTTGCGTTGCCGGTCTGGCCTTGCTGCCCAATAAACTGCCCGCGTGTGATGATCTCGCCAACGCTGTGGATTTGACTTGCAAAATGAGCTGCAAGCCAATAGCTGTTATCGCTCATTTTGATAACAATATAGTTACCCCATGAGTCATTGCCGGTCGTGCCGCCTTGCCAAGTGTGGGCCGTGACGATTGTGCCGGCCATCGGTGCATATGCCTTGTGATCTTTGTGCACGGTATCAATACCACCGTGGGGGCTGCCGTCGGAGTATGCGGGATATGCTGCCGATACCCTAATCGGTGATACCCCTGTGATACATTGCTTATATACTGCCATTGTTTTGGCACCTCCTATTCCAGAAAAAATCCGTTGCGCATAAAACTTTTAACGCTGTCGATCTCGGCGGCTGTCGCCGTTAATGCAATGCTGGGGTCGTCGACCATAATGAATCCCGGAATCGTGGACAGCTGCACACGCTGGCACAGGGGCCGGCCATGGTCCTCGTTATTGTCGTCCGCGATAATTTTAAACCTTGCAACCATATACGGCGCCATATCAAAGGCAATTGTAGACCCTGTAGCACCTTTGCTTGCAACATCTGCATTGGTTGCTTGCGCTGCATTTAAAATACCGTTCCCGACGTCCGATAAAGTTCCGCCAGATAATGCCGCTTGTAGACCTCCAAACGCTGCAGCAATGCCGGTTTGCAAAAGCCCACCACTGCCGGAGGGTATACCAAAATTAATATTTGACAGCTGCACCGATACACCTAGTTTTGCGGTTGTCTCGTGTACCAGCTGCTTGCCATTGGTAAATATGCGCAATACGCTGTCACCGGTGAAAAGGTCCGTTACATATTGTATAGATAATGTGGCAGCCCCCCACATTTTAGAGGCATCAAGGGGTATCACTCCAAAGGGTTGCAAATAAATAGTGTAATCCGTGTAAGGGGCAACATTGCAATACTCGCCACGATTTGCCGCCTGGGGGTGTTTCGGGACAGTCACACTTACCGATTGTTTGAAGTTATTGTTATCTTCGCCCAAAATCCAGCCGGGGACATCCACAGACCACCACCCTACATCGATCTTAGCCACAAGCGGCAAATGCGCTGTGAGTTCAGCGATGTCAAATGGAAAATAGTTGCAACTTACGATATACTGATATGGGTTGAAAAGGACCTTTGTCAAATTGTCGCTGATTTCGGTGTTATCAATACTAAGATATGACACATCGGTCAGCAATTTTGCAGATAGCTTTTTGGCATTACCGGGAGTCATTACTACATAGGTTATAGCTCCAATAGAGTTAGCATTTTTGGCGATAAACCCTACCACGAAAAAACCACCGCTGATTGTTTCTACAAAACCGCCTTGAAAAGAGGTAGTCACGCTTTGCACTTTAGCTGTTGCCGGATAAAGGCCATCTGAAATTGTGCCATCATACTTGGCGGACGACCGCACAACGTACTCTGTAGCGCTGCTGATCTGGGCCCGGTAACTTGCCAGGGTGTCAACGGTCAGTGACGCAATCCAGCGTGCGTCCGAATATGTCCAGTTTTTAATCCAGTAATATCGGCCAAAGATGGGGATATTGCAATAATTGTACCCGGTGGGGTTGCTGTCCGTGGCAATCTTAATTTCGGGGTCAATGATCGTACACGGGGCTTTCAAGTTGATCTCAAACGTTTGCCCGCCGGTGGGCAGCTTGGTGCTATTTGAGCGCTTGGTGATCTGGTAAAATATTGCTTGCATGTGCATACACCTCCTATAAAATAGCCGGAGGGGCATTTGCCCCGCCGGTGCCGGTTAGGACTTAGAGGGGTCTGCGTCCTTGTGCATGGTGGTTTTCAGGGTGCTGGCTTTGGCTGCTTTGGAGGCGCTGGGCGCGGTCACGTCGCCGGCCGTCATCAAAAACAGCACGGCATTTTCTGTAAAGTCGTCGTACCAGCTCCAGCCATAGTGATACCAGAAATTGGTGTACAGGCCGCGTGCGTTCATCGGCGTCGGAACAATGCGGGACAGGCGCGGGGTGTAACCGATTGCATCCCAGTCCAGCAGGCAGCCAAACACATTGGTCAGCTGCACCGCGGCATTTTTGGTTGCAACGCCGGCGGTACTGGTAACAACAGGGGTTGCGGAGATGGTTTCCCGGTCGTCGATATCCTGCCAGAACGTGACCTGCTCCGCGTCGCGGTACCGGAGCATGCCGTCGTGGAATACCTCCGGGATAACGCGGGCATCAATCTGGCTCTGGGTACCGCTGTACAGATACAGGTGCTGACGATCATACGGGGTATGTCGCATAATGCTGTAGGTCTGGTCGCCGATCTCCCAGTTCTGGTGCCAGTTGATCGTGCGTTCCTTCATCAGGCGGGAAATGTCGTTAATGCGGCCATAGGCGTACTTGGCAAAACCAGGGAAATTGGCCTCCTTGTACACGTCGGCAACCGTCAGCTGGGTGCCCTGCTGGGCGTTGTATTCATCCAGCAGATAGATGACGCTTTTTGGGCTGGTGACAGTCATGCCGGTCAAGTGGTTGGCCATCAGGTTGTTGGCAAGGTTGCGCCGGTCGGCCTCGATCTGGTTGGACAGATGGAGCACAAACGAGGACCAAAACTGCGCCAGCTCCTCCGGGCCCTTAAATGCTGCCTGCATCTGGGTGTCGGCCTGGGTGTATACGCGGCTGTAGTTGGTCTGCCCATAATAGTTGGTCTGCAAGACTTTGGGCTTGTGGACCTCGTACATGTCGACGCTCTGGCCCTCTTCCAAGGACCACGCCTTGTCCGTCACGGGGTCAGAATCGCAAAAATTGATCTTGCGGACGTGGTTGGTCCAGTCGTCGCTGGTAACCTGCAAGCGCTTCATGGGCGCATCATAGGGCCGAACGGCGAAAATGGTGCGGCCCAGTACCTGGCTGATTGCCTTGGTGTAGTTGTCGGTGCCGGTCAGCAGCGTGGCCTGCGCGACAGACACAAAACTTGACGTGTCCACGATAGGCGACGCGGGTTCCTGACCGGTCGCCATTTTGTTGATCTCGGTCAAAATCGCGGCGATATCCGCAAAATTCATCCCAAGGGGCATATTACTGCACTTCCTTTCCGTAAGTCGGGTCGATAATCCGCGCCGTTACCGTGCTGGCGTCGGCTGCGGGCTGCTGCTGGATACCAAGGCCCAGCGCATTGGCCTGCATGGTCTGGGTCATGGTCTGCATTGCCTGGGTGGTGGACTGCTGGCCCTGCAAAATCTGCTGCAGCAGAGCTTCAAGGCCATCATACTGGCCGCTCGGCTGCGCGGGCTGCGCGGGCTGCGCGGGCTGCGCGGGCTGCGCGATCTGTTTGGCGGGCTGGGCCGCCAAGGGCGGGACCTGCTGCGGGATAGCAGGATTCTGTACAGCTGCCGGGGCCGGCTGCGCGGGTTTGTCCATTGCTTCAATCTCGGCTTTGGTGTAGCCGGCCATAGCAAGGGCCGCTTTTTCACTGATTTTCAACTTTGATCGCCTCCATAATTACATAAGTGTCATGCGCCAGGCACTTAACTACCTGGTCTTTGTCGCCTTTGGTGACGGGACCCACCGCACAGCACTGCCGCGTGTGGGCATCGTTGGCCCAGTCACTGTAGTAGCCCAGGCCCAGACGGGTGCACAATTCAGCCAGCAAGTATGCACGTTCGTTGGTGATCGACTGGGCAAAAATGATATAGCAGTTCATAGTGGTCAGCCTTTCTTGATGTCATCCAAGGCAACACGCATTTCAGTAATAGCAGCCGTGTTTTCTTTCACGACCGTGTTGCATTGATACCACATCAGCAGGAAAGCGGCAATCGGAAAGCCTACGTTGGAAATAGCCTGAATCACAGTGTTTGCATCCATTTTTTGTGCACCTCCAAATAAATATGAATAGAATAAAATCCCCGGTTCTTGCGCTGGCTGACGCTTGCCCGCTCCTTCTGGGAGCTGCCTTTGGGCACCGGGGATTAACTTTATTATATTCGATTGTGGACAAAAGTCAAGTATTGCTGCAATACTCGCGGAAAAAAATTTCATCCGAATACCGTTCAAATTCAATCTGCCGCTGCAAATACGCCGGCCAAATATACCCGTAAGCGGCCCGGAATCGTTTCCGCTCATAGTCGCCGGAGCCGTATGCCGGCATTTCGCCAGACCGGTGCCGGCATACATAATAGACAGGCTTACTTTTGTGCTCATAGATGCAGCACCGGCCGATCTGCACAAGTGGGTAGTATTCGCGCAACGGGCGGGATACCACAAGACTTTTTTCTTCGGCGCTGTACTGGTTTTCAATCGCGGACCGGTAAAAATCTGTACCACTCATAGACCGGTACAAGGCAGTTTTTGCTTTTTCCTTTGCGACAGGGCTGTCCACCAAGTCAATCAGCAAAATGCCCTTGTCTTTTAGCAGCTTGACGCGCTCTTTCTTGCCGATCATCCGCTCCACGGTGTCGGTAATATCCCATTGCATATAATAGGGGTTTGCCATGCCGACGGCATTTGACATGCACAGCAGCGTGATGGGCTTTTGCCCTTGCAATTCGCGGTTGCGGTTGACCGTCTCATAAATATTGGCCAGGCCCACACCCTCGCCACGCCGGTAATAGTCGGATTCCTCTTTTTGGTATTCGTCCAGTATTATAATGTTCGTGTTGGGGCTTGAAAAGCCGCGGGTCCTGGCCATCGTGACAACATTGCCCAGTACCCCCGACATCTGCGCCGGCCGAATAGGCACCCCGGTGTCGGTATAGGCACCGGCATTGCCCACCTCGTACATGCCCGCGATTTGTGACATCTTAAAGGGTGCATAATGTGTTTGCAGGTCATTGTTCAGCGGGGACCACGGCCACATAAGCGGAGATGAGCAAATTAGCTCCGCCTGCTGCGGCGTGCGGCGCAAGTATAAAAACTCCTCCTCCGTCTGGTGCACATGCTTGAGTACTCCATACGTTTTACCGGTGCCGCGTCCGCCCCAGATAAATATGATGGGGGCCCCTGTGGAAAGAATGCCGTCATCCTCTGAAAAGTTAGGCCAGCCCTCATCCGTAAAAAGCTTAATCATTAAACTACCTCCATGATCTTATACCCCAGTATCTTGGCATACTCGTCGGTTATGCCCAGGGTGTAGGTATTGTCACAAATACATAGGTTTCGGGTTATATGGACCCGGTGGCCGTCAACTATAAAATCCGGAACCTTTGGGCGATCATTATATACAACCTGGTTGCCGGCAGCAAGGCAAAACGTGAAGCCTGGCTTAAAGGCATCAAAACCACCCCATAGAGCCAATTCAAGCCCGCCTTTGCGCTTGCTAACTCCGGCAATTGTGGTAGTAATCCTGCCGCCTTTGGTGTAGGTGGTCGCGTATTTTTTGGCACCCCAGGTCATAAACTCCGCGTAACTGTGTTCCTGTTCGTACACGCCCATATAGTGCACATTGCCTTTGGGGTCTGTAGCACAGGCACCATTATCTTTTGCAAGCTGTTTCACGGCCTTGTTAAACTCTGTCAGGTCAATGTCGCCCATGTATTTTACGCTGTCCGTATCACAGTACACGCCATTTTTGCCTGCGGCCCATTGCGCGATCTTGAGGCGCTTGCGTGTGTGGGCCGTGGTCCAGACTCCCCATTGATACGGCAAAAACAGGTGTGGGCAGTGGCTGTTATAACTGCCCTCTGGGTCATCGGTGCACTCGCTCCATAGGTTGTCGGGGTCATCCTCGTCAAAAAGTGTGTCCAGCTGCAAAGGGTCTTGTGCTGTCATGCCGTAATAACTGTTTAGGTCGCCTTTGGCTTTGACATAATACAAGTCTTGGCCGGCTACACCTTTAAGGGACGTTTTTCCGGTGTAGCTCTCTTTAACACAATCTGTCAAGGGCTTTGGCAGCTTGCCATAGTCGGACGTGTATAGGTCCAGCACATTGAGGGCATCCCAGTCATATTCCTTGGCGATAATCCTAAAATCAATGTCCGTTATGGTGATCTCGAAGTGATCTGCGGACAGTAACCGGCCGTTGTCGTTTATATACCCCTCGCAGTGCCGCACCTTGGCAAGTGGGATGTATGGGAACCCCCACCATTTATGCCGTTGGCGCAATCCTTTGACCTGTAGGCGCATCAGGCAGGCTTTGCCGTGCCGCATACATTGCATGAGGCGCTGCACCGTCGCGGGCTCTTGCCGGAATGGGGTCATCGGGAAATAACATTCGCACTGCACGGCAGGATAGGCGCTTGACATATCGACGGACCCGACGTTTTCCAGATGGAGCCCCGCATAATACCGATTAGCATGCGTGTCACCGCCCCGGAATGCCTCCCGCAACATCTGGTACAGTTCCCAGGACGGCAGCAAGCGCTTAACCCTAGTGATACCCCATTTATACATTGCCTGCCTTGCCATGCGTCGGACATAGCCGGTGCGTGTCAATGGCAGAGTATACAGGTCGTCACCGTCGCGCTCCATCTCGATCAACAGGCACTCCACAATGCACCGCACATCATTGATACAGTACGCCAATTCTGTGGATGACAGCGGGGTCCAGGGATACCGGACTTTGGAATAGTCAAGGGTCCCTGTTAATTTTGCATGAGGTGCACCAAGCTGCTTGCCCCAGGCATCCAATGATAGGTTACTATGCCGCATACTACACCGGTATTCTATCGCACGGTTGTCACATTTCAGGACCCTGCGGGGCTTGCTTGCAAATACCTCACCGGAAGCAAAATCTATGACCCCCGACAAATACTGAAATTCATGTGCCAGGTTATGCACATACATGCACAGATACCAGGCACCTTGCGGCCCACTATTGGCCCGCAAATAGTCGCTGATCGCGTCGGTAAAATGTAACCATTCTTCCCAGGTTCTGCCGATGATCGTAACATCTAGGCCTAGCTGACATTGCCAGATATACATGATGGTATGGGGGTTGCCGTCAATGTCGGTACAAACTCGGCTGGTTTCAATGTCAAATGCACACGGCATATTGACATATAACCGCTTCTTGTTGGTTTTGCGCTTTTTGCCCTTGGTATGCTTGCAGTCCAAGTGCTCCATGAGCCATGGTACAGGGTTGTAATTACAAGCCTCCACCAAAACCTCCGCGCAGGTCGGCGGAGCTGCTGCCCTCACTGTAGTCCCAGTCTTTGCCATAACTGACCTCACCTTGCTGCCATTTCAGAAAATCATCAATGTTGACATTATAACCGCCTTTTTCGCGCCAGTACATGACGGGCTGATCTGACGGATAGTAATACACACCGGAGGCTTTGACGATCTCCCACCATTCCGACAGGGCAGTATACTGATCTTCCGGGACCTCTGCCACGTCAATGCCTCCAACTTTCATCTTTGCGGCAAATTCCTCACGGGCCCCGCCCACGGTGGACCCCTTGGCACGGACAAAACGCGCAACATCTGCAAGAGCCTGTTCCAGCGCCTTGCGATCACCGCGCATCGCCTTGATGGTCGGAAAGCCTCCGGCGAATTCCTTGTAAATGTCGCTCGTGCTGCTGATCGGGTCCTTTGATAGTCGCTTGATACGTTTTTGTGCAATGTCGCGCAATCGCGTGTATTCTTTGCGCATCTCACTGTCCGGCCAGGATTCCAGGGCATACGGAGTATATAGTTCTGCGTCATATTTAAGAGTTGCGCTTGCTTTGGCTGCACCGACGGCCATGCTTCTCACGTTCCTTTCTTTCCAAAATCATCAGATACCAGTCAAGGGGAACTGTTTCAATGCCCAGGTACCGGAAAATGACCTTAGCCCAATCAGAACAAAAAAACTTTGCGTCCTTTTCAACCACTCCGCTGTATACAATAGCCATTGCAAGGCCCTGGATGGGGTCATCACTCTCCAGCAGTATGGAACTGTTAATGCGTTTCATGGTAATCTCCTAAACAAAATAAGGGCGGCCATAGGCCGCCCACCGTCAAAACGGCAAATCCTCATCATCGGGCACGGGAGGGGTGAATTCCTCACTCATCACCCGCTTCATCGTCGTCCTCATCATCTTCCTGGCCGGAGATGACAAGTTCAGGATAGCCTTTATCATTTTCTTCGACGGTCAGGACGACATTGCGCAAGATGATTTTGCGCATCCAGTCGGACATTGTTTCATCGGGGTCAATCTTGATGGATACAGACGGGGCATCATATTTGCCGGATTTCAGCCACATCTCACCGGCTTCGATCTGTACCTCACTTTCTACTTCCTGTAGCTTAATGTAGTTCATGTTGGACTTGCTGGCGGTCTTCTTGCTAGCGGTCTTCTTGTTGGTACGTTTCATCATGGTGATTATTCCTTTCTGGCCCTGTCATCATCAGTACCGGGTGGGCGGTCCCGGTAGACGGCCCGGAGGCCGTTTCGACTCATCATTTACTGCATGCGTGATAGTGGGATTCAACCGCATCAAGGACCTGGGCAGCACCCTCAAACATCAACTTGGAGGACTGGCAAACGTCTCTAAACGCCCCCAGCAGGTCTACCTCCTCTTTGCAATGGGTGACGGCCTGCCGGTACCCTGCAAGCCAGGCACTTTTGCAGGCTTCGCGGGGCTCCTCGTATTCACAACACGTCACCCGGCCGTCGGGGTGAATCTCAACGATAAACTTGCGCATCTTCATTTAAGTATCCTCCCTATCCCAAAGCCCCAGCATCTTTGCTACACTAATAAGTGTTCGGAAACTGCGGGCAATGTCAACATGGGTAAGTTCCTTTAAGTTCTTACCGCTCACGGCAATGAAATCATCGGTGATTTCAATGGTAATCTCTTTCTTCATGGTCACATCTCCTTAAAGTACCACTGGGCATTCAGGGGCTCTTCAAAATCGGGGTTGCTGCCGTTGCATGCATCAGTCGCATAGTCGTCAATGTAGTGGACATCTTCCACCAGGTAGGCACCTTCATCATCACCTTCAAGGATACCCTCATTCAGGTACTCTTCGACAAAATCAATGCCGGTGTCATTGTCATACAGATGGACTTCTGCGGTGTTGCCCTTTGCGTCTTTAATAATCATGGTAACGACTCCTTTCATTCCAAGGGGCTGATCTGGACGGGCCATTGGGTGCCCCTACTTTTATTATCTATAGTATAACTGATAAATGTGAACTGAATATGAACTGAATATAAACAAATGGTTACAATCGGTGCCACTCCCCTACCCTACAGGGGTGTGGGTACTATTATTTGAGG
>UMLL01020200.1_pt1 | contig 13513 bp, 6 predicted proteins | sample 1966591 | NCBI WGS metagenome assembly UMLL01 (sample SAMEA4836200, study PRJEB28245) | human gut metagenome | biome: gut microbiome; material: fecal sample | place: Denmark | collected 2008 | reverse complement strand
CCCTGTTCGAGATTTTGCTGAGCATCGTGGGAAAAAGAGGGTAATATATTACTATTGTGGATAGTAAAAAATGAAAAAAGGCGGAGAAGTTTTTCTCCGCCTTTCTGTTTATTATGGAAGAATGGAGTCTTTTCCCCCAAATCGCATACAGCCATAGCCGAGGGGGTCTGGGGGAAATCATTTCCCCCAGCGGGTGCAGGGCAGAGCCCTGCCCGCCGGAGGCGTTCTCCTTTTTACAGCGCGTGGGCCGTGCGGCTGAGGATGTCGTCCTGCACTTCGCGGCTGAGTTCGACGAAATAGGCGCTGTATCCGGCTACACGGACCAGAAGGGATTTGTACTCTTCGGGGTGGGCCTGAGCGCAGCGCAGGACTTCGTGGCCCACCACGTTGAACTGGACATGGAACACGTCAAGATCAAGGAAGGACTTGAGGAACGCCGAGAGCCGGATGCGCCCGGCTTCGCCCTCGACTGACGCGGGCGTGAACTTGAGGTTCAGGAGCGTGCCGCCGTCGATGCAGGTGTGCGGGAGCTTGCCGAGCGAACGGAGTACGGCGGTCGGCCCGGTGCGGTCCGCGCCCTGACAGGGGGAACAGCCTTCCGCAATGGGCCGGAAGGCACGGCGGCCCGAGGGGAGCGCGCCGACTGCCATGCCCTGCGGAACATTGGAAGACACCGGATAGAGCGCGGGCAGCTTCTGGTTGCCGAGCAGCCCCCGGAACGCGGCGATCTTCTTGATGATGAATGAAGTCAGATCGATGACCATCGCGTCGGCTTCGGGATCGTCGTTGCCCCACTTGGGGGCTTCCTCATCGATGAGGCGCAGCAGGGGGTCGTAGCCCTTGAAGTCGTGCTTCACGGCGTCCGCGAGGGTCGCCATGTCCACTTTTTTTTCGTCGAAGACCAGCTTTTTTACCGCAACCATCGAGTCGGCGTAGTCGGCCACGCCGTTGCCGTTCATGCCGGGCCCGGTGTTGTAGCGCGCCCCGCCGCGCATGAGATCCTTTCCCTTTTCCACGCAATCGAGGAGGACCATCGAGGCCACGGGGTTGGGCAGGTAGCGCTGGTGCAGGAGTTCCAGCAGGTTCTGCATACTGGAGAAGGTGCGGAGCAGGTGAGCGAGCTGGGCGTGCACCGCGTCGCGGAACTGTTCAAAGGTCGTGAAGGATGCCGGATCGCTGGTTTCAAGGCCGAGCTTTTTGCCGCTCTTGAGATGGACGCCGTTGGAGAGCGCGAATTCGACGGCGGCGGCGATGTTGTAATGCCCCGCCGAACTCCATTGGGACATCTTGCCCGGCATGTTGGCTTCCACGCAGCCGAGCCCCACCCAGTCGTGGGCCAGCTCCGGCGGGATGCCTTTCTTCATGAGCTGCTTCATGCCGATCTCGTCGCTGTAGATGGCGGGGAAGCCCGAACCCGTCTGGATGAGTTCCGCAATCTTGAGGAAGAAGTCCTCGGGGTTCTTGCGGCTCAGGCGCACGGAAAGGGACGGTTGCACCATCTGTGTATCGATGGTCGCTTGCAGCATGAGGTAGGAAAGCGGATTCACCGCGTCGAGCCCGTCCATGTCCACGCCGCCGATGCAGACGTTCTGGAACGCACAGAATCCGGCGTAATGCGTCGCTGCGGGTTCGTTCCAATACCAGATCTGTTCGCCGAACTTGATCCACATGCATTCGATGAGTTCCAGCGCCTCGGCGTCGGTGAGGATGCCTGCCTCCACATCGCGCTTGTAGTAGGGATAGAGGTTCTGGTCCATTCGGCCCGGCGAATAGCCGCCCGCGTTGCCTTCGATGAACAGGCCCACGAAGATGAAGTAGTGGAGCTGCATGGCTTCACGGAAGGTCTTCGGCGGGTTTTCGGCGATAGCGTCGCAGGCCTCGGCCATGCCGAAGTGCTGCGAGGAGGACTGGGTATAGAGGAAGGTCTTGCCCTTCACGGTTTCGGGAGAGCCGAGGAGGTTCGGATACTCGGGGTTCCAGCCCTTCACCTTGAGGGCGGGATTGTCGGGCCGCACCGTGACGGCGTTGACCCACGATTCGTCGTTGGCGATGCCGATGAGGTAGGTATTGTAGCGGAGCGCGCCCACGAGGATGGGGACCGTGCCCGTGCCGCCCACGACCCATTGCTTGGCGGGGAGGGCTTCAAGCTGATCCATGCCGGTCTGGAAGAAATGGATCTGGAAATCCAGCCCCTCGTCCTTATCCCATCCCTGTTCCTTGGCGTACCAGAAGATGAAGGATTCGTGTTCCGGCATGGCGCAGATGTCGAGTTTGAACGGCTTTTCCGCAGCAGCGGCTGAGGGCGCGGGGAGGCACATCAGAGCCAGCGCAAAGAGGATCGTCAGGGTTCTCAAGGCCTTCATGTGAAACTCCTTCGTGAAAGGGTTACATGGGGGGGAAAACCCCGCCGGGGCGTTACCACCAGCGGATCAGCTCGGTGACCTGTTTGCGGATGCGGATGAAGTCGTCGGATACGGTGTCCCTCGGGCGGGGCAGATCCACGACGATCTCCTTCTTGATGTTGGTGGGCTTGTTGGTGAGGACGAGGATGCGCTCCGCCACGTAGACCGCCTCTTCGATGTTGTGGGTGACGAAAAGGACCGTCGATCCGAGGGCCTTCCACAGCTTGACCAGCTCGTCCTCCAGATAGAAGCGCAGCTTGATGTCGAGCTGTCCGTAGGGCTCGTCCATCATGAGCAGGTCCGGCTCGACGGCGAAGGCGCGGGCCACGGCGATGCGCTGTACCATGCTCGCGGAAACCTGATTAGGGTAGAGTTCGGCGGTGTCCGCGAGCCCGACGAGGGGAAGGATGGCGTCGAGCTTGCCTTCGATGAGCTTCTTGTCCCACCGCTTGATTTCCATGCCGTAGGCGACGTTTTCGCGCACGGTGCGCCACGGGAAGCAGGTGGGCTCTTGGAACACGAAGGAAATGTTGTGCTTTTGCGGATTGGCGGGTTCGCCGTCGATGTAGATGTCGCCTTCGGACGTGGGCATCAGCTTGGAGAGGCAGTTGAGGAACGTCGTCTTCCCGCAGCCTGTGGGACCGACGATGGCAAGGAATTCGCTCTTGCGGATGGTGAAGTTCATGTCGTCGAGGACGAGCAGATCGCCGAAGCGTTTGGTCAGGTTCTTTACTTCAATCTTGATCGGCCGGGCGTCCTGTGTGGTCATGGCGGTTCTCCTTCTGGATGGCGCTCCTTCCGGCGGCGGGATCAGTCTTCGAGATCAAGGACGCAGAGGTAGTATTTCTTCACATACTCTTCGATGCGCCACACGGTCCGGGAGCCTTGCGGGATGATGAAGGCGTCGCCGGGCTTCACCAGCGTCTTGCGGCCCTGCGCGTCTTCAATCTCGGCGGAACCTTCGGTAATGACGCACAGCTCCGTGCTCGCATGGCAGGGAAGTTCAAACGCCCCCGCCCGGCAGTCCCACACGCCCGCGTGCATTTTCCCCGAGGGATGGACGACATTCCGCCAGACATTGGTGAGCGGATCGCCGTCCAGAACATGTTCAGGGCGGCCGGGCACATGTTCCACGGCTTGCTCCGTTCCCAGAAAAATCAGTCCTGTGTCCATCATTACTCCAATTTTTTGAACGATGTTCTTTTAATTTGAACTTAGAGACATTATTTCCTAACCCCAAAAGCTTGTCAAGCCTTTTGTTCTTTTTTTCTTGAGCATGGAAAGAAATGGATGGATTTGTTTTGATACAACAGATTATTCAAGTATAATTCATATGTTGTATGAATCAGAGAAGTGGGTGGAGGTGACGTATCCGGGTTGCGGGTGGTGAGGATGGACGTTTTTTCCCCGCGTGGTCAGATTTCGGGTGTTGCTTCCCGTGGTATCTGTGGAGAGCGTCCTCTTCGCTTCAAGCAAGCAATCTCTCCGTTTTCCTCCTGTTTTTTTGAGCTGAGGCCGTTGGAACAATTTGTTCTTTTTATTTGAATATATTTTGTATATTTTATATGAATGGAAAAGGAAGGCCCTGTTCCGGGCTGTTCTCTCCGCAAAAGCCACCGAAGCTTGCGGGCGGAGGCCGGCGGATCTGCGCGCCGGAAGAGCAACACGGCGTGAGGAGGATGTATTCCCCGAGAGGAGGCCCGTCCCGTACTTCTTGCGTTTTTTGAGGAAGTATCATTAACTACGCTTGTTCGAATGCACGTTATTCATCATGTGATACAAGAGGATTCCATGAAGCCATCAAACCCTTCCCGCGTCCTGACCCTTGAGCGGGGGTTGCAGATACTCGAGTACATCGTGGAGCGCCGCAATGTGACGGTCACCAATGTGGCGACGGCCTTCGGCATCCAGAAAAGCGCGAGCCATCGTTTTCTGAATACATTGAAATATATGGGGTACGTCGAGCAGACACCCCAGAGTGACTATGCCCTGACGGGACGGCTGCGGTATCTGGCGGAAGGGGTTGTGCCCCGGATCGAGGTGAGGAATTTTGCGCGGCCCTATCTTGAGGAGCTGTCCAAAGCCGCCGAACAGCCGAGCAACCTCGGGCACTGGGACGGCCGGGAAATCACGTATCTCGCGCAGCGGCTCTTCAATTCGGCGCTCGAAGGGTATGCCGCGGGCAACCGCATCCCCGCGTACTGTTCGGCTATGGGCAAGGCCGTGCTCGCCTTCTCACCCCGCGAAGAGATGGAAGCCTATGTCGCACGGACGCAGTTCACCCGGTTCACGGAAAAGACCATCTGCGATCGCGCTATGTTTTTGAAGGAACTTGAAGCAATCCGTGAGCGGGGCTACGCGGTCATGAATGAGGAAATGGCCGCCCATCTGGTAGGCGTCGCCGCGCCGGTGTTCAACAAGGAAGGCTATCCGCGCTACGCCGTGAGCGTCGCCGGGTTGTGTTTCCGGCCCGTTGAGGCGTTTGTGGCGGAAGTCTGTGATGATGTCGTGCAGACCGCCAGAGAAATATCCGAATTCCTCGCCCACGCGCGCACAATGGAGGACAAGTAGGAATCGGGCAATTGGGAAGGGGAATCCCCCCTTGACGGAAAGGCGGTTTGCCGGAGGGGTGCCAGAGAAAGCTGGAGCAGACTCTCCGCGCAAGGCGGAACCCCTCGGTGGAGTTTGTGGCGGAACTCCGGAAGGGCAAGAATCCGTGCCTTGTCTGATAAGCAGAACTCCCTTATGATCATGGAAAATCAGTTTGGGAGAACGCCATGCGCCACCGTAGTATTCTATTCCTTCTTGTATTGCTGTGCTGCGTCGCCGTACCCGCGCTGGCTGCTTCGGATCAGGCTCCGGCCTTTGTCCGGACCGCTGTGACCGCGCCTCTTGAGGGCCGCGAACCGTTGCGGGTGATCTTCGCGCCAGACGAAGCCGCGTGCAGAAAAGCTTACGGCGACGACTGGGGCGTGCGGTGCGCCGCCGCTCCGGGGCAGGATGGCGCGGTTGTCTCCGGCGTCCGGCTTTCGCCTGACATCCCCGGCGAATGGCGGTGGTCGGGCGGGGATACGATGGAGTTCCGTCCGAAGAATCCGTGGCCGGAATCCACGGCCTATACGCTTTCTCTGGCGAAGCTGCCGTTGCCGTCGCGCATGAAGCTGGCTTCGCCAAGCCTTTCCTTCTCCACGCCGCCGCTTGCCGTGCTCGAGATGGACGGCCGGTTGTGGATTGATCCCGATCTGAACGGTGAACGGGCCGTTTCGTTTGACGTAAGGTTCACCACGCAGCCGGATCGTCAGACGGTGCAGCGCGACGCCGCGTTGAAGGTTTCCGACAAGAGCCTTATGCTTGCCAAACCCGAGTTCGTCTGGGGTGAAAACGGGACGTGCCTCATCAAGTCGCGGATTTTGAGCCTTGCCAAGACGCCCGCCACGGTGACGCTCTCGTTGCCCGGCGTGGCGGCGGAGGTCCGGCGCGACGGCACGCACTGGAAGATCCCCAAGGGCAAGATGGAGGCCCGTCAGCAGGTGACGGCCCCGGGAACCTCGTCCCTGTTCCGTATCAAGAGTGCCTCGCTCGAAACGTCCCGCGACGCCTCGCTCGCCGGGGAATACCGCCTGACCGTCGAGACGAGTCTGCTCGTGCGGCCCGACGCCTTTGCCAAGGCGGTCACCGCGCTCCAGTTGCCCCGCGCGCTTGAGGAAGGAGCCGTGGAGCCCACCCCGTGGACCAAGGCCCCGGTTGTCGACGAAACGGTCCTCAACCGTGCCAAGCCCGTGAAGATCGAGCCGCTCCAGCCTGCCGATCAGCCTGCGGGCACGTTGCGCTTCAGGGTGCCCGTACCGTCGGACAGTTATCTTTTCCTGAATCTTCCCCAAGGGTTCGGGCCAAGCCCCGCCTTTTCTCTGGCAGGGCCGTGGCGGGAAGTCTTCCATGCCGCCCCGTTCCAGCCGGAGCTTGATTTCCTCCAGCCCGGCAACGTGCTTGCCCTCGGAGGAGAGCGCAAGCTGGATCTCCACGCCAGCGGCCTGACCGCCATCCGCTGGAGGGCTTCGCGCGTCCTCAAGCCGTATCTCGGCTTTCTTGCCACGCAGCCGCAGCCGTTTACCAATACGGATATTCCGTTCGACGCCCTCAGCGACGTGCAGGAAGGCGTCATCGCGCTCAAGCGCACCGATCCGGGCGTGCCGCAGTTTACGGTGCTCGACGTGGCTCCTCTGTTCAAAGATGGGCGCGGGCTCATGCGCATTGAACTGGTGGGCATGGACGGCGACAAGGAAGTCGTCTCCGCCAGCCGTTTCCTGCTGGTGACGGATCTCGGGATGATTGTGAAGAAGAACGCCGACGGAAGCCGCGATGTCTTCGTGTGTTCGTTGTCGGAAGGCAATCCCATATCCGGCGTAGCGGTGCATATCCTCGGAACCAACGGCCTGCCCGTGGCCGAAGCCGTGACCGACGCCGGGGGCAGGGCGGCCTTGCCCTCCGTATCCGGCCTGAACCGCGAAAAGCGGCCCGTCGCCGTGACCGTTTCGGTGAAGCGCGGCGCGGACGAGGATGCGGCATGGCTGCCGCTCGACGATTACTCCCGCGTCGTGGACTATTCGCGCTTCCCCACGCAGGGGCAGACCAGCAACGCCGACGGCATCAACGCCTATGTGTTCAGCGAACGCGGCATCTTCCGGCCCGGCGAGACGCTGCGTTTCGGTATGCTCATGCGCCGGGGCGACTGGAAGGCGTTGCCGCCCGACATGCCCTTCTTCGCGGAACTGTCCGATCCCTCGGAACGGACGATCCTGCGGCGGCAATTCGTCGTCGGGGCCGACGGCCTTGCCGAGCTGAGCTGGACCGTCCCCGAAGGCGCGCCCACGGGCCGCTATCGCCTCGACGTGCAGACCCCCAATGCCGACGGCTTTGCGGTCGTGCTCGGTTCCGGGGCCGTGCGGGTGGAGGAATTCCAGCCCGACACCATGAGCCTGTCCGCAACGGTCAACCCCGCTCCCGGCAAGGGCTGGATCAACGCATCTCAGGCCTCGGCGGACGCGGCCCTCAAGAATCTGTATGGCCTGCCCGCCGTGGACCGCCGCCTGCGCGGTCAGCTTTCGGTGCGGCCCGCATCGCTGTCTTTCCCCGGTTATGAGGATTTCACGTTCCACGATGCCATGCCCTATCGGGGGTCGGCTCTGACGCTGGATCTCGGCGAAGTCCGTACCGACGCGCAGGGCCGTGCCGTGCTGCCGCTGCCGCTGGAAAAGCTGCGCGGCGGAACCCTCCATTGCCGCCTTCTTGTCGAAGGCTTTGAGCCGGGCGGCGGGCGTTCCGTGACGACCGTGCGCGACTTCCTTGTTTCTCCGCTTCAGGCCGTACTCGGCTACCGTCCCACCGGGGCCGGGGGCAATCTCGGCTTCATCCCCAAGGGCAGCGAATCCACGCTGGAATTTGTGGCGCTCGGCCCGGATCTTGGCCGCGCCGATCCCGGCGAGCTGACGTTCTCCGTGGCGGAGCGACGGTACGTGACCAGCCTCGTCACGGACAAGGACGGGCGTTACCGTTACGACGAAACCCCGGTCGACCGGGAAATCGCTTCCTCAAAGCGGTCTTTCGACGCGTCCGGCAATCTGGCGTGGGCCGTGCCCACGGACAAGCCCGGCGAATTCCTGCTCAGCGTGCGGAACGCCTCCGGCCAGATCATGGCCCTCGTGCCCTTCACGGTGGCGGGCAACGACGACCTGCGCCTCGCCGGGCGGGACGAATTGCCCTCCGGCAACCTGCGCCTGCACATCGACAAGGCGGACTATGCGCCCGGCGAATCCATCCGGTTGTTCCTGTCTTCGCCGTACGACGGCATGGGCCTGATCACGCTGGAGCGCGACAGCGTTGCGGCTTCCCGCTGGTTCCGCGTCCGCGCCGGGAACAGCGTGCAGGAAATCGCGGTTCCCAAGGATTTCGAGGGCCGCGCCTATGTCAACGTGTCGCTGGCCCGTTCCCTGTCCTCGCCCGACGTGTTCATGCAGCCGCACAGTTACGCGGTGGCTCCGCTCACCGTGAATGTGGCGCGGCGGGACATGGGGCTCAGGCTCAAGGCTCCGGAACAGGTGCTGCCCGGTAGCGCGCTCTCGGTATCCCTGTCCGCCCGCCATCCGGGAAAGGCGTTGATTTTCGCCGTGGATGAGGGCGTGCTTCAGCTCACCGCCTTCGCCACGCCCGATCCTCTGCGTTATCTGCTCAACGACCGGGCGCTGGAAGTGGAGACGCGGCAGATGTTCGATCTGCTCATGCCGGATCACGGCCAGCTCCGCATCCCGGCCTTCGGCGGCGATATGGCCTTGTCCGGCGGGCGGTTCCACAATCCTTTCAAGCGCAAGGCCGAACCGCCCCTGAGCTGGTGGTCCGGCATCGTGGAGGTGGGGGCTGAGACGTCCGTCACCATCCCCGTTCCCGGCTATTACAACGGCCGCGTTCGCATCATGGCGGTGGCGGCGTCGCCGGATACGGCGGGCCGCGCCGAAACCGACGCCACGGTGCGCGGCCCGGTGGTTCTGACGCCGCAGCTTCCGGTTCTGGCTTCGCCGGGCGACGAGTTCGAGGCCGCGCTTGCCGTCGCCAACAATACGGGACAGCCGGCTTCCTTTGCGCTGGCGTTGTCGCCTGACGAGGCCCTGCGCGTGGTTTCCCCGCCGCCCGTTGAAATAGCCGTAGGCGCGGGTTCCGAAAGGGTGATTCCGTTCCGCGTCAAGGTCGGGGATGTGCCCGGCAACGCGGAACTGCGTTTTGCCGTGACCGATGCCGCCGGAAACCGGACTGTCCGTTCCGCAACGCTGTCCGTGCGTCCGGCTTCGCCCCTGCGCGAAAGTTTGAGCGTCGGGTCGGCCTCCGCCTCCACGGTTCTGAAGACAGGGCGCGAGCTGTACCCCTACGAAGCCAAGGGTTCCGCTTCCGTTTCGGCGCTGCCCCTGCCCGCGTTGCGTGGGCTGATCCGTTATCTTGACGCCTATCCGTACACTTGTGCGGAACAGCGCATCAGCCGGGCCATGCCTTACGCGCTGCTCATGAATCGGCCCGAACTGCTTGCCGATGCGGGCAGGGCGCCGGACGCGGCGCGCAAGCTCGCCCGGGAACGCATGGACGAGGCCGTGCAGGGCATCCAGTCGGCGCTGAATTGGCGGGGCGTGTCCCTCTGGCCCGGCGGGGAGCCCGACGTGCTGGTCACGGCCTATGCCGCCGATTTCCTGCTGACCATGCGGGAGTCCGGGGCGGCTCTGCCCGGCGGTTTGCTGGCCGAGGTCTTCGGGGCGCTTGAGAATGCGCTGGATCGGGTGCCGGATTCGCTGGAAGAAGGCCGTGCCCAAGCCTATGGGCTGTGGGTCTTGACCCGCGAAGGCCGCATCACGACGCAAGCGATGGAGCAGCTCGTTTCGCAGCTTGAGGACAGGTTCCCCGAGTGGCGGAAGGACGTGGCTTCCACGCTGTTGGCGGGAAGCTGCGCGATCATGCGCATGAACGACGATGCGCGTCATCTGATTGCGCTTTACCAAGCTCCGGGCCCCGATTTTCAGGCTAGCGGCTATCTCGACGCGTTGGGCGTTCAGGCATTGCGGGCGTCGGTTCTGGCCCGGCATTTCCCTGATATGCTGGATACGCAGCGCACTGAACTGGCACAAGAACTGCTCGATGTGCTGAATGGCGGGCGGTATGTGACCCTTTCCGCATCCCTTGGCGTCCGCGCCCTGCTCGACATGGGGGGCGCGGCGAACATGCCTTCCGGCATTTCTTTGCGCTGCACGTCCATGCAGCCGGGGTTCGAGCCCGTGGAATCCGCGCCCGCGGATCTTGGAGGCATGTTGACGCTTTCCGCGCCCGGGTGTGCGGCGTATGCGCTGGATATGCCCGCGGGTTCCCAGCCTCTGTACTGGGAAGTTTCGGCGCAGGGTTTCGACCGCAAGCCGCCGTCCGAAGCCTTGGCACAGGGGCTTGAAGTGTCGCGTGAATACCTTGATGCCGAAGGGCGGCCCGTGACGACGGTGAAGCAGGGCGATGTGGTGACGGTGTCCATTTCCGCGCGTTCGCATGGAGGGTCCGTTTCCGATGCGGTCATTGTGGATCTGTTGCCCGGCGGGTTCGAAATGGTGCTCAATTCTGCCATCAAGGGCCAAAATCCAAGCGGTGAGCCGGGCTACAAGTCCGTCGATCGCCGCGAGGATCGGATGATTGTGTTTTCGGATCTGGCTGTGGAGCCCTCCGTGTTTACGTATAAGATCCGCGCCGTGAACAAGGGCGTGTACACGCTTCCGCCAGTGCAGGCCGAAGCGATGTACAACCGTAGCCTTCAGGCGCACTCGGCGGGCGGGGTCATGGTCGTCGAGTAGGAAGCCTCCGGCGGCAACCCCGCCCGGGGGCGAGCCGCCCCCCGGACCCCGGCGAAACCGGTGGTGCAGCGGTCAGAGGCGGTATTCGACATCCCGAGCGGCGTTACCGCTCGGGATGTTTTATATAATGATTATATTGTGGTGGATGATAAGGAAGTATGGCTGAGGGGAAAATCAGACCCAAAGGGCGGCAAAGTCATGACCGTTAGGTTTACGGGCATCGCACGTAGAGCGATTTCCCCGAACAGGGCCAAGGGGTGGAAGCCCTTTGTCGCCGGAGGCGTTTCCCAAAGGATTTCATGTGCGCAAAACCATCGCTTTCGCCCTCGTGCTGACGCTGCTGTTGCCGATCGCGGCGTTCTGGGGCTGGCTTGTCCTGAGTCCCAAACCGCCGCTCCTGGACGGCGTGCCGTTTTCGCCGCTGGTGCTGGATCGGGACGGGAATCTGCTCAGGCTGGGCCTTTCCGAAGATGAAAAATACCGTGTCCGTATCCGGTTGAACGAGGTCGCGCCCGAGATGGTGCGGGCGGTGCTGCTTTACGAGGATCGGCATTTCTATCGGCACCCCGGCGTCAATCCGTTGTCCCTGCTCAGGGCTTCGGCGGGGATGCTCGGCGGGGCACGGCGTATGGGCGGTTCCACGATTACCATGCAGGTGGCCCGGCTCCGGCTCGGCCTGTCCACAACCACGCTTTCGGGCAAGTTTGCGCAGATGGCCCGCGCCCTTCAATATGAATACCATTATGGCAAGGGGGAAATCCTTGAGGCGTATTTCAACCTCGCGCCTTATGGCGGCAATATCGAAGGCGTCGGCGCGGCGGCGCGCATTTATTTCCGCACTACCTCCGGACGCCTTACCCGGACCGAAAGCCTTGCCCTTGCCGTCGTGCCGCAGAATCCGGTCAGGCGCTCTCCGCTGAACGGCCCGGATTTCGAGGCCGCCCGTGCCCGGATGCAGATGCTTGCCGATGCCGAAGACGCTCCGGGCGGTGGGCAGGGGGCGACTGCTTCTTTTGGCGCGTCGGGTTTCGCCTTGGGGAGGGCCCTGCCGCCGCTCCGGGTGTATGGTCCGGCGCGGCTGCCGTTCGGGGCTCCGCACGTTTCGAGCGAGACGCTTCCGTTGTCGCGGGGTGGGGAGCCTGTGCGCACCTGTATCGACAGCGGGTTGCAGCGGCTTATGGAGAGGGCCGTTGCCGGATTCGCGGCACGGGGAAGGCGTTATGGCCTGAACAATGCGGCGGCGCTGCTCATCCATTGGCCGAGCATGGAGATCCGGGGGCTCGTGGGGTCGGCCGGTTTTTCTGACGCGGCCATGTCCGGACAGGTGGACGGAACCCGTGCCCGGCGTTCGCCCGGCTCGACGCTCAAGCCCTTCATTTACGGCATGGCTCTGGATCAAGGGCTGATCCATCCGCAAACGTTGCTTCCCGATTCGCCGCGCAGTTTTGGCGGCTATGACCCAGAGAATTTCGACCGGGTGTTCCGCGGCCCCTTGCCCGCTCATGAGGCTCTGCGCGCCAGCCGTAACCTGCCCGCGATTCTGTTGGCCTCGCAGCTGCGTCCGGGTTTTTATGGCTTTCTGCTGCGCGCCGGGGTGGATCTCCCGTTCAGCGCGGACCATTACGGCCTCAGCCTCGTGCTCGGCGGCGCGGAGGTTTCCATGCGCGAGCTTGGCGGCCTGTATGCTATGCTGGCGAACAAGGGCGTGTGGCGGCATCCCCGTCTGTACGAGGGGGAAGCGGCTGGTTCCGCCGTGCCTCTGCTGTCGCCCGAGGCCGCCGTCGTAACCCTGCGTATGCTGGAGGATGACGCCCATTTCGTCAGGTCGAAAGGAGGGCCTGTCCCGCTGCGCTTCAAGACCGGAACCTCCAACGGGTTCCGCGACGCGTGGACGGCGGGCGTGGTCGGCCCCTATGTGCTGGTGGTCTGGGTGGGGAATTTCGACAATACGCCGAACCCGCTGCTTGTGGGCGGCGATGTGGCGGCTCCTTTGTTCACGGATATCGCGCAGGCGCTGGCGTCCGACGCCGGGCCGCTCGATGATCTCGTTCCCGTTCAACAGGAAGGCCTGAACATTACCCGCGAAACCGTGTGCACGGCGACCGGGGATCTCGATGTCTCCCTGTGCGGGGACACCACCGAAACGTGGTACATCCCCGGACGCTCCCCCACGCGTTCCTCGGGCGTGTTCCGCACCATCCTTATTGATGCGGAAACCGGGCTGCGCGCCTGCCGCCCGGTTCCGGGCCGGACCGAGGAGCGCGTATGGGAATTCTGGCCTTCTGATTTGCAGGCTTTGTTCCTGCGGGCGGGCGTAGTGAAGCCGCCGCCACCGCCTTTCAGTCCGGAGTGCGGCCCGGAAGCCGGCGTACAGCCCGGGCGTCCTCCCCGGATCATCACTCCGAAGGACGGAGTTGTGTATCAGAGGCGGTTGTCCGATCCGGAACGGAGCGGCATTCCGCTCGTTGCGAGCACGGATGCGGACGCCAGCGCCGTGTTCTGGTTCGTGAAGGATCGGTTTATCGGGCGCGGCGTACCCGGCGAGCCGTTGGTCTGGCACCCTGGCGACGGCGCGCAGATGTTGCGCGTTGTGGACAATCTCGGGCGGGCGGCCATGCAGAAGATTGTGGTCAGGACTCTGCCGTAGGACAGATGTGTGTTGAAGGAATCTGGAGCCGTTAAGGGCGAGACTGTTACATCTATCAAGTATTCTTACGCAAAAGGGCGGCACCGGTTTATGGTGTC
>UMLL01010813.1_pt1 | contig 13529 bp, 10 predicted proteins | sample 1966591 | NCBI WGS metagenome assembly UMLL01 (sample SAMEA4836200, study PRJEB28245) | human gut metagenome | biome: gut microbiome; material: fecal sample | place: Denmark | collected 2008 | reverse complement strand
CAGAGGGAGCCGCGGGGGCGCGCTGCGCTTACGGTGCTTGGAATACTGTGCCTGGGCGCGGGGTATGCCCTTGCTCTGGCGGTGACATCGCCGCTCAAGGCGCTGCTGTTGTTTTTTATTGCGGTGCTGCTTGTAATAGCGGGAACCTATATGCTGTTCATATCCGGCAGCGCGGTGCTGCTAAAGGGGCTTAAGCGCAATAAAAAATTTTACTATCAGCCCCGGCACTTTGTGGCGGTATCCGGGCTTTTATACAGAATGAAGCAGAATGCGGCGGGGCTTGCAAGCATATGCATACTTTCCACGATGGTGCTGGTGATGCTGTCCTCCACACTGGGGCTGAACATAGGCTTTGACGCATCGATACGCAGGCTGTACCAGCGCGACATGGAAATTACGGTGCAGGCGGAGGACAGCGTACTGACCCCGGAGGAGCTGCTGGGCACGGCGCAGCGGGTGTTTGCACGGAGAAATCTTAGCATAAAAAACAGCGCCGGGTATGATTATTATGAGCTTACCGTAAATGCGAAGGAAAAGGGCGTATGACGGTTACGGCTCTGACGGCGCAGGAGTACGGCCGCTGTACGGGCACGGTGCCGCTGCTTAAGGAAAATGAAGCGCTCTTTACGCTTTGCGGCACGGATAATGACGACGCGCATACGCTGGATATAGGAGGGGTGAGCCTTGTGCGCACGGGCGGTTTTGAAGCGCCGCTTCCCCACGGCGCGGCGGCAGCGGCGGCGAATGCCGGCTTTGACGGGGAAGGCGAGTGCGCGCTGGTAGTAAAGGACGAGTCGGTGCTTGAGGATATGTGCCGCGCGTCGGACGGAGAGGAAAAGAGCGGCGTATTGCCGGGAAAGATATGCTATTTCGGCTTTGATACGGACGGCGCCGACGCGGTGCAGATACAGGCGCGGGCGGAGCTGCAGGCGGAAATCAGAAAAAACGGAAATTTAGGCTATGATGTTGTTGCGGCGGCGGACAGCCGCGGGGATTTCCGCACGGTGTACGGCGGGCTGTTTTTCCTAGGAATATTCCTCGGAGTGCTGTTTATTATGGCAACGGCGCTGATAATATATTATAAGCAGCTGAGTGAAAGCATGGAAAACCGGCAGGAATACGGCATACTGCTGCGGGTGGGCATGAGTGCGGGGGAGCTGCGGGGCGCAGTGAAATCCCAGGTGTATGTAACATTTCTGCTGCCGCTTGTGTGTGCGGCGGTACACATGGGCTTTGCCTTCAACATGGTATACCGTATGCTGAGCCTGCTGGGGCTTAGCGACCGCGTGCTGCTGCTTTGGTGCACGGCGGGAGCCGTGGGCGGCTTTGCCCTTTTGTATGCGGTGCTGTATCTTATGTGTGCGCGGCTTGCGCTTAAAGGAGCGGGGGAGAAAACGGCGTACAGGGAGCCCGAAAGATAGATTGTGACAGCGGCCTGTTGCTTTTTCAGGCGGCAAACAGAACAGGAACCGGCCTTCGGGGCCGGTTTTTGTGCTTTTAGAATATTGAAAATAATGGCGGGAACGCGCCGGAGGAACAGGATAAATGACGAAAATGCTTGCGTGCGCGGGGGGGGGGGATATCATTATATATGAACATTCGTTCATTATTAAACACGACGGAGCGTTCTGCATACCGTATAAATAAGCGGTCACCGTCCGTATGAAAAGGCGGACGGAGATGCGGGCGGAGCGGCAATATGTCTTCAAACGGAGGGAAAGAGATGAAAAACAGCAGTAAATGGTTAACGGGTACACTTGCGGCGTGCTTTTGGTGCTTTGCATTGTTTTGGCTGCCGGTTGGGGACGGGCGGCAAAAAATACCGCCGTATTGCCGGAGGTGCGCAATAACGGCACGGCGATACAGTGGAAATATGCAGGGGAGCAGGAATGGCACGACCTTGTGACACTGGAGACGCTTAAAGGCGCAGCCGGCGAAAAGGGCGAGGACGGAAGCAGCGGCCGGGACGGCAAAAACGGCGAGAACGGCAAAAACGGCAAGAACGGCAAGGATGGCGCCGACGGCAAAAGCATCGAGGTAAAAAGGACCGATTCCCACATACAGTGGAGATATGAAGGGGGACAGTGGCAGGAGCTCGTGGCGCTTTGCGATATAACGGGCCCCTCCGGGCAGCAGGGCGCGCCGGGCGCCGACGGCAAAACGCCGGAGTTCAGGACGGAGGGAAATATGCTGCAATGGCGGTACTGCGGCAGCGAGATATGGCTGAATCTTTTTGATCTTTCCGTGCTTAAGGGGCAGGACGGCCGAAACGGAAGCAGCGGGCAGGACGGAGCCGACGGCAATACCCCGTTTATAGGGGAAAACGGCTGCTGGTGGATAGGCGATACCGATACCGGTATAAAGGCGGCGGGTGCTGACGGTGAAAAGGGTGATAAAGGAGATAAAGGCGACCGGGGCGAAAAAGGGGAAAAGGGAGATGCCGGGCAAAACGGCGCATGTGCGGGATATTTTTATGCAGAGGCAAGCTGTGTGTCCGATGTTTTGCTGAGCCGAGGCAGTGCGAATATCAGGCTTGGCGAAAAGATCAACAGCGGAGGGCTGATATCTTCCTACGAAGACAAGATCACGCTTAAAAAAGGACATATTTACAGCCTGAGCATAAGCGGCTCTCTTGAAGTGGCCTCCAACGAGTTCAACAACAGCGGCAATTACTCCGTACAGATGACGGATGGCTACGACAACGATTTTTGCAGGGAGGCCACGCGTATAAAGCGGGACGGCGCAAAAATAACGCAGACAAAGGATCAGTACGCCTTTAATTTTACAAGGCTCTACGATGCATCCGCTAAGGATATAACATTGGAGTTTTGGTTTGAGCAATCCGCCTACAATACCATCCTTCGGGGCTTCAACGGCAACATTGTCGTAACGGCGCTTAACTGAAATTGTGCAAAAAGGGGAGGATAATATGAAAAAACGGTTTTTGTGCATGCTGCTTATTATATGCACGGCGTCGCGGCTTCTGCCGCGGAGGCGGAAGGGCTATACGCCGGGGCACGGACGGGCTTATTCCCTGCATAGGGGAAAAGGCAACCGGCGGTCGGGCGATACCGACACCGGGGTTAAGGCGATGGCGGACAAAGCGGCTTCCGCCGGGGACGCGCACGCAAAGGAAAGCAGCATCGCAGGGGCGGCAGCGGCCGCCGCAATAGCAGGGGCGGCGCTTATAGGCGATATCGTGCTGCTTGCCGTTGTGCTTAAAAGGAGAAAAGGACGCATCTGACGGGGGAGAACGGCATTTCCCGCCGCTTTAAGTAAAGAGGCGGAAGGGAAATAACGGGCGCGGGCAAAGGCGCCGCGCGAAGAAAAACGAAAAAATCACGCTGGCCGGCATGCGGTTTCATAACGCCCGAAAGAATATATTTTGGGGCGATGAGCCGTATGCCGTTTTTTGCACTGCGGAGCGTATCCTTTGCCGTATTGACTAAAGAGGTAAGTTTTCTGAAAAAACGGTTTGACAATATACGCGCCGGGTGCTACAATTAAACCATAGTAAAAAGGTAGTGTTTAGGGAAGGCTATAAAAAGCGATAACTGCCGGGAGGCGTAAAATGAAATTTACAACAAGGGGGCGCTACGGACTCAGGGCGGCGTTTGTGCTGGCTCAGGGCTGGGGCGGGCCGCCTGTGGCGCTTAAGGATATAGCGGCAAGCCAGCATCTGGCGGAAAAATATCTGGAGCAGCTGCTGTCCGCCCTTAAAAAGGCGGGGCTGGTGGAAACGGTGCGCGGCGCGCAGGGAGGCTATACTCTGGCAAAGCCGCCGGAGGAGATCACGGTGCGCCAGGTAGTGGTGGCTCTTGAGGGCGATATGGCAATAGTGGACTGCCAGCGCGGCGCGCAGTGCAAGGATGCGGAAAAATGCGCAACGCACAAGGTGTGGAACCGTATAAGCGATGCGGTAAATGGCGCGCTGGATGCCATAACGCTTAAGGATATGCTTAATGATTATTCCTGTGCGCAGGCGCGGGGCGACTGATATTCAAGGGCTCGGGCGAAAAGGCCGGGTCTGCGGGGCAGCTTGGCTGCGGAAAGGCGGAAATTATGAGAAAAGTATATATGGACAATGCGGCCACCACGGCGGTGAAGCCGGAGGTGCTTAAGGAAATGCTGCCGTATTTCTGCGAAATTTACGGCAACGCGCACAGCATCCATTCCTTCGGGCGGGATGCGGAAAAGGGCATGGAAAAGGCGCGCGCACAGGTGGCAAGGGCGATAGGCGCGCAGGACAGAGAGATATTCTTTACCTCCGGCGGCACGGAAAGCGACAACTGGGCGCTGCGCGGAGTGGTGAGCGCAAGCCGCAGGGGCAAGCACATAATCACCTCGCAGATAGAGCATCATGCGGTGCTGCACACCTGCGCGCAGCTGGAAAAAGAGGGCTGTGAGGTGACCTATTTGCCGGTGGACGAGTACGGCACGGTGAGCATAGAGGCGCTTAAGGCGGCTATCCGCCCCGATACCGCGCTTATAAGCATTATGTTTGCAAATAACGAAATCGGCACGGTGCAGCCCATTGCGGAAATAGGCAGGATAGCGCATGAAAACGGCATAGTGTTTCATACCGATGCGGTGCAGGCGGTGGGGCATGAGCACATTGATGTAAACGAGATGAACATTGATCTTCTGAGCATAAGCGCGCACAAGCTGCACGGCCCCAAGGGCATCGGCGCGCTGTATATAAGAAAAGGCGTAAGGGTGAACAATCTGCTTTTCGGCGGAGCGCAGGAAAGGGGCAGACGGCCGGGAACGGACGATACTCCCCTTGCGGTGGGCTTCGGAAAGGCAATAGAGATGGCCTGCGCAAATATGGACGCGGTAAATGCGGAGATCACAAGAAAGAGGGACAGGATAATAAAAGGGGTGCTGGAAAATATAAGCGATGTGCGGCTTAACGGGCATCCCACCAACCGTCTGCCGGGTAATGCGAACTTCAGCTTTTCCTATATAGAAGGGGAGGCGCTGCTTTTGAGCCTTGACCTTGTGGGCATTGCCGCCTCCAGCGGCTCGGCCTGCACCAGCGGCTCGCTGGATCCTTCACATGTGCTGCTTGCCATAGGCTTAAAGCATGAAACGGCGCACGGCTCCCTGCGGGTGACCATAGGGGATGAAACGACGGACGAGGATGTGGATTATTTCCTTGAGCAGCTGCCCCCGATAGTGGCGCGTCTGCGCGCCATGAGCCCGCTTACGGTAAAATAAAGAAAAATACACGAAAAAACACGGAGAGATAAAAAAACAAAAGCAGCGGCGCGGCCGCCGGAAAAAGTTTTAACAGGGAGAAAACAAATTATGTACAGCGAAAAGGTAATGGATCATTTCAGTCATCCGCGCAATGTGGGCGAGATGGAAAATGCAAACGGAGTAGGCATGGTGGGCAATGCAAAGTGCGGAGACATCATGAAAATGTATCTTGATGTGGAAAACGGCATTATAAAGGATGTAAAATTTCAGACCTTCGGCTGCGGCGCGGCCATTGCCACCTCCTCCATGGCTACGGAGATGATAAAGGGCAAAAGCCTCAAGGAGGCGCTGACCCTTACAAACAAGGCGGTGGCGGAGGCGCTGGACGGCCTTCCGGAGGTGAAGATGCACTGCTCGCTTCTGGCGGAGGAGGCAGTAAAGGCAGCCATCGACGATTATCTTGCAAAGAACCCGGGTGCCAAGCTGGAGCCGGATGCGGAATAAGCAAAAAGCGCGGCATAAAAATTGCGGTTGACATATGCGCATAAAGCGCGTATAATAGGTACGCTTATTAAAAAGGAAAGGGCGTATGCCCGTTTCAATACCGAATTGAGGTGAACAACAGTGAAGGAAGGAATACATCCCAAGTACCAGAAGGCCATTGTAAAGTGCGCCTGCGGTGAGACCTTTGAGACCGGCTCCACCAAGAGCGAGCTCAAGGTTGAGATTTGCTCCAAGTGCCATCCGTTCTATACCGGCAAGCAGAAGCTGGTGGACACCGGCGGACGCGTGGACAAGTTCAAGAAAAGATACGGTATGTAATTGTCGCCTCGAGCATGGGGAAGCCCTGCTTCAGGCAAGGGCTTCTGCCCGGCAGAAACGAACCGCGGACCGTTTTCAAACGGTCCGTTTTCTTTTTTCACGCCCCTTTAAGGACGGGTGTTTGCTTAGGAGAAAAGCTTTTTTGCAAAAGACGGCGGTCAGGAGCGGGATTAAATGTTCACAAATGTTTTCTTGACACTTTGTGAAGGGCGCAATATGCTTTTACGGTATGAACCGGTGCGTGCGCGGCCGTACAGGGGCATCCGCTTGCGCTTAGGGCGCAAAATGCGCATAAAAACACAAAACCGATACAGGGAGGCAGAAATATGCTGGAGCTTAAGGATATTTGTAAAAGCTATCGGGTGGGGGAGGTGTCCACTCAGGCGCTGCGGGGAGTGAGCGTTGCTTTCCGACAAAGGGAGTTTGTGTCCATTCTGGGCGCCAGCGGCTCGGGCAAGACCACTTGCCTCAATATTATCGGGGGGCTGGACCGCTATGATTCCGGCGACCTTATAATAAAAGGCAAGCACACCAAGGATTTTTCGCAGAAGGATTGGGACGCCTACCGCAACAACTCCGTCGGGTTCGTGTTTCAGAGCTATAATCTGATTTCCCATCTTTCCATAGTGGCAAATGTGGAGCTGGGCATGACCTTAAGCGGCGTCAGCCGCAAACAGCGCCGCAGCCGCGCGGTGGAGCTGCTTAAAAAGGTGGGGCTGGGCGAGCATCTGCACAAAAGACCCAATCAGCTTTCGGGCGGGCAGATGCAGAGGGTGGCCATTGCAAGAGCGCTTGTGAACGACCCGGAAATACTGCTGTGCGACGAGCCCACCGGCGCACTGGATACGGTGACGAGCCGTCAGGTGATGGAGCTTATAAAGCAGGCTGCGGGAGACAGGCTGGTTATAATGGTTACGCATAACCCGGAGCTTGCACGGGAGTATTCGGACAGGATAATTGAGTTTTCCGACGGCAGCATTGTTTCGGACAGCCACCCGTACAGCGAAGCGGAGGATACGGAAAAATTCGAGCTTAAGCGCACGCGGATGAGCTTTTTAACGGCGCTTTCGCTTTCGTCCAACAACCTGCGCACAAAAAAGGGGCGTACCTTCCTTACCTCGCTTGCCTCCAGCGTGGGCATAATAGGAATAGCCCTTATACTGGCGCTTTCCGGCGGCTTCAAGGTGAAGATACAGGATTTTCAGTCCGATGTCATGGCGGAATTCCCGGTGATAATCAGCCGGGCGGGCATGAATTCCTCCGCAGAGGAGGCGCAGCGGCTTCAGGGTACTTTGCCGAAGCGCTTTGCGGACACCGACCGCGCGCTGATATACGACCCTGCGGAAAATAGAGTGGTGCATCAGAATGTTTTTTCAAAGGAATATCTTGAGTATATAGGCAATATCGATCCGGCCGTATGCAAAAGCGTGGGCAGAACATATCTTGTAAATATAAACCTTGTGGGCAAAAGGAACGAAAAATATTTTGCCTCCGGTCTTTCGGCCATATCCGGGGTTTCGGGCGGGGCGTCGGTGTCCTCCGGAATGAGCGCCATGGGGATATCCTCCTATCCCGTAAGCCTTGTAAAGGGGGAGGATTATATAAAAAGCAATTACGATCTTCTGGCGGGGGAATATCCGACGGAGACGACGGATATTGTTCTGGTGCTGGACAGCCGCAACCGCCTGCCCCGCGGCGCGGCGCTGAAGCTGGGCATAGACCCGGACAAGACGGAAGCCATACCCTTTACGGACATAGTGGGAACGGAATACCGCCTTGCGGACAACAACGATTACTATAACGAGGCGGGGGGTTATTATTTGCCTTCAAGCGACCTTGAAGGCGTATACAATGCGGAAAACAGCATAAAGGTTAGGATAACCGGGGTGATACGGCAGAAGGAAAGCTCCTCCTCGGCGCTGCTTTCGGCGGGGCTTGCATACAGCGACGCACTGGCGCAGCAGGTGCTTAAAAGCAGCACGGATTCCGACATTGTACGCGCACAGCGGGCATCGGATAAAAGCGTGCTTACCGGGCAGGAGCTTACAAAGGAGGAAAAGGAGCAGCTGCTTATGCTGCTGGGCGGAGACGATACGCCCTATATGCTGATGCTTTATCCTGCGGATTTTGAGGCAAAGAATAAGGTGCTTGCGTATTTGGATGCCTACAACACGGGCAGGAGCGATGAGGACATGGTAATATACACCGACCTTGCCGGCACCATAAGCGGCATGACGGACAGCATAATAAACGGTATTCTTGTGGTGCTTATTGCCTTTGCCGCGCTGTCTCTTGTAGTAAGCGTGATAATGATATGCATAATAACCTACACCTCCGTATTGGAGCGCACCAAGGAAATAGGCGTGCTGCGGGCGCTCGGAGCCAGAAAAAAGGACATAACGCGCGTATTTGTGGCGGAAACCTGCCTTTTGGGCATATTCTCCGGGATGCTGGGCATTGCGGCGGCATATATTTTGTGCCTGCCGGTAAATGCGATACTGGAAAACCTTACGGGGCTTGCCGGAGTGGCGCAGCTGGATCCGCTTCAGGCGCTGGGGCTTGCCGTGCTTTCCACGGTTATGACAATGCTGGGCGGTTTTGTTCCGGCGCTTATAGCCGCAAATAAGGATGCCGTGGAGGCGCTGCGCAGCGAATAAGCCCCGTTTTACGCAAAAACCGAAAAAAACGGGTATAAAACGGCATTTTCGGCTTTGCCGCAAAAATATGCGTCCGCGCAAACCGTTGACAAACACGGGCGGAGCGTGTTATTATAAGAATGCAAACAATATTGCAATACCTGATATATTCAAAAAAAGGGGAGTAGCTTAAGCCGGTATGTCAACAGCCGTCGGATAGCATCCGGCTGGTATACCGGGCTCAGCGCAGATGTATGAGCAGCAAGACCTTTCAGTATCTTTTTAACGGAATACTGAAGGGTCTTTTTTGATATATCGGGGGTGCGGGGCATCCGAAGGGATGCGAAACCGTAGCAGCGGGAAAAACGGGCAGCGATGGTATGAAAAGCATATTTTCAGAAAGGAAGAAAAGATGAAGTATTATTTATCCGATGTTGCCGATACCTTGAAGGAGCTGGATGCCGCAGAGGAAGGCCTTACGGGCGCTCAGGCCGGGGAGAGGCTGGCAAAATACGGCCCCAACAGGCTTGTTCAGGCCAAAAAGAAGTCGCTTATAAGAAGACTGCTGGAGCAGCTTGCCGACCCTATGACCCTTATACTCATAGCGGCGGCGATAGTATCCGGCATAACCACCCTGCTTGAGCACGAGTTTCCCACAGATGTGATAATCATCATGGCGGTGGTTATAATAAATGCCGTGCTGGGCGTATATCAGGAGGGCAAGGCGGAAAAGGCGATAGAGGCGCTTCAGGCGCTGTCCGCCGCCACCAGCAAGGTGCTGAGGGACGGCCGGGTAGAGGTTATTAAAAGCGAGGAGCTGGTACCGGGGGATATTATAGTGCTGGAAGCCGGGGACGCAGTGCCCGCCGATGCGCGCCTGACAGAGTGCGCCAGCCTTAAGACCGAGGAATCCGCCCTTACCGGGGAATCTCTGCCGGTAAACAAAACGACGGATAAGCTGGAAAGCGTAAGCGGCGATGTTACCTTAGGCGACAGGCGGAACATGGTGTACATGGGCAGCGCCTGCGTGTACGGCCGCGGCAGGGCGGTTGTGTGCGCAACCGGCATGGACACTGAAATGGGCAAGATAGCCGGGGCCATTGCCTCGGCGGGTGAGGGACAGACGCCGCTGCAGAAGCGGCTGGCGCAGCTGAGCCGGGTGCTTTCCTATGCCGTAATAGGCATATGCATTTTCATTTTTCTTTTCGGTATAGCAAGAGAATATGCGATGGGGCATCACCCGGACGCAAAATTCTTCCTTGATACCTTCATGCTGGCGGTGTCGTTAGCGGTGGCGGCAATCCCGGAGGGGCTGGCCGCCGTGGTTACGATAGTGCTTAGCATGGGCGTTACCAAAATGGCGAAGCAAAGCGCCATAATCCGCAGGCTTACCGCAGTGGAGACCCTTGGCTGCGCGGAAATCATATGCTCTGACAAAACCGGCACCCTTACGCAGAACAAAATGACGGTGACGGAGCATTACGCAGGCGATGAAAGGCTGCTGGCGCAGGGCATGACCCTTTGCACCGATGTGGCGGTGGCCCCCGACGGAGGCCTTACGGGCGAGCCCACGGAGCTTGCGCTTGTGAATTTTGCAACGGCGCAGGGCGAGGATAAGCGCGAGCTGGAAAAGCAGCTGCCCAGAGTGGGGGAGGCACCGTTTGACTCGGTGCGCAAGCGCATGAGTACGGTGCACAAAACCGATGAGGGCTATATAATATTTACAAAGGGTGCGCCCGACGAGGTAATTAAAAAATGCGACTCATACCTTGAAAACGGCGAAGCAAAGCCCATGGACAACGCGGCGCGCGAGCGGTTTGTGCAGCAGAACAGGGAATATGCTTCCCGGGCTCTGCGGGTGCTGGCGCTGGCGGTGCGGCGCTGCGGCGATATGCCGGCGGACACCTCCCCGGAGGCATTGGAGCAGGGGCTTACCATGGTGGGGCTTGTGGGCATGATGGATCCTGTACGCCCCGAGGTAAAGGCGGCTATTGAGCGCTGCAGGGAGGCGGGCATACGGCCGGTGATGATAACGGGAGACCATAGGGATACGGCGGTGGCCATAGCCAAGGAGCTGGGGATAATCACATCGGAGAGTCAGGCTATAACGGGCGCGGAGCTGGACCGCATGAGCGATGAGGAATTTTCAAAACGCGTGGGGCAATACTCCGTATATGCCCGCGTGCAGCCCGAAAACAAAGTGCGCATAGTAAATGCGTGGAAGGCAAAGGGCTGCATTGTGGCCATGACGGGGGACGGCGTAAACGATGCGCCCTCCATAAAAAGCGCCGATATAGGCGTGGGTATGGGCATCACCGGCACCGATGTTACAAAAAATGTGGCGGATATGGTGCTTGCGGACGATAACTTTGCCACCATTGTAACCGCAGTGGGCGAGGGACGCAGAATATACGACAACATCCGTAAGGCAATACAGTTTTTGCTCAGTGCAAACCTTGCTGAGGTTGTGAGCATATTCATTGCGGATATTATGGGCTTTACCATACTGCGCCCGGTGCATCTTTTGTGGATAAATTTAGTTACGGACTGCTTGCCGGCGGTGGCGCTGGGGCTGGAAAAGAGTGAAAAGGGCGTTATGCACAGGCCGCCCAGAAAAGCAAGCGACGGTATTTTTGCCGGCGGAATGGGCGCTGATATGATATGGCAGGGCGCGGTTATTGCGCTTCTTACGCTGGCGGCGTATTTTGTGGGGCATTTTATGGAGTCCGGGCGCCTTGAAATTGCGGAATCTCCGGATGGCATTACCATGGCGTTTTTAACAATGAGCATGTGTGAGATATTCCATTCCTTCAATATGCGCTCGCAAAGGGGCAGCGTTGTGGCAATGAGCTTAAGAGGCAGCCATAACAAATATATATTCGTCTCAATGCTGCTGTCGCTTGCTGCTACCGCGGCGGTTATATATGTTCCGTTCCTTGCTTCCGCCTTTGAATTTACAAGCATAAGCGCGGCGGAATACTTTACGGCAATGGCGCTGGCCTTTGCAATAATTCCGATAACGGAGCTGGTAAAGCTTGTGCAGAGAAAATGCGCCGGAAACAGGCTGCAGAAGAACAACGGAAGGAATGAAAAATAAGCTGAGGAGCGCGGCAAAAAACGGTATGAGCCGCCTCCGGGGGGATGTTTATTATAAAATTCGGGCGGGTGTGCATAAAGGCATACCCGCCGTTTTAATATTATGTCTGAAAAAAGAACAAGGCTGTGGGCTAAACCCGCAGCCTTGTCCGAAAGAAAAGATAGGAGATGTATATGTATTCAATACCCGCGTGTGCCCGTATAAGGGCAGAGCCAAACGAAAAGCACGCAGGGGAATACCGTTTTTGCACAATGCGCGTTTTGCAGGAAAAATTGCGAAAAATACGGAATAAAAGCCGTAACAGCGCGTAGTACCTGCATTATAGCACCAATATTTTTGTTTTGCAAGTCCGGATATAGCATTTGATTATCATTTGCCGGTCAAGGTATGTGATTTTATGCGGAAATTATCACACGGCACGAAAATTGTCTTTCGGCAGAACGATGCTTGGCTTGCACATCCGGCGCGGTCTTTCGGGACGGGCGGCAGAACAGTACGCCCGGACAAAGGGCTTGACATAACCGCCGCAAAATTATAGAATAGCCTATGACTTTGAAACTTTGAGGAATATATTTCAAGGAGCTGTAATATATATATGGATATAACCTGCGTTATACTTGCGGCCGGTCAGGGCACGAGAATGAAAAGCGAGCTTCCCAAGGTGCTGCACAGCGTGTGCGGCAGGGCTTTGGTGGAGCATGTAATAAACGCTTGCCGCGACATGGGCGAGCCGGTGGTGATAGTGGGCAACGGCAGCGGGAAGGTTAAGGAGCTGCTGGGGGACAGCGTGCGCTATGCCATGCAGGAAAAAAGGCTGGGCACGGGTCATGCCGTTATGGAGTGCTTCCGTCAGCAGGATATAAACACCGAATATACCCTTGTGTGCGCCGGGGATATGCCCCTTATAAAGGCGCAGACGCTGGAGCGTCTTTGCGACCGGGCGGCAGGCATGGGCGCGTGCGTGCTTTCGGCAAATATGGACAACCCCTTCGGCTACGGCAGAATACTGCGCAATGAGGACGGCACCTTTGCCAAAATAGTGGAGCAAAAGGATGCAAGCCCGCAGCAGGCGCTGGTAAAGGAGGTAAACACCTCCGTATATGTTTTCCGCACTGAGCTGCTTAAGGCGGCGCTTAAGGAGATCACTCCGGCAAACGCACAGGGAGAGTATTATCTTACGGACTGCCTTGAGATAATCGGCCGCAGGGCACCCATCGCCGTTTACTGCATGGAGGATTCCCGCGAGGCCTTCGGTATAAACGACCGTGTGCAGCTGGCGCAGGCGCAGAAAATAATGCAGCAGGAAATAAACAGGCAGCATATGCTTGCGGGAGTTACTGTCATCGATCCCGAAAACACCTATATAGAGGCCGGGGTATCCATAGGGCAGGATACCGTTATATATCCCGGCAGCTATATCGGCACGGGCAGCGTTATAGGTAAAAACTGCGTGCTCAAGGGCGGAAACAGGCTGGAAAAGGCCGTTTTGGGCGATAAAGTTACGGTAAATGCTTCCGTTTTGCTTTCCTGCAGCGTGGGCAGCGGCACCACCGTGGGGCCGAATGCGTATCTGCGTCCGGGCGCACAGATAGGCAATAACGCGCGTATAGGCGATTTTGTGGAGATAAAAAATGCGAACATAGGCGACGGCACCAAGGTGAGCCATCTCTCCTATGTGGGGGATGCCTCCGTGGGCAGCGGCTGCAACATCGGCTGCGGCGCGGTGTTTGTAAATTACGACGGCAAGCATAAGTTCCGCTCGGTTGTGGGAA
>UMLL01094417.1_pt1 | contig 13718 bp, 17 predicted proteins | sample 1966591 | NCBI WGS metagenome assembly UMLL01 (sample SAMEA4836200, study PRJEB28245) | human gut metagenome | biome: gut microbiome; material: fecal sample | place: Denmark | collected 2008 | reverse complement strand
CGACAAATATTTATTATGTGATTGAGCCCTCTCTCGTTTATCGGGTTTCTCGGCAAGAGCTCCGCCAGAGCGTTTTGTTGTTTGCGGGCTTGGTGATGTTTTTGGTGTATTGTCTTTTGTTTGCGGTTTAATTTTGTCGTGATTATCATATTTTTTGTGTGTTATTAGCCGTTTGAAATAAATAAGCTAATATTTTTTTTGTAAAAACTAAATAAAATCAAAGAGATAATAAATAAATGGACGCTGTGAACGAGCTGAATGGTGAAATTTATATCATTACAGTTTCGTCTCGTTTTCAGAGCCGATGCGTTTGTGCGATTTCCCTTCTCTTTTGTTTCTAGAATAAAAAACTTTACATTTTTTCTTTTAACCGTTAATCTGACTTTGAATGTACAGATTGTACATTTAGGGCGTCAGAAACCCTTTTTAAAATAAACAGTCGCCATAGCATAGCGACTTAAAACTATATGCCGATTTCTGTCTCGGACGGATGTCGGCGAATAAGGTTTTGGCCAAATAAGCCGAGCCGTTGTTTGTTTATTTTATACGGTTTCTGAACATCCGCCCACCTTTTCAGGTGGGTTTTGTTTAACTGTAACGAAAGGATGTTCTTATGAAAAAAATTGCGGTTCTTTCCGCCTTTTGTTTAGCTCTTTCGGCTTGCACTTCGTTAAGTCACCATGAGCAAAATACCATACGCAGTCTTAATTCTTATGGAATTAGTGTAGATAAACCCGCAGGAGAATGGGAAAGACCTGCCAGTCCGGCTGGTGCCGGAGCATTAAATCTTCTGCCGGGGTTTGGCAATTTTTATTTGGCGTCCGGAAATGGCGGTGATGGCGGGCATTATTTATATGGCTTTTTAAATTTGCTCACTTGGCCTATTTCAGTTGTTTGGGGAATTCCGGAGGCTGCGATTGATGCCGAAACCATTAATGAACGTGAGTTGGTTTATTATTATACTTTTGACGAATCAGGTAAAGAAGCGTTAAAGGCCAAAGGATTAAAACTTACAGCATCGGGACGATTGGTTCCGCTTGATGAAAAATAAAAAGAAAGGCGGCTGGAAGCCGCCTTTTGACTGGTTATTTGGCCAGAATTATTTTCAGCAGGTTGAGAAAATAAACAACTATCAGGAAAGCCGCTGCCCGATAGAGAATTGTGTAGATCCCTGCCCCATGGCCAATCACAAAATATTGGATAATTAAAGATGCAATCAGTGCGCAGGCAAGATTAATCAGCCAATAGCGCCCGTTTCCCATAAAGATAAAGGCGCAGACGGCTGCCGGTCCGAAAACCAAAGGATTGGCGACCATTTTGCCGATGGTGTGGTAAGCAGAGGTTATCAGCGAGATGTGCATGAAAAAACCGGCCAAAATCAGAATGATGCCGGCAGCTAAAATATAAAGATAAGTCTGTTTTTTGCTCATTTACGTTCTCCGTGGTGTCATCATAAATAAGTTTTAATTTAGGCTTTTGGACGCTAAAAGCAAGGCTGTTTGCGCAGCTTTGCACAGCTGCCGGCGTGGTGTATAAAAAAACCACCGAAAGGTTTCGGTGGTTCATAGAATGGCAGAAAGGTTTAGAAAGTGTAACGAATACCGGCGGTTACTTCTTTCAGATTGTCAACGGCTTTGGTGCCGATGTAGCTGTAACGGCCGACGACACGGGCAGCCCAGTTTTCATTAAAGTCATACTGAGCACCGATACCGGCGCGATAACCGACGCGGGTCCAGGTGTCTTTGTCTCCGGCGCCTTTGACTTCGAGGTCATAGTTGGCCAAACCGATTGTTCCCAAGAGGTTGAAACCACTGCAGCCAACCGGCATATAGCCATAGAGGTCTAAACCGTAAGCGTTGAATTTGGTTTTGGCTTTGTGAGCCAGGCCGTCAACATAGTAACGGTCGCCCTTACGGGTTGCCGACTGCTGGTAGAAGGCTTCCAGGCTGGTGTAATCGCCGAGTTTAATACCGGCATTGATAACGCCCGAATTGTAGTTGTCTTTGAGGAGATTGCTCTTTTCCAGGCGGCTCGCTTCTCCTTTGAAGTCAGCTTTTGAATAAACATAATCCAAACCGATGTAAGGTTTTAAGTCTGATGAAATATTCATAGCGTTGGCATTATAAGAAAAGATGCAGGCAACACCAGCTAACAATAATGTTTTCTTCATGTTTAAAACTCCATTTATAAATAGGTTTTGCAATGTAATTACTTAATTTTCTTATGAAATTGTGGTAAAGACTGCAATTTCGACTATTGATATAACTTTGGATAATTGGTTTTAAAGGGTGGCAGTTAAAAAAAACGGTGCTAGTGTGATAAAAAGTTGAAATAACAGAAAGGTTTTAAGCAAAATGTCATTCGTCTGTCCCGATAAAAACTGTCGTAAATGCCCGCGTCTGATAGCTTTTCGCGAGGGAAACATTGTCAAGTTTCCGACTTATTACAACGGTCCGGTTGAGCCGTTCGGTTCTCTGGATGCAGAGATTCTGGTGGTAGGACTGGCTCCGGGACTAAACGGGGCGAATCAGACCAATCGTCCGTTTACCAATGACTATGCGGGAGATGTGCTCTACCCTATTCTGAAAAAATACGGCTTTGCCAAGGGAGATTATCAAAAACGCAAAGATGACGGTTTTGAACTGATAAACGTGCGGATTACCAATTCCGTCCGTTGTGTGCCGCCGCAAAACAAAGTTACCGGCGATGAGGTGAAAGCCTGCGGCAGTTATCTTATTCAGGAAATTGAGAATATGCCGAACTTAAAGATTATCCTGACGTTGGGAAGTGTGGCGCATAATGCGGTTTTGGGGGTTCTGGGTTATCGCAAGGCCGGGTTTAAGTTTGCCCATAATGCACTGCACCGTTTGGAGAAGCATAATCTGTGGATGCTTAACTCTTATCATACGTCGCGTTACAATATTAATACCGGTGTGTTGACCTATGAAATGTTTGAGGATGTTATCCGCCATATTCAGGATTTATTGTCCAAATAAGAAAAATTATATTGATTTTTGTCTAAAAATGTGCATAATGGGAGTAATTTCCAAATTATGGTGTATTTACTTTAAATAAATTTAAATATGAAACGATTAATTTTAACCCAGCAGCAACTGGCCGATGCTTATGCCGTGCCTGTCAAGTCTTCAATTTATCAGTATTTTCTCGGATTGTCCGACCGTAAAGAAAAAATGATCGGTTTGATTATCGGGGAATATGAGTTTTTTGATGACGGGGATATTGAGTATAAGGAGCATGATTTCAAAGAAATCATTGTATCAGAAGAAACCATGAAAGCATGGAAACTGTCGCGCAAAGCTTCGGGGCAGACCCCTCTGATGTTCACTGACTGTTATTTTTCTTTGGTTTCGCTCCGGACGCTTGAGGATTTAGCGGTTGGAAATTTGGCCGAAGCGGCTGCAGAACTGGTAAAAAATCATGAAAAGCAGCTGGGACTGAAAATTACCCGGGCAGATTATTTTGAGGATGGTGTTTGCTTTAGAGATTCCTTTATTTTAAAAGAAGGAAGCCTTTATGAGCAGCGGTCGCTTAAAAATTTGGGCGAAGACAGCCCTTATGTCTGCGGACCGGCCGCTTTGTCCTGGATTGATGAACGTATCAGCGAAGGCTGTGAGCGTTTTATTCTTGATGCGGACAAGGGTGAACTTGCCGTTCCTGACGAGAATACAAGCTTTCTGCCCTTGCGGACGTTTGCCGTTTGGGGTGTGAGTATTTAAAAAATTAATTAATCCGTAAAATACAATTATTATGACAACGACAACATTTGAATTCGGCTACCTTTTCGGCGGCGTTGAGAACATTTCATTTAACGATAAAATTGCAGCAATAACCCAAGCTCACAAACAGGGCTATTCCTATGTGGTTGAACGCAGGGAAACGTTTGACGAAGGCGAAAGAGAGGTTGAACTCAGGCTTATCGGCTGGGGTTTTGTGCAAGTGATCAACAAGGAAAATCTGATTCAGAAATTTGAGGACAAACAGTCCACGGTTGAACAAATCAGAGCCAGAGAAGATAACGAAAAGAAATTCGTTTACTGCTCATACGACAACAGCATTGCCGATTGGGAAGACAAACGGAACTTTATGGAGGCAGATGTCTTTACAAGTATTGAAATTCTGCCGAAAGCAACGCTCAAAAAATTGATTTACGGTTAAAAGCCGCATTTCCTTTTTCAGACCGGGATTTTCCCGGTCTTTTTTTGTCAAAATAAACCTTGCTTATTGGAAAAATTTGGCTAAAATAGCGGTAAATTTATATTATTAACTTTTAAAAAATTAAGAATTATGGCTGAAATTATTTTTTCTCAGAGACTATACAGCGATCTCAAAGAGCGTCGTTTGTATGCCAGTTTGCAGGAAGCTTTTACCGCTGATTTGAAAAACCGAAAAGACGAACTCGGCGCTTTGTGTGTCGGCGAACTCCGTTATTTCAGCGACGGAAGCAAGGATATGCTGGAATATGCCGTCCCGCAAAAAACATCGGTTTTGACGGCTGATTTTCAAAAAGCAAAAGACTGCCGTGATGTGGCGGGAAAAGGAAAGCCTGTTTTTGCCGATAATATGATGTTTGCCGGCACGAATGAGGACTGCGTGGTGGTTGATACCCCTTCCCTTTCTCAGGCTTGTAAAGTTTTGCTGAATAACCTGAACGAGTTGAACCGTATTTCCATTCACCGGATGACGTTCGGTACCAAAGGCTTTTCAACCCGGATTGAAAAAGGAATCCAGCTGTTTATTGAGCCGTATTATTTCTGGACAATCGACGAAGTTCGTGAAAACTGCCGGAAAGAAGTGTTTGAAGAAGCTCAACGTTATTCTGAGCTCGGATATAACTTGTTCGGCGGCCGTTCAAGCGATGAAGTGGTTTGTTTGCTGGGGGACTGTTATATTCTGCCGCAGGAGGTTTTTGAGGCCTGGGCTGATTATAAGGCTCCCAGACGGTCTAAACCGATACCGCAGCCTCTGCAGGCCGAGCAGTACATCTATTTGGACCTGACGGCAAACAGCGGCGGTTTGCTGAACTGAGCTTATGACAGGAGCCGGGTTTCCGGCTCTTTGTTTTGCCGTTGACGCAGTGAGAGAAACCGAATATAGTTTAATAAATGTTTATCTTAATATATGTGCAGTTATGGCTACGATTAAAAAGTTTATGAAAATCAGCGGGCAAATGAAGAATTTGCAGCGCAGCGGCTGGGTTTATCACAAAATTGAAAATCCGGAAAGCGATGCCGCCCACTCCTGGAGTTTGAGCCTTTTGGTGCAGTTGTATGCTCCGGCGGAGCTGGATTTGTGCAAATGTCTGAAAATGGCCAATATCCATGATTTAGCGGAGATCTATGTCGGCGATTTTACCCCCGGCAGCGGGATCGCTCCAGAGAAAAAACATGAATTGGAAACCGATGCAATGCGGCGGCTGGTTAAAGAACTGGACTACCCCGAACTGGCGGAACTGTTTGCCGAATTTGAAGAACAGAAAACGCCGGAAGCCGTGTTTGTCCGCAATATGGACAAGCTTGATGCCGTTATTCAGGCGCGTTATTATGATGAGACGCAGACTTACGGCGGCAGATTGTTTGAAGAATTTTACAATTATGCCGAAGAAAAAATTACTCATCCGCAGGTGCTGAGCCTGTTGAGAGAACTGAAAAAACAAGCGTGAAAGAATAAGCCCCGGAAAATCCGGGGCTTTGTTTTAACGGCTGATACCGGAGAAGCCCATAAATGCCATCGACAACAGGGCCGCGGTTATCAGGGCAATCGGCACGCCCTGAAGCGCTTTGGGTATCGGCGCGGCGCTCAGCCTTTCCCTGATGCCGGCAAATAAGACTATTGCCAGCGTGAAGCCCATGGCATTGGCCAGGCTGTAGCAAACGGCGGAAAGCAGGCCGAAATCTTTCTGGATGGCCAGGATTGCCACGCCCAGAACGGCGCAATTGGTGGTAATTAACGGCAGAAAAATACCCAGAGCCTGATATAGCAGCGGAGATGTCTTATGCAAAATAATTTCCACCATCTGCACCAGAGCGGCGATAACCAGTATGAAGACGACGGTTATCATAAATGTCAGGCGGTTCGGTACCAGCAGCTGATAATAGATCAGGTGGGTGGCAATGGCCGAAATTGTCATAACGAACATAACGGCAAACCCCATGCCCAAAGCCGTGGAAATCTTTTTAGAGACGCCGAGGAAAGGACAGATTCCCAAGAACTGCGACAAAACAATGTTATTTACAAAGATTGCGGCAATAAAAATCATTACATAACTCATCTTATTTTCTCCGCAGCCAGTTGAAGACGACGATTAATCCGGCCAGAGCCAGAAAGGCTCCCGGCGGCATGATAAAGAGCAAAACCGGGTAAGCGTCTTCGCCGACGAAACTAAAGCCGAAAGCGCTTCCCGCCCCCAGAATTTCCCGTATCAGTCCCAAGGCCAGCAACGCCCAGGTGAAGCCGAGTCCCATTCCCAATGCGTCAAGGACGGATTGTCCGATAGTGTTGCGGGAGGCAAAGGCTTCGGCCCGTCCGAGAATAATACAGTTGACGACAATCAGAGGAATATAAATGCCGAGGGCGGCGTGCAAGGCAGGAAAATAAGCGGCCATCAGGAGTTCCACGACGGTTACGAAAGAGGCAATGATGGTAATATAGCACGGAATGCGAATGGCGGCCGGAATAAAATTTTTAACGGCGGAGACGGCCGTGTTGGAAAGGAGAAGCACAAACAATGTGGCCAGTCCCATACCCAGGCCGTTGAGCGCGGAAGTGGTTACCCCCAAAGTCGGGCACATGCCGAGCAGCATAACCAGTGTCGGATTTTCAAGAATCAGGCCGCGGGTAAAATTTTGGTAACTTGGTGAGTTCATGGCTTAAATTCCCGTACTGAATTTGTTATAAGCGTCATAGGCTTTCTGAATGGCATCGATGACGGCCCGGGAGCTGATGGTTGCCGCGGTAACGGCGTCTATCTCGCCGCCGTCCTGTTTAACCTTAAACAGGTGCTTTTTGGGGCGGATGCCGGCAAACTGCTCTTTGAACCGAGGTTCGCTGACTTTGGTCCCCAGCCCGGGGGTTTCATTGCTGTGTATGACTTTATAGCCGCTGACGGTGCCGTCAAGAAAGAAACCGACAATCAGTTCCATTTTGCCGCCGAAGCCTTTATTGGTCGAGGTTTTGATCGCAACGCCGCTGATGGTTCCGTTGCGTCGGGCGGGAAACAAAACCAGACGTTCTTTGCCGTTAGCCGTGTTGATATATGTTTTTTCCTGAAACGGATCATTGTCAAAACCGCCGTAGATAACTTCGGCAACTGCTTCCAGTTCTTTGGCTTCTCCGGCTTTTTTTATCGGTTCGTGGGTTATGGCATAGACCCAGGCTAAAACAGCCGCGGAACCACAGGCAACAACCAGCATGACGAAAACAAGTTTGGCGAGAGAGGTTTGTTTCATGTTTATCTCCTCCGGGTTCCGTAAACACGCTGCGGGGTTAATTTGTCAATCAGCGGCACAAAGGCGTTCATAATCAAAATTGCAAAGGAAACGCCTTCGGGATAAGCGCTGTAAAAACGGATGACATAAGTCAGAATGCCGCAGCCGACGGCAAAGATAACCTGGCCTTTGCGGGTCATGGGCGTGGTTACATAGTCCGTCGCCATGAAAAAAGCCCCGAGCAGCAGGCCGCCGGAGAGCAGATGAGTAACCGGCTCAAAACGGATATCATCAGTGTTCAGCCAGGTGACGGCGGTCAGCAGGAAAAAGGTTGATACATAATAAAAAGGAATGTGCCAGGTAATTACCCGCCGCCAGAGCAGATACAGCAATCCCAGGAAGAGTGCCAGCGCCGAGACTTCGCCCAGGCAGCCGCCCATGTTACCGATCAGCATTTGTCCGTAATTCGGCAGAGACGACGCAGCATTTCGGAATGCGGCAGACCCCGTATCATTGATGTGTTTAAGGATGTTTAACGTTGTGGGAGTCGTTTCGGCGTCGATATTCATAAAATTAAGAAAATCAGGCTTGGGCCAGGTGGTCATTTGTACGGGAAAGGAAATAAACAGAAAGACACGTCCGGCCAGTGCAGGATTGAAAATATTTTTTCCCAATCCGCCGAATGCCATTTTGGTTATACCTATGGCAACAAACGCACCGACTAAAATCATCCAGGCAGGCATGCTGCTGGGCAGGTTGAATGCCAGCAAAACGCCGGTAATCATTGCAGAGCAGTCCCTGATCGTATTGGCTGTTTTTAGCAGATAGCGGGTAATGAGGTATTCAAACATGACGCAGGCGGCAACAGACGTCAGCAATACTTTCAAAGCGCCGATACCGAACATCAGCAAGGCAACGATAATTGCAGGCGTGAGGGCGATTAAAACATCCCGCATCAGGCTCTGCGTGGTTACCGGAGAAAAAATGTGAGGCGTGGTTGAAATTTTCAGCATGGTCCAATAGCCTTATTTACGTTTTTTGAATTCATATTTGCCCAGTTTGCAATAGTCCAGAAGCGGAACTTTGGCCGGACAAGTATAGGCACAGGAGCCGCATTCGATGCAGTCCATAACGTGAAGTTCGCGGAGGCGTGAGGTGTCGTTGCGCCGCAGATCGGAAGCTATGTTGAACGGCAACAGTCCGACGGGGCAGACTTCGGCGCATTTGCCGCAGCGGATGCAGCAGCTTTCGTCCGGTTTGAGAGCTTCGGCGGCAGACAAAACAAGCAGCCCCGAGGTCAGTTTGGTTATCGGGGTTTGCAGGTTGGGAACCGCCGTTCCCATCATCGGCCCGCCGAAAAGCAATTTGCCGATTTCTGCTTTGCGGGTTTGTGCCAAATCCAAAATATATTCCGCCGGCGTCCCTACCCTGACCCGGTAATTTCCCGGTGTGGTAAGTGCGGTGTTTCCGCTTACGGTAAGAATTCGTTCGTAGAGAGGTTTGTGTTTCATAACCGCTTCATAGACGGCAAAGACGGTGGCAACGTTTTGAACGATGCAGCCGGCATCTATCGGCAGCCTTCCCGAAGGCACCTCTCTGCCGGTGATGGCGTTAATCAGCTGGCGTTCGCCGCCCTGAGGGTATTTGCTCTTGCAGACCCGGACATTGACGCCAATGTAGCTTTTGCTTATTTTCGTGAGTTTTTCGATTGCCTGCGGTTTGTTTTCGTCAATGGCAATGACGGCGTTTTGGATTCCGAGCGCTTTATTGATGATTTTGGCACCGATGATGATTTGTTCCGCCTTTTCAAGCATTAAAGCTCCGTCCGCAGTCAGATAGGGTTCGCATTCGATAGCGTTGACAATCAAACAGTCGGCTTTTTTGTTTTCGGGAAGCTCGGTTTTTATCGGAGTCGGATAACCGGCGCCGCCCATACCGACAATTCCGGCTTTACGGATGGCGGAGATAATTTCTTCCCGGGAGGCCGTTATCTCTTTGACAATGTCGCTGCCGGTGTCAATGCCTGTTTCAAATTCGTCCGGCGCGGTTTTGATGACGACGGTCAGTTCCTGATAGCCGCTGCTTCCCGGCATTTCTTCAATTTTAACGATTTCTCCGGCAACGGAAGAGTGAACGTCAGCGGAAACGACACCGTCGGCGGCGGCAAGCAGTGTTCCGATTTTTACTTTGTCGCCTTTGGTCTTTTGGAGAACAGCCGGAGCACCGATATGCTGCCTGACCGGAATATAGACCAATTCGGGGACTCCGGCGTCGATAATCGGGCTTAAAGCGGATATTTTGTGTTTATCAAGGTGGATGCCGCCGATTTGGAATGTTTTTTTATGCGTCATGGCGTTCTCTTTTCACTTGTTTTTTATAGACGATGGCTCCGGTCGGGCAAGCAGCGGCCAGTTCGGCGCCAAAACGGGCGGGAGAAACAGTGTCAGGAATATAAGAAAGATTGTTTTCAATCGTGATGTCGGTACAGATTTTAACACATTTTTGGCAGGCAATGCAGGCCGCAGAACAGTTTTTGCGGGCGGCAGCCCCTTTCTGGCGATTGTGGCAGGCAACGTAAACCTGCTGGTTTTCCTGACTTATCGGGCGAATCTCGAACAGCTTGCGCGGGCAGATATTAACACAGGCGCCGCAAGACGTGCATTTATCGGGATTAATAACCGGGATGCCGGTTTCCGGGTCGAGATGCAGTGCGTCGAAACGGCAAACTTTAACGCAGTCGCCAAAACGCAGGCAGCCATCGGGACAACCGGAACTTCCGGCTGAAATCAGGTTGGCGACGCGGCAGTTGCCTAAGCCGGAATAAACGGTTTTATCCGGCGCGTTTCGGCAGGTTCCGTTACAGCGCAGAACGGCGCAGGTTTCGGCTTTTTCCGCCGCTGAGAAACCTAACAGAGCGGCAACGCCCTGCATAACACTTCTTCCTCCTACCGGACAGTAAAGTTTGGCAAAGGTCTTTTTATCGGCGGCGGCACAGGCGTTGGCAAAATCCCGGCAGCCGGCTTTGCCGCAAGCCCCGCAATTGGCCTGAGGCAGCAAGGCGTCAATTTTGTCGGCCAGCGGATTATTTTCAACGGCAAATTTTTTTGCGGTGAAATAGAGAACAACGGCGGCAGCCGCGGCTATCAGGCCGACAATCAGAACATTTAACCAGATAATCTCCGTCATAAAGCAGCTCTTTCTGTTAATCAAAATTGTCAGAATCTTAGCATGAAAGTTATATAAGCCAAAGAAATTTTGCCATTACTCCCCAATTTATTCCTCTTTCAGGCGGAAAGCATAGCGGGAGAGCAAGCGCTTTTTCATGGCTGCAAGCAGCAGATAATAAGGAACAAGCACGGCAAGAGCTCCCGCGGCGGCAGCAGTTTCGTCGGCGGTTGCCGCCAAAATTGCAAATAAGCTGCCGAGAACCAATATCAAGGGCAAAATATAAGCATAAAAGACGGACCACCACCCCAGGCGGCTGTCCATTAAAACGGTTACACGGCTGCCGGGTGCATATCTTTGCGGATTGTCGGTTTCAACCAGAATGTTTCTGGAGCGGCAATCGCTGACGGTGCAGTTTTCCTTTAACCGGCAATGCAGACAGGCCGAAACGCTGATAACCGTTACTTCGACCCGGTGCGGCAAAATGCGGCTGACTGTTCCTTCCCGGGTGAAAATTGTCATTTGTTTTCCAGGAGTTTCTGAGCTTCATCGGATAGCAAGGCCCGAAAAGCGTTATTGTCTTCACGGACGAAAAGAACGACGGCCAGATTGTTTTCGTTGGCAAAGTTAAGCCCTTTTCTTTCACCCATGGCCATAATTGCCGTGGCCAGAGCGTCCGCATGCATGCAGCTTTTATGGAAGACGGTGGCCGAAGTCAGACTGTGCTCGACCGGATAGCCGGTTTTGGGCGAAATGGTATGAGAATAGCGTTTGTCGTTATAATAAAAGAAGTTGCGATAGTCGCCGGACGTGGCAACGGCAAAGTCTTTCAACCCGACAACGTAGGCATTCTCATAGTTTTGGGTATTGGGTTCAACGACAGCCACATTCCAGCCTTTGCTCTCTTCCGAACGGTTTCCGCGGGCTTTGACTTCGCCGCCGATTTCGACGATATAGTCGGTATAACCGTTGTCATCCAGCAAGGCGGCAACGCGGTCAACGGCATAGCCTTTGGCCAGGGCTGACAGATTAAGCTTGACGTCGGGAATGCTCTTTTTAACCCGGGTATAATTGCCGTTAAAGCGCAATTTGTCAAAGCCGGTTGACTTGAGGGCCTCCTTGATTTTTTCGTCGCTGGGCACGCGTTTGCTGCTGCGTGTTGTGCCGAAGCCCCAGAGATCAACCAATTTGCCGACCGTGGGGTCAAAATTGCCATTGCTTTCAACATAGGTTTTGCGGGCGTCTTTCAAAACTTCGGACATTTCAGGCGAGAGGTCAATCCATTCGCCGCTGTCGTCGTTGTTTATGCTGCTTATTTCCGAACTGCTGTCAAAAACCGACATTTCTTTATTGATGCGTTGAAGTTCGTCTCTGATTGCATTATGTAATAAGTTGTTTTCTTTATCAGTGCGGATTTTGATGCGGTAGTAGGTGTTCATCGTTTCGCCGGACATAACCTGATAAGGCTGCCGGGTGCGGATATAATAGACAACGGCGGTAACGGCAGCGGCGAGAAAGAATAAATATTTGAGCAATCTTGATTTCACGGTTTGAACCCTTAAAAATTTAATAAGTCTGTTTCATGATTTTACTTTAAATAAAAACTACACTACTATTTTCATCAGTATCAGCTAATGCATCTTATGAAAGGTTAAAATAATGAGCGATAAAATAGATAAAATAAAATCTATGGCGGATAGTGAGAAATTTAAAGCCGCCGTGCTTAAAATCAAGGATAATTTTAAGAAGTTTCAAGAATTGTGTACAAAACTTTACCGCAAGGCCTTTGTCGGTTTTGACGCGGCAGGAAAGAAGCTTCATCAGGTCGGCATTTCGGCGAATTCGGTTACGATTACCGGGTTTGTTATCGGCCTGCTGGCAATTAATTTCCTTTCCATGGGAATGTACGGCTTTGCTTTGCTCTGCATTCTTATCAACCGTGCCTTTGATGCGCTGGACGGCTCGATTGCCAAATATGCCGGCAAAACGGATTTCGGCGTTTTTCTTGACGCGGCGCTTGATTATATGTTTTATGCCGGGGTCATTTTCGGCTTTGCTTTGGCTCACCCGGCACAGAATGCCGTAGCGGCGATTTTCCTGCTGTTCGGTTTCACCTCCGCGGCGGCCGCCCTGCTCTCTTATGCCGTTATCGCTTATAAGAACAATGCGCCGAAACTGCCGGAAATCAGCCAGTCGCCGTTTTATCTGGGCGGCGTTGCCCAAGGTTCGGAAACGCTGGTGGCTCTGATTGTGCTTTGCCTGATTCCGGGTTTGTTTATGCCGATTGCGATTATTCTGGGCTGTCTGTCGTTTGTTAAGGCTTTGAGCGTTATCGTCACGGCTTATTATAACTTTGTTATTGCCGCACGGCAAAAAGCCGAGCCGAAAAAAGAGGCAAAGGAAAAAACGCCTGATGCGCAGTAGAAGCTTTGGTCTGCTTTGTTTTCTTCTGGCTGCTCTGACCTGTTCGGGTCAGAGCTTTGCCTTGGTTATGGGAGCCAGAACCGATAAGGTTTCGGCCGATGTCTTTACTTCAGCCGATGAGCTTAATCCGCAAGCCGGAATCGATTTGCTGCTGCGGCTGCAAATGCATAACGGCTGGCACACTTACTGGTCTAATCCCGGTGATGCCGGGCTGCCGACCGGCATTAAATGGTCTCTTCCCGAAGGTTATGAAATTGAAACCCGGGAGCAAAGCCTGCCGCAAAAATTTGTTGTTGACGGGTTGGTTCAATATGGCTATAACCAAACGGCTTATTGGAAGTTTCGTCTGAAACCCAAAGGGAATCCGATAAAAAAATACGGTGCGGAAGATTTTCAGGCAACCGTTTCCTGGCTGGCGTGCCGGGAAGAATGTATGCCGGAGACGGTCAAAATATCGTTCAGTCTGCCGATTGTTGAACAAATTCCCGAGATTCCTCAGATTTGGCAGGATGAAGTTTTGAAAGCGAGCAACAGTTTTCCGGTAAAAACATCCTGGCAGTCCCGTTATGAAATAGCCGACGGCAATCTGTTGATTGATTTGAAAACGCCAAACCATAATTTTGCCAAAGACGTACAGAAGATTACCTTTATTCCTTTCCGGCAGGGGCTGATTGTCAATAATGC
>UMLL01091445.1_pt1 | contig 13766 bp, 7 predicted proteins | sample 1966591 | NCBI WGS metagenome assembly UMLL01 (sample SAMEA4836200, study PRJEB28245) | human gut metagenome | biome: gut microbiome; material: fecal sample | place: Denmark | collected 2008 | reverse complement strand
ATTTGACTTTTTGAGTAAACTTATTTGATTCTTTTAACATTTCTTTTCTAAGAATGTATTTTATATAATTACTCTTATTACCATATTCTGCAAATTTGTCTTCTAGCCAAGATAACAAAAGTTTATCATCCATGTTATTTTTAAAACTCAATTGGATTACGGTTTTATTATTTTTCATAATCTCAACCTCCTTTTACTTAATTCTATGCAAAAGTATGGAAAAGATTACACTTTTAATAAAAAAGAGCAGCTAATTAATAACTGCTCTATGATCTTACTTTGTATTTACTTGGTATTTACTTAGCAAAATGGTTCGCAATATTTTTAAATTGTGAACTAAGCTAAAGGTTCTCCATATCCATCATACCCATCTTGTTTTAATATTTCTAACGTTCTTTCTTTATATTTTGTAGGTACTTGGTCTATAGTTTTTATTTTCTTTTCTATTAAATTTGCATATATTCTAGCCATTATTTAGCGCCTCCTTCTTGTAAAGATAAAATCATTTCAGTTAATTCCGCTAATGCTTCTTCATGTTCAGTGTCCACATTTTTAAGTTGTGTTATTTTTTCATCTATAGTCAGTTCTTGTTCTATTAAATCCATTTGTTTTACCGCATACACGATTGTTATTGTTGTATCTTGTTCTGTATATCCTGTTATTACTAGATATTCAGTATCTGCATTATAACTTGGTTGTTGGTCTATCACTTCTTTAAATCCATATCTAGTCATTAGTGCAACAGATTTGTTAAAACCTACTATTGTTCTACCATCATTTAATTTGTAATTTTGTGGAGCATATTCTAATGCTTCATTATTTAATTTTGCATACATATTATTTTACCTCCTATTTTTTATAAGAAAATTTACCTGTACCTAAATTATAAAAATATTGTTGTGTTACTTCATCCCACAAACAAGCTACTCCTTTATTATCTAAGCAGGGTCTATAATCTCTAATAAGTTTATCGTTTTCTGATATTTTAAAATAATTCAAAATCATTCGTGCATATGATTTATTAGAATTACTGCCAAATATGTATATTGGTTCTGTACTATCGAAATTAAAAACCATACCATCTTCAACAGTTTCTACTTCATCTATTGTAAAAGACTTATTTTTAATTTTAATTATATGTGGAACGTTATATTTACAATTAGAAAAATAATACGTAACTGAATTTACTGTTAATGCATATCTATTATCATAATTTCTAAATCCTTTAATTTGTGAATTACCAAATTCAAAACTTCTATCGCCTAAGGGAACATAATTAAACTCAAACACACTATTTATATTCGGAACATAATTAGTATTTATATATTGGTTTCCAGAACTCTCTATATAAGATACATAATCTACATTTATTTTATTTTTAACGTTATTAAATAATAATTTATGCGACATACTCAATCACCCCACCTAACCATTCTGTAGTATAAGTAAAAATAAATTCATATGTTTTATTGGCAGATATTGTCGGAGTATTTCCATTTTGCCATTTACACGAAGGTAATATAAGTGTTAAATCTGTTGTTGTCCCAAAAAATAAATGAATTTCAGTAAAAGAAGTAACTGTTGGTAATGTAATTTCAGTACCATCTACAACAGTAGCAGTTTGATATTTATCTGTTGTTAACGATAAAGTAGTACCTGATATATTAGTAGTTACTAAAGTATCACTACTTCCACCAGTACCATTTTCTCCTTTTGGAATACCTAAATTTAATAACGGATTTTCAGTTGTTCCAGTAATACTTGCAGTAGCATTGATTCCGCTATCTAGTGTAGTTACTGTTCCTATTTGTAAATTTGGAGTTGCTCCAGTATCTCCATTGTCTCCTTTCCATTGATACCAAGTATAAGAACGTGGATTTGTTGGAGAATCTGCATTTGTATCTACACACAAGCCTATATATGCGTTTGGTGTATCTGATATTTGTCCTGCTAACTGTGGGGCTCCTGTACTTGAGTATTTTATATGTAAATACTGACTTGTACCCCCACCACTTGATATAGGAAGTGTTATTCCGTTGCCTAATTTACTACCCTTTGAATTTACAAGTTGAAGTAAATTAGTAGCACTATCTAATGACAAATCAGTTGGTTGGTTGTTCGCAATATCTTTATATTGTGTACTATTTTTTTCTATTCCTTCTTCTATTTTATTTAATCTTTCGATACTGATTTTATCCCCTTTTACCCATGTAGTTTTAACATATTTTCCGTCATCATCTACTACGATTAATTGTTCATTTTCTTGTGTTGCTATTGCCAAATCTACCACCGCCTGATTAACAACATTTACATTTCCTGATAATGTTCCAATTGAAGTTGTACAAGGTCTTTCTTGAACATGAAATTGGCCTTTTATCTTAGGTATTGTTACTGCTCCTTCATTGTCATCAAATAAGTCAAATACTAAGTCAAAATCCCCTACCTCAACCTCTTCATCTATTAGATCTTCTGTTACTTTCAAATGAATCAAACCATCTTCTACTGGAGCTATAGCATTTGCAACTTCAACTCCATTAGGTTTTACAACTGTTACCGCTGCATAAATTGCATTTGAACTTTCTAACAAATCTTCATTTTCTTTTGAAAAGGTAAATCGAGCACCTTTTATAGAGAAATAATAATGTATATTTCTATTGCCTCTAAATAAGAAAATATCTTTATTTAATTTTGCTTTGTTATCATTTACTGATACTTCATAGTTATATTTAATAGGCAAGATAATCCCCTCCTTTAGTCTGTATAAGTTACTGTAGCTTTTATAACTCCTGTACATTTCATATAATGATCTTTATCGAAAGTATGTTTAAGTCCAAATCCTTTCATTGTTCCGTTTTTTATCGCATTCAATACTGCACTATCTGTTATTGTAACTGTTGTTGTTGCATTCATTGTAAGATTAGCAGTTTTGCTCCAACTTAAATAAGTAGGCTCACCACTTGGCCTACTTGAATGATTATGCATAACTATTTTAGCTTCATTATGGTAACTACTACCACCTGTTGTACGTTCTATTTTTAGAACGACCTTTGTTATAGTCTTGCCTTGTAATTTAGCAAAGTCATTTCCAAAGAACCATGCTCCTACACTGTTAGATGTCCATTTACCTTGAATGACTAGATTGTCTTGCGCCCAGTCACTCCAAGTATAACGATATGTATCTCCATAATCACTTGTAAACGTAACTGACTTGCTTGTTGTAGTTCCTGTATTAGTATTAGTTCCAGTTTCAGTCGTAGTGCTATCTACAGTAACTTTGTTGCTATCTTGTATTATTTGTGATGAATTATCGTGAACTAGTTGCCCGCTAGGAATAGAACCATCTTGAATGCATATTGTAGCACCATATATGGCTCTAGCAGCATAATTATTTGTTTTCCCATAATTCTTATACATAATAACTTTGCTGCCTCTAGCTTGCACTCCGTTTTGACTGCCTATTACTTTGCAGTTTTGCATTAACAATGTTGTTCCATGTTCAGCACCTATCGCATAATAACTATTTGACGTGGTTTGACCATACACATCTATGCTTCTAAGTGTAACAAAATTGCAATTCGAGAAATACATTCCGTAATAATATGTGTTACTACCTACCATATTAGAAGGCATTACAGAAGGTCTTTGACTATCTACTCCATCTGGAATACCAGTAACAGTAGTAGCTCCATATATGAATAATTTAGCAGTGCAATTATATCCAGCTATATTGCCGTTATAATTCTTCATATTCATATACAGATATATATCACCATTTGAAAATCCCTTCAAATTCAAGTTTTCGTTACATTCTTTGTCTAAAGTAATATAGATGCTATTACCATTAAGATTTTTTGGTAAAGCATCTAAAAACCCCTGTACAGTATAGAATTCCGCACCACTAATAATATCAGCTGTATCATCTCCATATGTTGATATATTTACAGATATATCATTTGTAAGCGAATTAATAATATCTTTACTAACAATTTTTCTAACAATAAGAGTATCAGCGGTCATATTACCTTGTGCATTAACTGCTCCATTGAAATTACCATTATTAGCAGTCATATTTCCGTTTTCATCTATAGAAAATCCGCCATTTATAGTGGTATAACCTTCTAACTTGATATTTTTAGCTTTAAACAAAATATCTGAATTTGCTATAGCCTGTAGGGCTGCATTAGTTAACGTTATACTTGAACTTGTAGAGCCGTCCATTACAATCCATTCAAATTGTTCTTTTGTTTGTGTAGCAACTGATTTTGCACCTTGTGCCACACTAAGTGCTTCCCACTCACTGCAATACTGTGGGTCTGTGAAGTTTACTGTATCGTCATCATAAAATATTTTGTAAGCACTCCATAAATATTTGCCTTCTTGATATGCAGGTACATAGGTTAACCAACCAGATACTGCAAATGTGGGAACTGTAGTCTTAGAAGTTGATACAAAATATATAGTTGTTATTTTTTTTACACCTACTCCTGTATCTCCTTTTATTTTTGCCCATGTATAACTTCCTATTGTTGTAGGATCATCTTTATTAAAATCTGTACATGTTCCTATATAAGCACCTACAGCTTCTCCATTGTTTGATGTAAATGTTTTACCTCCATCATTAGAATATTTAATGTGTAAGTAAGTAGTTCTACCGTCTCCATCTTTTCCAGGAATTCCTTGTTCTCCTTTTTCCCCCTGTAATCCTTGGAATCTGTACCATTCATATTTTGAAGGGTCATCACTATCTTGCTCTGTAAAATCTACATAAGTACCGATATACTCGCTTGGAGTTTCAGTCATTTGGCTACTAGAAGTCGGATTTTTTACAGAAGAATATTTTATATGGAAGTAAGAAGTTTTACCAGATTCTCCTGCTGGTCCTTGAATCCCTTGCTCTCCTTGAGGTCCCTGCAAACCTTGCAAACCTCGTGGTCCTTGAACACCAGCCATACAAACTGCATCTCCAGTTGAACTGTTCCCATTAGCTTTAGTATACACAGTTCTTATCCACAAATAACTACCTTCTGGAACATTAGTAGGCACTGTTGTGGACCATGTTCCTCCGAATTGTTCGGTTTTACTTGTAGAGATATAATACTCATTGTAAACTTTAGTAACTCCTTGTTTGATTTTGTCACTATTATCAACAACAGTAGTTTGTATTTTACCTACAGTCTGTTCTATTTGGGAATACTTATCTAATGCAGCCTGTGCCTTATCTTTTGCACTTGATGCTACACCAGATATTTCCCCAACTTGTGACGTAAATCCGTTCATATCCTGCTTAAGAGTTGAATATAATACTTTTAATTTAACTTTATTTCCTTCGGCATCTTCTATAAATCCATCAGATACGAGGGATTCTATTTTTCCATTTTGTTCATCTACTGTCAATTTTACTTGTTTGATTTCTGGAATTTTTTCTCCGTCAATATACAAATTTCCATCTTCGTCTAGATATAAAGTGTTTTTCTCTCCATTGTTTGTAAGAATATTTACTATACTATTTATATCTGCATCCAATTTATTATCATTTACAGCTTTAATTTGCTCTCTTAAATTCGCTTCTTTTTCATTTTCTAGTATTCTTTTAACATCATTGTAATTTTCCACATATGTAGCATGTGCTTTCTCTAAGTCATACTTATCATCTTGTGTTATTTTTCTGTTAGTGATTACTTTTTCAAGTAGATTTACAAGTTCATTATAACTAGAGGAGAAATTATCATGCTCTCTAGTTATAGTTTCTATATTGCTATTGCTCATAATAATCCCCTTTCTATAATTTCTTAGGTCTAGCACAGAATAATATTTTATCAGTTGTATTGTTTGTAATTCCTGTTATTCTAACTCCATTTGTAACTGTTGTAGATTCTATTATGTTTACTGACCCGCCATCTTCAGTTGGTCCAACTACAATGGCTACATGTGAGCAGTTCATATAACGACCATTTTCTCCGTTATCTCTATCAAAAAAAACGAGGTCTCCAGCTTTCAAGTTTGAATAATTGATTATATCAATATCATGTAGTACCCAGCCTTTTTTAACACAATATTCTGCTTGTTCTGCTGCTGTCCTTGGTAACATAAATGCCCAGCTAGTATCTGAATTTTTAACTAATTTCTTTAGTTTGTGATTGGCATAAGGACTTTTATCGTACGGTATATCCGCATAAACAAATATAGCCAAAGAGCTACAGTCAATATTAGCTTTTTTAGCAGTAGCATCATACCATTTATTTAAGTTTCCAGCCATATCATTAGGGAAACTGGTAGGCTCAGATTTAACAGCAAATGAATTATCTCCATATCGCAACCCAGTTCGATTTAGGTATGTTTTTGCAGTTTTTACAGCTTTTTCGCCACCAACAAATTTATAAGTTTTTGCATATCCTTCACTTTTATCTACGGAAACTGAGCCATAGTATTTATAGTCAATACTTGTATTTACATTAGCCATTATTATAATTTTATAACCTGTATTCGGTTTTGGAACTAGTTGGCCAGCTATACAATCTACACCTTCAAGATAACAAATTTTACTTTGTGTATAACTAATTTCATCTGCTGTAGTAAACACCATTCTAGCATAAAAACTTTTATCAACTTTATTTTTAAGTCTGAAAGTAAGAGACTTAATTGTTTTTTTCCAAGTATAAGTTTTTGTACTTTCTAATAATATATTTACTGTTTCACCTTCTCTTTTAGATGCATTACCATCATCCCCAGTGTCACCACCGCCAGTATCTCCTCCACCAGTGTTACTGCTATCATCCTTTTTCTTATAACCTATTGGAGTAGCCAGTAATTTTTCTTTTATTGCATTATAAAAAACACCAATACTGGAATCATCTTTAAATGTATAACCATCATTAGTGTAATTAGGATTTAATAAATTCGTATAAGTTTCTAATTTGCTAGATATATCTAATAAAAATACATTTTCTTCATTGTCACAGAATGTTTTAATTTCAGTGTTAAATGCATCTATAGAAGTATTTACAGTTGTATAATCTGCATAAGCAGTTCCAACATGTAATTCCTTTAATATGAAAATCGGTGTATTTCTATATTTTGTTTTTAAGATATTTGTAAGAGTTTTAATTCCTGTTATACCTTTTTCTGTTAGATCATTCAATCCAAAATGAACAAGTGCATAAGGTGATGAACTTGGATATGCTTTATCATCATCTTCAAATAGCCCCTCTACTTTATTTGACAAATTATTGTTGTCATCATAAAAATCATATGCATTTGCTTTTCTAACAGCTTTTATATACACTTCATTCATATCTGTCTTGTCGATCACAGGAGTGTCCTCTACATTATTGTTATCGGCTTCAGCTAAATCGTAAGGTCGTAAGCAGAATCCATATTTATATATGTCTGAGTAAACAGCCATATAACGAATTGCCTTTGGCCAATAATCCCATTGTCTAGCATGTGCAACCATATGTGTGCCGTCTACTTTACCACAATAAATTAACGTATGGTGTGTAAATTTATACGCCATAGCTTTTGCTCTAGTTAATGTAGTTGGACACTCCTTATTGCACATCATTATTATGTCCCCTGGGAGCATATTCTCTATTGTAGTTTTAGTTATCTTAAACATTGTATAACCACTTTTTCTCGTAGCATAGTCAACAAGTGTTCCTGCTGCACATAAGGAATCACTATGGAATATACTTTTTAATCCAGCTTCACCATAGCAACAAGTCACTAAAGAAGAGCAATCGTAACAAATAGGATTTTTTATTCCGTAAAAAGTGCCTTTTCTTTTGTTAGGCTTTTTAAAGTTCCAAGTACGATAACTTTGGTCATATGTTGCCAACTTATCTGTATGTTGTTGTACTATAGCTTTTGCCGTATCAACTATTATTTGTCTTATATCAGATGCACTTGTTTGACCTTTTGCTTTTGGAGTAGATGTACCAACTCCATAACCTAATTTATTACCCTGTGCATCCATATAATAAGGTAATTGGCCATTTACTACTTTATACCAACACAAATACAATTCTACGTTATTTGGTGTTCCTAATCCCTTTTGGTCTTTTAATTTCTGTCTATAAGCTGCAAAGTCAAATTTTAAGCTATCTAATTCCTCGTAAACTTTTAATTTTGTTTCGTTTGATTGAGAACTCAAATAATAAGAATCAACGAATGTATATCCGTATTTATCGCACACATACTTACTCACTATCCAGTTTAATGAACCTTGTCCCATATTGTTAGCTACTAATCCACCAAATATATTTCCGTGCGCATAATCAATAGCTTGACGTAGTTCCCAGCACCCAAATCTTATTTGATTTAAGATGTTTTTGTCGACTGTTATTCCATTAACTGTAGTAGTTCCACCTACCCCTGGTTTCATAGTATTATAAGAAGGTAGAAATTTATAAGTACTACCATCAAGATATTTTATGGTTTTTGTTTTGTTCCCCCACTCTTTGAAGTATGTACTTCTTTCACATTGCATTAGTCCGTAACCGCCATTACTACCTGTAGTACTATAAGGGTCACCTCTAGATTCTCCCATTATGACTGCATACACTAGGTTTGGATCTAATCCAAATTTTCTAGCATAATGTTCAACTATAAGATATAGTTTATATTTATTTCCTGTAGATGATAGCTCATTGAGATTCGCTTTATTTTGATATTTACCTATGTCATATTTCTCATATAATGCTAATGCTTCTGCATATATATCATTAGTTTTATCAGTAGTAGATACTGTCTTAGAAGTCTTTACTTGATAAAATCTATCATCTCCAAGCCATACTCCATTTTTATAAGAAGTTAAATAAATAGGGTCACCATCTTCACCTTCATCGGGAGGGTCTGGTTTTGGATTTATAATACTACTAATTTCATCGAATATTTTATCTATCTCTTCTTTTTCTAGACCCATTTTTTCAAGATATTCTCTTATTTTAGAAATGTCTTCATCTGTTAAAGAACCTACTCCTATATTACCTAAAAATTCCAGAACATCTTTTAGTAGATCATCTTTATTTAGACTTTTTATTTTACTTTTTACTTCTTTATAATTTGCTAATGTACATTTACTTTTATTTTCCCAATCTGTAAAAGATAGTTCTAACTCTGTTACCCTAGCTTGTAAACGTAAAGAAGGTATATAATCATCGTCTATTACATATACAGTATCACCTATATCAACATCATCAGAAAGTAATAATATACTTGTCTCATAATCAAGTTGAGGTTCTTTTCTTCGTTGAAGTTCTTTCCATGTTTCATTAAGTAAGTCAGATGCATTACTAGCATCACATTCATACACTCCTGTTATATAACTTCCATCATCATTATGAAAATATATGTGCGCATCTTCATCTGCTATAAAATCTTGATTTAAAGGTTTATCAGTAGGGTTTCCATTAGCTTTTAACCATTCTACATTTTTAAAATTAATTCCATTTTGACCATATCCAACTAATGCACTACAAAACTCTGTTAAATCTTCATTTTTCTTAACATCATCTAAATTTCTTGAATATTCAAATCTTGCATTTGTGATTTGTCCTCGTTGCTTATATACGTTTATATACTGTTTATAAACTTTGTTATTTTTTATATCTACAGTAAATTCAATTTCAATGTCATAAGTTTCTAAATTATCTTGGATTACTGTATAAATTGGAGTCGGTTTTTCAACCTTAACACTTTTAAAAGTCGTAATAGAAGGGTCTACATAACCTAATTCAAATGTAGAATCCTGTAAAAGTAAATGAAAGAATGTAGTAACATCGCCCTGTAATGTACTTTCTCTTACAATTTTATTTAAAAGTTCTAATCCTGCTGTTTCGCAATAGCATTTTTTTATAACTGCACCATTCGTATGTTGACTAGATGTATTCATTATTTGAAATAATTTATATTTATTTCTATATGAAAAAACAATAAAATTTCCCTTTTGTACACCTGTTGTTCTTTCATTTGCTATTGTAGAAAATTCAAAACTTTCAGCTCCAGTATTTAAATAGAGTTTAAAAGCATCATCAAAAAAAGGACTGCTTGGATTAGTCCCGTTATTTGATAATACATCTATTATTTTTTTTCTTCTGTTTAAAATGTATATCTCAGTTACTAATTCTTGCAACTAATCCAACCACCTTTCATTATAAATAATCGAACTTGTAATATTGGCATCACTAGATATTCTTAAATCAAAATCACCAGGAGGTATTTCGAAGAACTTACTTCCTATATCAACATGTTCCATATTTTTTACATTATTTATATAAACTTCATTATTGGCAAAATCAACTTTCAATTCGTCACCTTCTTTGAAAATTATTATATCTTGCTCTTCATCTTGATTAACTTCATTTAATTTAGTTATTACTAATCTATTAAATGTCATTGTATCAACAACATCTTTATCAGCATATTTTCCAAAGTAAACAACTATATGATTCAAATCGCCAGTAGGAAATTTATCACTTTTCATAACTTCACTTGGTAAAGTTTTTTCAATTTCGCCTTCAGAATTATATTTTATTACCTCTGCATACCATTCATTTTTTTCTCTTTTTATAGTGAAATGGCCTTTAAATTCATTCCAGTTACCATATTTACCACTTCTTAATGTTTTTGTACTTACGGTTAAACTATCATCTGAAACATTTGTAACTGTTGTTGTTTTAGCTTCAGGCACACTAAAATCTTTATCTTTTAAAAACTCTGTATTGCCAACTTGTACAAGTGGATATGTAGCTTCATACCATTCATTTTCATCACATAACATAACTTTAAATAACTTGTTACCAGCTTGATCTAATCCATAACATTCAACTATACCGATTTTATCTTCTGCAGTATCAACTTCTTGGTCTGTATCAATTTGTACTTTATCACCTTCAATAATGTAGTCTGTATAAACATAACCAGTTTTTCCTTTATATGTTGCTTTAGTCCATTTACCTTTACTAGCTGTAATTTTAGGATATACAATTATAGCAGTTCCCTTAGGAATTGTAGCTAGAAGTTTTGATTTTTTACTTCCAGATGCTCTTAAAGATGCTGCTTGCTTTGTATAATATGTTGATGTAGTAGTAGTTATTTTACTCAATCCAGTTGAAATTTTAACCCAGCCCGTTTTGCTATCATATGTAGTTTTTATCCAACCATTAGTAACTTCTTGTCCGTCTACCTCTAAAGGAGTTAAATATACACCTTTTTTAATACTTAATAAAGTTTTACTTTTAGATAGTCTCTTTTCTTTTAATTTCACAGTTGTGGCAGTTACTTTATATCTAGTTGTTTTTGTTTTATCTGTAGATCCAATTTCATTATATTTTAACTTACCTTTACTATCATGATAAAAATATATACTACATTCAAAATCAGTAACATTAGAAGGTAAATTATATCTTAGTGCAGGCCCATGCCAGTTATCTCCACTACCATAATCAGCTGCTTGTATACACCAACTAGTTCCACCGTCATTTGGTTGAATAGTACCAGTTATAGTTCTTTTTGCATCAACTTCACCTGTAACTGAAACAAAATTTTCGGTAGTTTCACAAGGTTCATAAACAATAGTAGTACTTTCTTCTTTTTTTGTTTTAATTAGTGAAGGGTATTGACCAATTAATATTGATTTTCCGTCTTGGCCATCAATTTGACAATAAGTAGCATTTCCATTAAAATCAACATTTATAATTGCTGGAGTACTTGTATTTCCTTCGTTAGAAACTGATAAAGTTTTTTCACCATTAAAAATTTTAGCATCTGGATTATAAGAAAAAGGTATAGGGCATATAAAAGACGTTTTTATTCTTCTTATGCCTTTCGTGATTTTTTCTTTTGAGAATTTGCCGTCTGGAATAGCTAAATAAATTCTTCCGTTATCATCTATAATCAATTCTTTTTCTTCTGTAACATCAAATACAGATGATATTGTATCAATAATATCTTTACAATCTTCTTCTGTATCTGCTTTTATATCAAAAGTAACAGTTATTTCTTTATAGTCATATTTGAAATCTTGATAATATCTACCAGATCGTGATGGAGGGTCTATAAAATCATTTTTTCTTTCTGACATAAGTGTTGTATCTATAGAAATTACATCTACAAACATTTCTAAATCGATGCCATCAAATTTAAACACTTGTTATCCCCTCCAATCTATTTTTTCTTTTTTCAATCTTTTTATTTTTTTGTTGAACAGGTTGAGCTATTATATCAACAACTTTTGTTTTATCCATATTAGCTTCAACTTGAATAGGTCTATCGTTTATACCTTCTATAGTTTCTTTTAATGTTTCTCCTAGCGAATTAGCTATTTCTTTTACTGTGTTATTACTCACACTATTTACAATTTTAAGATTACTATTACTACTAGCTTCTAATGAAAATTTAGTTGTTTCAGATTGAACAGCCATTTTCATTGCATTTTGCATTTCTGAAGTTACATCCCTAGCTACGGCATATACTTGTTCAGCTTTATTTTTCATACCAACAATTAAACCTTCGTCCATATATTCTCCATAATCAGTAGTAACTTTTGAAGGTGAATTTATTTTAGCAGTCTTTTTCATTTCTGCATTAACTTGATTAACAAGACTTCTTGCCGCACTAACTGCTCTTGCTGTACCGCTTTGAATACCTTGAGTAACACCGTTAGCCATTTGTTGACCGATTTCTCTTGATTGAGTTCTAGCAACATTTTTCATACTTATCATTTGTCTTGTAAAGTTATTTCTTGCTTCTCTTGATTGAGTAGTTATAACTCTTTTCATTGATATCATTTGAGATGTAACAGCATTTCTAGCAAGTGTAATCTGTGTTCTAGATACATTTCTAATTGATATCATTTGAGATGTAAGTTTATTCCTAGCCTCTGAAACTTGAGTTGATATAACATTCTTCATACTTATCATTTGAGATGTAACAACATTTCTAGCATTTGTAATTTGATTACGTATTATATTACTAATAGATAGAAATTGATTTCTTACTATATTAGACACATTTAAGCATTGATTTCTAGCTACGTTTGATATACTCACAAATTGATTTCTTGCTATATTTGCACATCCAACTAAACTCGTTCTTAAATTATTTTGTAATGATGTAAATGCTTGAGAAATCGAATTTGAAACACTTTGTGCTGTTGTCTGTAAAGCTGTTAATTGTGTTTGTAATGCTTTTATTTCGTTAGCATCCATACTAGAAAGTTTAGTATTTATTTTATTACTATTGGAATCTTTATTAGTGTTAAGAGGTTTTTCATCACCAGTCTTTTCATCTGCATAAGATTCACCAGTAAACCATCCCACTATACTTTTTATTAATCCAGTTCCACCTTTGCTAAAATCAGGTTTAGAATTAGTAAGCCAACTTGTTACTGCTTGCCAAAGTTCAGATGCTCTACCAGTAAATCTATCAGTTAAATTTTCAATAAAACTATCAATAAAAATATCTGCAAAACTACCAGTTAAGGATTTTATTTGTTCGCTTCCTTCTATCCATGTATTCATTACTGATGCAACTGCTTCTAAAGCATCATGTATATTGTCTGAATTGTTTTTTATTCCATCTCTTAAAGCATCTAAAATAACTTTACCAGCTTCTTCTATCTCTGGAGCAACATCTTTTACAAATTCTGAAATTTGTTTAATAGCACTTGAAATACCTTCTCTTATATCTCCTTTGCTTTTTATAATTCCTTGACAAATTTGATGTATAATTTCTTTGCCGATAGCTAATACTCTACTTAATCCGCCTTG
>UMLL01033462.1_pt1 | contig 13792 bp, 20 predicted proteins | sample 1966591 | NCBI WGS metagenome assembly UMLL01 (sample SAMEA4836200, study PRJEB28245) | human gut metagenome | biome: gut microbiome; material: fecal sample | place: Denmark | collected 2008 | reverse complement strand
ACGGGACCGGGAAAGTCAAGGCTGACGCAAAGAAAGCCCCCAACCATGAAGGAAGGGGGCTTTTCCAAGGGAGAACTAGCAAACCATCTAACCGCCTACACGGCGGATAACGCCGTGGCTTTCGGCGGGCAGGCGTGTCTCGACTTCTAAGCCGCCTACACGGCGGATAACGGGACGCGGGTGTACGAGCGGGCCGCGTAGGACTTCTAAGCCGCCTACACGGCGGATAACGGGACGCGGGTGTACGAGCGGGCCGCGTAGGACTTCTAAGCCGCCTACACGGCGGATAACGGGACGCGGGTGTACGAGCGGGCCGCGTAGGACTTCTAAGCCGCCTACACGGCGGATAACGGGACGCGGGTGTACGAGCGGGCCGCGTAGGACTTCTAAGCCGCCTACACGGCGGATAACCAGAGATTTTTGATAGTCTCTCCTTTCTTTTCAGCGTGTTGCATCAACATCCCTATCAAACCCTTCGCTTTCGGAGCCTCTTTCCAACCACCTTATTCCAAAAGATTTTCCCGGACAACTTTTTTATGAAGCCTGAGGAAGCTCCATACACAAGGTATAAAAAGTTCCCCACCCCTCACAGTTGAGGGCTTATCCTTGTCTTCTCACTTTTCGCGTCGTATAGTTATTTCAAACGGGAATCCGTGAGTTCATGACAACCGGGAAATTCGCACGTCCGGTTCGCTTCTACCCGAAAGGAAAAGTGTTACGTGGAGAGTGGCGTACCACCTTGAACTCATAGATTCCCCTTTATTTTGATATATCCCTTCGTCTCGTGAAGGTCGTTCTGCGGATCAATGTCCAGCCGCCCCGACCGGATCGCGTTCGTCGTGATGCGTACCCTGCCCTTTCCTTCCGGGGAAGCCATCTTGTCCTTGAAATTGATGCGCACGATGAGCTTGCCCGCACCCCGCCCCGGCGTCAGCCATACATAGATCAATCCCTCGTCGCGCTTCTGCTCTCCCTGCCCGCCGTTATCCCAATATACGGCATCCGGCTCCCGCAACAGCGAGGGAAGCCGCCGCACATCGTCAACGGAAAGCGCATTGCCCCGCTCACGCTTGGCCGTGCGGACAAGGTGCATGATTTCGGCGTCCGCAATGGTGATCGCCGCCGTTTCCGGCGTACGGTTCGCATTGGCGGCAAGCCACCCAATCACATATCCGTCAAGGCACCCCACGACCCGCCGTTCGCCTCGGGGATACCATCCGGCATCCTCCGTTACTCCACGCGCAACGCCTTCGAGCCAGCCCCCAAGTTCCCGCTCGACCTGCGGGAAGGCAAAGGCCAGTTCCGCCACCGCCGCCGCGCCAACCTCGGCAGGAAGCGTGACGAGCTTGTCCATAGCGAGCTTGGCAAGCTGCGCCGCCCGGTCGGTGTTCCCCGGATTGTAGGCCCACCCCGGATCGATGCCGTCAGGGACTTCAACCACATCCCCGGTCGCCGGATTGATCCACGTCACCGTGCCCCCGTCTTCCGGGGCATCGCTCACCTTCCAGCCATACCGCCGCATGTCGTCCAAAGACACGCTCATGGCGTCGCAACGGCACTTCCAGCCGTTCGGGGGGTAGTGCGTCCTCCACCACGGATGGTCGATCGGCAGAATAGTCCCGTGCCAGCGGCGGTGCTGCGGCCTGATCCTGCTGTCGAGGATCCCCGTGTAGCGCAAATACGGGAAAGCGTCCTTGACCGCTTGCTGCTGCTCCCAACGCCCCTCGGCAAAGGACACGCTCATGTTCGTGTCGAATATGGTTTCGAGCCGCCGGACGCTGCCGAGCCGCACCGTGTACCGTTCCCCGGTCTTCGGGTCAACGGTGGTAGTGTCGCCCCACCAGCCTTTTTCCTGCAACACGGGGATGAGCCCGCGCTTGAAGTCGTCGAACGTCCTGCCGCGTTCCATCGCGTCCACAAGCGCGGTATGGATGTCCTTTACGATGTCGAACCCGGCGGAACGGGCCACGGTAAACCCGGCCTGATGCTGCTCCTGCCAGACGGACGCCCAATGCTCCGAGGGAAAGAGGTTCGTGCCGCGCCGCCTGAGCGCCTTGACCGCCTCGTCGAACGGGAGGGAAGGGAAACTATGCCCTTCCATTGCCGCCGCCCTTCACGCGCTGATCGAACATGGCAAAGGAAAGGGAACGGGCCAACGGCGCCGCGTCCTGTTCCTTCAGGACGCCGGGAAGCCCGGCAAGAAAATCCTCATAGGACGAACACCGCCCGGCAAGCGCGAGGATTGGATTGACCAACGGCGATACCAGCGGCTCCCATCCGTCCAGTTCTTCCTGCACGGCAAGGCTGATCGGATCCAGCGCGGGGGCGGGCTGCGGAGGCTGGACGGCTTGCGCGGCCTTGTACGGCGCAGGAGGAACGGGCGGCATACCCTCCGGGAGTTCAGGCGAGGACGGCAAGGACGGCTTCATCCCGATAACCTCGGCACCCTTCGCGGGTTCGGGGACGCCGAGCCTGTCACGGATGACGGACACCTCAACCAAGTTCGGGGCGACGGCGGCGAGCTTCACGATGTTGTCCACCAGCGCGCTCACATCCTCCTTTTCCTCACGGGCGACCTTGAGGGCGGGATACCGCTTGCGGGGGCCAAGGTTCAGATCGACGAGGGGCCGCACCAAATCGCGGTTGAGCGTCGCGGAAAGCTGCGCGGCGTCCGACGCCTCGATGTCTTCCCTGACCTTCTCGTGGGCGTTCGCCGTGCCGACATGCTGGCCGACGTCTGTGGTCCCCGTCTGGCCCAACACGACCTTGGAAATCTGCTTGTCGAAATAGGACGCCATGCCCTCGAACACGGTCACGTTCCCGCGCACGTCCGTGGACTGGAATTCGATCTGCATGTTCGCGGGGATGATCGCCGCCGCGTCCTGCGCGATGTTGCGGACGGCGCGGAGGAGCTTTTCCTTCTCGTCCGGCGTGGCGTGGGCATCATACCGCCCGAGCCGCAGCGGGAAGCCGAAGACCTGCGCGAACTGCACCCACGACTTGATGCCGAAATTCTTGAAGAGATAGTACCACGCCACGGGCCGGGCGAGCCCTCCCCTGATAGGGAGCCCGCTCTTGCTCTTGTGGACGTGGGTAATGAACTTCGCGGGCGCGAGGGGCTCGGGGAGGCCGTTTTCGCCCTTGAGCCGGAGCGTCACGCCGTCCAGACGGTCGAACTCAAACCACCGGGGATCTCGCCAGAGGATCGAGGAGGGATACCACGCCTTCCCTTCCGTATCCCACAAGATTTCACAGGCGGAAAAACCTTTGCCCACGGCGTCGAGGATATCCTGCATGGCGTTGGCGAGGACGCCCGTGCTCAGGAAGTCGCGCACGAGATCCGCCGCCTTCACGTCCTCGGCGGCATCGGATGCGGCCTCCACCGTCACGGGGAGGCCCGACACCTGCAGCTTGCGCGTGGAAAGGACCGAACGATAGTGGAGATCCTTCTCTTCCATCTCCTCGGCAAGCTCAAGATAGGCCACGGCGTCGCCCTGCTCGGCGGCAAGCAGCAAGGCGGCGAGACGGCGCGGAGAAAGGTTCTGTGCCGGATGCCCGGACAAGATTTGCCGGACCCCTGTTACGGTCGGTGCGGCGACCTCTTCCACAAGCCTCGTTTTGTCTATCGGGTTCCCGTCGGCATCATACAGCGTCGGCATTACCATGCTCCTCTTGCGTCGTCGTCATCATCCATTCCATAAAAATCGTCCCGCGCTTTGCCCGCCGGGGTATAGCCATACTCGAATCCGGGGGAACTCGACGCGGAGACGGCAAGGAAACAGGCCCATGTCCGGTCGGCGTGCCCGTCCGAATCCGAGTCAGCGACGAACCGGGGCGTTCCCGTCGGCCCGCTCACCTTCCTCAGCTTGTGGAGGTCGGCCCGGAGCGCCTGTACGCCCATGGGGATGCGTATCTTGCGCTCCTCGAACGCCTGTTTGCCGAGCGTCGCTAAGGCCAGCTTATTCGCCGCCGTGAACAGCACGCCCTCGACGCAAGATGCGCCGTGGCGCCGCTGCGCGTCTTCAAGCGGCTTCTCGCCCATGCCCGTCTGGTCCATGCAGCAGCGGGCCACGTTGTACCGGGCGAAGACATCATCAAGCAGCGCATCCTGTTCGGCGAAGGTCGCCCCCCGGCGCTCGATGACTTCCCGAGTCCAGAGCACGTCGCCCACCTTTTCAAGTACCCAAATGACGAACAGGTCGCGCCGCCGGCCGATGTCCACCCCGATGAAGCACGGCCCGCCGCAGGAATGGGAAGGGTTCCCCGCCTCATCGTCCTCAGCATCGGTGATGAGCGAAAAAGGAAGCCATGCCGTGGACTCGTCCAGCCATTGGAGTTCATATTCCTGCGCCCATGCGTCCGGGTCGCCGCAGCCTTTGCGGAGGAGTTCAAGATTGCGATCCAGCCCCTGCGAAACGGCTTGGTAAATATCCACGACATGCCGGGACCATACGTTGTCGTCATCATCCTCTTTCCCGCTCATAAGCTCATAGAATCGGTTCCCTTTGCCGTTCGGCGTGGAAACGATGCGGAGTTTCAAACCGTTTTTCGAGACGACGGGAAAAAGGGCCTTCCAGATCTTCTTGCTGTCCCGATGGAAAGCGAACTCGTCGAGAAGCAGATTGGCGGAAAAGCCGCGCGCGGTATCCGGGTTCGCGGGGAGCGCCGTCACGCGGGAGCCGCCCCGAAAGGCGACTTCCATAGCCTTGCATTCCGTGCGTTCGCCAAGCCTGAACCCCGAAGGGAGGCCACGGAAAGCGGCGTCCAGCGCACGGAGATGAAGCCCGACACCCTCCTCGATTGCCTCCCGCGCCTGACGCTCGCCGCGAGACAGGATGAGCCAGCGCGTGCGGCGCCCTTCCATTTCCGCCCGGATCATGTCGAGCACGATTTCAAGCGTCGCTACGAACGTCTTGCCGGACTGCCGGGAAAACATGCCGATCTTGAAACGGGAATCGTCCTCAAGCCAGCGCGTCTGATAGGGAAGGAGGATCGGCCTACTTTTCACCGCGATAGACCGCCATGACAGCTTCAAAGTCCCGCTGTGCATCCGGTCCGCCCTCTCCCAATGAAGGCTCCACCTTCTGCGTTTCCTTCCAGCCCATACGGACCTTGGCCCAAAAGATGAGGGCAGTGGTGTCGCCGGATATCGCCTTATCGAAAAGCCGCTTGCCGATCTTGGCGTTGGCGACCGCCCTGCCCTGCGCCAATTCATGGCTGTACAGGCGCTGCATCGTCTCCACACACATGCCGATGGTCGCGGCAATGTCCTCGTGGGGGACGCCGTACTGCGACATGGACTGCACCACCCCGGCTTCCTTGGGGCTGTATGCCTTTTGCGGCCTTCCCCGTGGGGCTTTCTTCTCTACAGGCGGCATAGGATTTCCCTCTCAATCGTTTTGGCGATATGGCCCATCATCACGGGCGGGACCATGCGCCCGAGGCGTTCCCACTGCTGCGCATACGTCCCCGTCAGGATGAAGTCGTCAGGGATGGACATGATCCGCCGCAATTCCGGGATGGTGAACTTCCGGTCTTCGAGCGGGTGGCTGTTCCCGCAGGCGGAAGGGTTCCCGTTCATCTGGCAAACCGTCCCGCAGGGGGCGTACAGGCTCTCCCGGCGCAGGTTGAAGTAGGAACCGTTCATCACCGAGGCGCCCGTCAACGGCTTGCGCGGGTCACGCGGAAGCAGGGAAAGCACCTTCCCCCACTTGTAGCGGCGTCCGTCCTCAAGCAAACGGGCGACCTCCTGCGGGTCGTTCTCCAAGCCCTCAAACGCATCCCGCAGCGTGTACACATGGGAGAGAGGCTTCGGGTAGACGGATTCCCGGTTCAGGTCCTCGCGGACGCCGATGAAGATCAGCCGCTCCCGGCTCTGCGGGACGCCGAGGTGCTGCGCGTTGAGTACCGCGGCCTTCACGCTGTAGCCGCATTCCTTGAGGGCGCGCAGGATCAGCTTGAAGTAGCCCTTGGCCGTCCCGATGGTGAGCCCCTTGACGTTCTCCGCGACGAACACCTTGGGCCGGAGCCCCTTGAGCAGCCGCGTGTACTCGAAAAAGAGATCGTCCACGCGCTGCGCCTTGTCGCTGTAGGCGTGGGACTTTCCCCATCCCTTTTCGCGCTTGCCGCAAAGAGAGAACGCACAGCACGGCGGAGAACCGTCGAGCAGGTCTATCTCCCCGGGCCGCTTGCCGACGATTTCGAGGATGCTCTCCGGCGTGACCTGCCGGATGTCCCTCGTGTCCAGATAGACGCCGGGATGGTTGAGCCGATAGGTCTTCTGCGCTTCCGGGATGAACTCCGAGGCGTACAGGACGCGATCCCCCGCCATCCGGTAGCCGAGGCAGCTTCCCCCGCCGCCGGAAAAGGTCGAGACGACGGAGAGCCCGTTGCCGGGCACCTCCTCAATCTCCCGCATGAGGGGGACGCGGTACGGGGGGTTGCTACCACTCATAGCCGCACTTCGGGCACTGGTGGGTGGTCTTGATGCCCTCGTCGAACTCGGGGAACGATTCGGGAACGGCGGGCGGCTCAGGCTCGGCGGCGTCCTTCAAGATTGCGTCGAGTTCCAAAAGCTCATGCCCGGTCAGTAGCAGATCGTAGTCCAGTTCCTTGAGGTCTTCGAGTTCGAGCCGGAGCAAGCCGTCATCCCATGCCGCCCACTCCGCCGACTTGTTGACCATGATGCGAAACGCCTTCACCTGCGCGTCCGTCAGGTCGTCCGCAAGGGCAACGGGCACCTTGGACAAGCCGAGCACGAGGGCCGCTTTCAACCGCAAATGCCCGTCAATGACGTTGCCGTCGGACTTGGCGACAACGGGGATGCGAAACCCGAATTCCCGGATGCTCGCCGCCATCCTCTCGACCTGTTCGTCATTCTTGCGCGGGTTCCGGGCGTAGGGAACCAGACGCTCAACAGGCCACATTTCAACAGTCAGATCCATTTTGATAACTCCGAAAAATCTACAGCGTGAAGAACTTCATGATGAGCGCGCCGAGGCTGCCGGCCGCAGCAGCCACGCCAGCAAGGACGGACAACCCCCCGGCGCGTTTGTTCTCCGCGGCTTCAAGCGCGGCGATACGGACATCCAGTGCTGCAAGGCGCTTACCATGATCCTTGAGCTGCGTAATCACGATGTCGTCGAGACGCTGGTTGGTGCCCGCGACTTCGGCCTTGAGCCCGGAAAGCTCGGCCTTCACTTCCCCGATCTCGCGGACAAGCTGGATGCTCTCGTCGCCGCTCACCGTGCCGCCTCCACGCCCTTGATCCACAGAAGCAGATTCCCGGCCTCGCCAGAGGGCAGGTGCACCCACTCGCCGGACTCGGTGAACGTCTCGCCCCGGTAGGTGTAGGACCACTCACCCGTCACGACGGCCCCCGGAGTCAGCGGTGCCGGGCTTGTCGCGGCGGTCGGTTCCGCCACTGTGCTGCACCCACTCGCCGCCAGCGTCATCACGAACAGCAGCACGATCCGCAGCGCGATCAGCCTCGCGGCGTTCGCCGTACCGTTGACGCAGCCACAGCTTGAGGAGCCCGGCGAGCGATGAAAGTAACTCAAGGACGGCCCGCACATTACTTCCCCGTCACGGCCTTGACTTCGGCCTTCACGGTTTCGGACTTGCCGTCAGCCACGGCACCCTTGTTCTGCCCGAAGTGCGCGGCAAGGGCATGGGCCCAGCGGTAGAAGACGGCATAAAGCCCCGCCGTTTCTTTGGGCACGGGCATCCAGACGGTAGCCACCGCGCACAGCCCGCACACGGTCATGACCACGCTCAGGGCGGTCACGAGCCACGCCGCATCGGGATACTGCGCGGAAAGGCCCATCAAGGTCGAAAGGATGAAATCAATCACGGTCGCTTCCATCAGTACTTGCCTCCATGCTGGTAGAACGCCACGTCACGCGGCTTGTCCGGGTCGTTGTCCACATGAATCCACGTCGGGGCCAGCTCGACGCGCCGGAATCCGGCCTCAAGCAGGGCTTGCAGCATGACGAAACGGGAATGGGAATCCACGCAGCGGATATCCACGGCATAGCCGCGAGTGTGCGCGGAGGTGGGCACGCCGCCGACTGCCTTGTTGTGCTTCTGGCATCGGTACGCTGAAGAAATGGAAAAGGGTACGCCAGCCAGATCGCGGGCCTCATCGAGCATCTGGAGCAGGTCGACGTCCATCTTCTCCATGCCCGCGCCGCACCCGCACTTGCAGCGGAATTCGAGGGGAGAGAAGTGGCGCAAGGGAAGAACAGCCATAAAAAATCCTCCTGCCTCTACCATGTCATGGCGAAGCGGGAGGAGGCACCCTGAATAAATTCTACGGCAAACTAAAATGGAGATTATCTTATACAAACTCAACAACAAAAATAATCAGATAAAAATGACGGCTAGCCTTTTCCGAAGAATCCATATAGGCAGGAGTCCTGATCCCTTTCAAGGAGACTCTAATGCGGCATATATTCTACGGACTCTTTTTAAGCTGCCTTTTTTGCGCTACAGCAAACGCTGCGGGCATTATTGACGACCAATGTATGGCTAAGGGCATAAAACTTTATGGTAAAGTTCAAGCCGTAGATTCTTTTGCTGACATCACTATACAAAAAGTCTCTGCACTTCCTGACCTCAGAGTACGGGAAGTAGACAGCCTCCCTGCTCGCTGCGGAGAGTGGGAGTGGGTGGATGCCTTACCTGATTTCACCGTTCAATTTGTAGACTCATTCCCCGAAATTACTATCGAATTTGTGGATGCTTTACCCGGGCGTCGGTAATCCTCGCATACTACGACTTCACCACAGCCTAAGCTGCACCTGCGGCTTGGGCTGTTCCTTTACCTGCCGGGCGAGGATCCGCACGTAGCGTTCCGTTACGCCGAGTTCGAGGGCGATGTTTCCCGGCGACTTCCCGGAACTCAGCATACGGACGATCCTGTCTTTGAAGGGTTCGCCCTTGCGCCTGTTCGGAAGTGTCACCCGAAGACCGCCGAAGACCGCACAAAGCCTTTCCATGCGCTTCATCCCAAGGACAGCGGAAAGCGGGGAACCCGCAACAGGCTTGCGGGGAATATACGTGGACACCCCGCCCACGGCCCTGCATAAGAGATCCGCGCCGTCATCACCGATGGCATCGACCAGTTCATCATGGCTTACCCACAGCTCGCCCATCACAACCTCCCGCTATTCATCCACCGTCATAACGTGACCTTTTCCGCATTCCGATCCCACACGTAGCGCATGGAGTCCCCGCCGAAGTCGCGGGGGACGCGATACACGAACAGTCTGCACGCGGGCCGCACCTCGACATTCGGGCCGAGCACGGCTATTTCCCCGCGTGATGCCCGCCATTCCCGGCGTTTCCTTGCGATGACGCCTTGAAGGGACGCGGACACCTTCGCCAACGCCTCAACTTTGCCCATGCTCTCGGGAATAACGATCTCAACCTGTACGGCCGTGCTCATGCCCCACCTCCAAACGTTTCATACTGCCACCCTGTCTTCCCTGCCTTCACAGCGAGGAACCGGAACCACGGATGCTGTGTTGCGGCGACCTTGATTTTCACACGGGCGTCGTCTTCCCAATGCCCCTTGACCTCATGCAGCTCGATGCCCCCGTCAGCCCGGATCACGACGAAATCCGGCGTGTAGAACGTCTTGTCCGCAAGCCGCAGCTTCACGGCCTCATACGCCCACGCGACGACCTCGCCCGTGTGCTTCATCCCGTCCAGATACCCGGCATAGCGGGCCTCGGTCTGGTTCATGGCGTCGGTCTGGTACGTGCGGCCATTCCGGGGAAGGCGGGCCTTGCCGAGAAGCTGAGACTTGGGCAACGGGCTGGAGCCGGGCTTTACCGTCTTGAGAAATTCCCGGTACTCTTCGGGGCTCATTGCTCCACCCCCAACGCCCGCAAATTGGCAAGCTGCTCATCAAGCGACGTGTCCGGCCTCCCCTGCCTGCGGACGTCCATCTTGCCGCGCAGGTTGGCGAGAATCTTCGCGCACCAGTCCGTACCGAGTTCGCACCGCTCATCGAGCGTCAACGCATTTTCCGGCAAGGCTTCGCGGTTCACGGCTGGCGTCCGCTTCCGGGACTCTTCCACCTGCCGCATCACGTCGGCAGGAACGGGGAAGAACCGCAGGACGGCCTGCGTCCGGCGCATCCCCTCGCGGAACTCCGCATCGCTCACGTCAGCCAGCACGTCGCCCCAAGTCCTGACCAGCAACTCGAATTCCGCCTGCGCGGGCCTCGGCTGCCGATAGAGCACAAACGCCTTGCTGAGTTCCAGAGCCAAAAGCTGCAAGCTCGCCATTTCTGTACACCTCGTCGAGTTTCAAAACCTGTTCCGCAAAATCGCCGCGTTCCGCCGCTTCCACCTGCCTCGCCGTCATGGGACGGCCTGACCCCGCAGCAGGGCTGGACCTGCTGGCGTTGTTCTGCGCCTTGTCCATCCAGCCGTTGAGAAAACGCCGGATGCCGTTCTTCGTCTTCCGCTGGCGGGGATTGCTCAGGCACCACGCCCGGGCCTTCCCGAATTCCCCCATGACGTTCACGCCGGGATAGGCGGTGGCGTATTCACAAGCCAGAGAGACGGGAACGGGATATTCCGAGCCGTCGGCAAGGGGGATGAATGCGACGGGCCTCTCCTGCTCCGCTGGCGGCTGCGCGAGGGATGCGCCAGCATCGCTCTGCGCAAGATGCGAAGCATCTGTCTTTCTCTCTTCTTTCTTCTCTTCTTCTCTTATCTCTTCTAGGTTGTTTCTGGTTGTTACAGGCCGTTTCATGGCGTTACATGGCGTTTCATCGCGTTGCGGGCCGTTTCCGTCCGTCTCTTTCTGCTTCCTCGCCCTGTGATCCTTGACGCGCCCTGTGGAGCTTCCAGAGGGCTCTGGGTCCCGTTCCCGTTTCGGCTGACGCTGCTCCCATTTGCACACGCGGTACTCGTCGATCAGCCCCTTGTCCTTGAGAGCCTGCACGATGGCGCACGCCGCACCGTCGGGGAGCCCCAAGGAAACGTCCGCCCCCTCGCAGTCATACCCGTCGATGCACCCGCGCTCTTTCGACGCGCTGGCGCGCTCAAGGATTTGCGCCCATACCGCAATGACAAAAGCGACGGGCTGCCCTGAACGCCGCGCCACAACCGCAAATTTGGGGTCTGTCGTCGACCCTTCAAACCATCGGAACCACTCCATCACATCCTCCCCCATACGGCGATCATGGACGGGAACGGCGCGGAAGCCGCCGCCCCTTCAAACTTCAAGCGTCCCTTTAAAAACCGGATTTCGGTTGCGGCCCGGTAGACGTGCTCATGGAACCACGCCGTATCGGTACGCGCCGGGAGAAGCCCGACGACCAGCGCGCCACGCTCTCCCTCCCTACGGGCTTTCTCGACCCACGGGCCGATCTCGCGGCCGTAGGGCGGGTTCATGTAGCAACGCTCCCCGGCCCATGAGTGTGCGAGGCCGTCCACGAGAGCGTCAGGGAACAGTCGGCGGAACGTCGTTTTCCCCCACACCCGCAGCGCATGGGGCGGCACGCAGTACCGCCAGACCTTTGCCGACCACGGCACGGCGCATACGTCCAGCGTGAAATCGAACTCCAGATCCAGATTGTGGAAGAACTCCCACGGCGTCGGCCAGTCGTCTTTGACGCTTGAGAAGAGAGCCCGGTTCAGCATGTGATTACCCTCCCCCCTTTGAACGCCAGACGAATACGCCGGAGCCGCTGCCGCCGTTCCCGGGCGGCGCGCTTGCTGCCCTTCTGGTCACGCCATACCGAGATCACGACACAGGCCGGGCCTTCAAATTCGGCCACGACCTTGAGCCGTCCGTGGGCCATGACAAACCGTTCGCCGTCCTTCATGCCGCTGCCCTTCACGCATGTCCCTTGGCGCAAGGCATCAAGTACCCCCTGCAACGAGATGCGCCGCTCGAAACAACGGTCGAGCGCGTGGGCGGAAAAGGTGAGGTTCATTCGTCCCCCTTGACCGTCCGGCAGAAGGTTTCCCGGACTTCCTTGAACGCCCTGTCTTTGAGTTCGTCGAGCTGCGCGAGCGTGAGCTTGCCTTCCCGGTATCGTTTGCAGCCTTCATGAAAGGCCACCAGCGGCGGGTAGTCCTGCAACGCCTCGGCTTCGAGCGTCGGCGCGTCCGGCTCCTCATCGGCGGCGGACGCCAACGAGTACCCGAACCAGTTGGCAAGCTCCCTAAGAGGGCCATGCTCGCCAGTCGCTTCCATTACCCTGACCAGTTCCCACACCCGGAGCGTGGATTGCCCGTTGTTCGGGTTCAAATCGGCGTAGACGGATGACTCGGATAACCCATGCCGCTCCCGCATCCCCGCGAACATGGCTCGGATGCCGCCGGGATACGTCCGGCAAAGCTGGTACGTCTTGGCTGCGACGGCCTGTAACAGTTTATTCATTTTGCAATTCCTTCCTGTCGGCCGCCGTGTTCCAGTAGCGGCATGGAAAAGATTCATCTGCTCATCACCCGGCGCGGCGACGTCTGGCGCGTCCGCATCCTGTCCGGCGGCGTCATCCGCTGGCGGGCGTATCGCGCCGCGGACTACCCGACGCCGGAGGCCGTGGCCCGGCGGTGCATGGCGGGGCTATCCCGCCGGGGAGAAGATGAAGACCACGACGACCACGACGCCAATGGCAATCAAAAGATTAGTCAGCATGGTGGGCCTCGGATTCTTCGGGTGTCGGAGAAACAGGAGATGGGGGAAGCCTATCGTAAACGTAAGGCAGCAGTCGTAAGACAAACTCTCCGCTTAATAGAGCCTTTTGATTGATGAAGTTATACAAGCTGCTTTGTTGAACATGCGCCAACTGAGCGAGTCTATTGGCGTTCAACCCTTGACGGGCCATTGCCTCAATCATGTCGTGTCGGAATTGTTCGATATTCATAAACAAATTTTATGTAGAACTACATAAAAAGTCAACATCAAACTTCTGTATTTCTACTATGGGCATCTCCAAAAACCATTGGTAGGGTTTAACCATGAGTATCATCGAAGACATCAAATCCGCTTTGGAAAGCGCCCAGAATTCGGGGAAGAGCCTTAACAAGGTCGTCACTGATGCAGGTGCAGACTATGCTAGTGTCCACAAATGGTTACACGGCAAACAGGCGTCTCTTAATTTGAATACGGTCGCTCGTATTCTCGATTACATGGGAGCAAAAATATATATCCCGGAATGGGGCTGTCCTACGGTGAAAGCAGAATCCCCCGTTCCCAAGCAGGAAGAACTTTCCCAGAAAGTAGACTACCTCGAATCTCAACTGGCAGGCATGACGAAAGAAAGAGATATTCTCAAAGCGCAGCTAGATTTACTTAAAGAAATCATGCAGCCCATGAGCATATCCCAAAACAACGCCCAAAAGTCTGACAAAAAGACAGCGTAGACCGCCCCCGCCTCCGCGAAATAAGGCGCGAACGGAGGCCCTCTGGATGTGTCATCATCTATGTTGAGTACAGATGAAAATCCCCGCCGGAGCGGGGAGAAGGAGTAAAGATGAATATCAAAGATCGTGTATGCCCATCCTGTGGAGAAAAAATAGGGGTGTATTCAGCAATGGGACTATATATGCCCCTTGAAGGATATGCTTTTCAAAGGATTATGTCTTCGGATAGTGAAACATCTCAATCTCCATTTTTACCTATGGGGATGTCTTCTCCCGCAGAATGGTTCTCCATAGTTCTTTCTTCCACATGCAAAAACTGTGGTTATATTTCTTTATGGAAGGCTACTAAACAAGATATGGAAATACTGACCAGTCAAGAAAATGTTTCAAAAGATTTTGGA
>UMLL01027524.1_pt1 | contig 14048 bp, 13 predicted proteins | sample 1966591 | NCBI WGS metagenome assembly UMLL01 (sample SAMEA4836200, study PRJEB28245) | human gut metagenome | biome: gut microbiome; material: fecal sample | place: Denmark | collected 2008 | reverse complement strand
GACGGACCTCAACCGCCCCTGCGCACGGCTCGAACTGTACACCTATTGGTGCCGCGAGGCGTTTGCTGCAGGGGAACAGTGGAATTATAAAACGCACAGCCATTCCTTTTTTGAACTGCATCTGTGCCGCGGCGGCTCGTGTGTTTTGCAGCTGCCGCACGGCGCGGTGACGCTGGAAAAGGGGCAGCTTTTGCTGCTGCCGCCGCACATGCCGCACACACTTTTGCGCCTTTCTCCCGATTTCCGCAAGCTCGTTTGGGGCTTCAAAGCGCCGCCCGAAACGGGTGCGGCGCTTGCCGCCGCGCTCTCCTTGCCGCAGCCGATGGCGACGCCGTCGGAAATGGCAAATGCGGCGGATCTGCTGCTTTCCCTTGCCGCCGCGCCGTGTGACGGCGCCTATGCGGTGATGGTGGGGCAGCTGGAGCTTTTGTATGTGCTTTCGCTGCGATGCTTTGCGCCGCAGAGAAAGGAGAGCGCCGCGTGCGATGCCGCCGACCGTTTGCCTGCGGTGCGGCAGTTCATGCTCGACAACCTTGCCTGCGGCTTCACTGTGCGGGAAATTGCCGCACAGTTTTATATGAGCGAGCGGCAGTTTTACCGCCTGTGTGTCAAGGGGGCGGGCATGACGCCGCACGCGCTGCGCGAGTCGCTGCAAATGGAGAAGATCCGCGCACTTTTGTCCGAAACGGACATGTCCCTTGCCGCCATCGCGGCAGAGGTCGGATTTGCCGATGCGTTTTCGCTCGGACGCTTTTTCAAACGGCATGAGGGCTTGCCGCCCGCCGCCTATCGCCGTGCGCTGAATGTCCGAACGGGATAGTTTTTTGTCCTTTGCGGACATGGAAAAACCGACGGCTTCGATGTATGCTGACCGTAGAGAGGTGAGCATATGCAACAGATCCGAAAAGGGGTATACCCCACCATGATCACGCCGTATACCAAAGACGGTGAGATCGACTATGCCGCTGTGCGGCGGCTGACGGAATGGTATATCGAAAAGGGCTGCACCGGCATTTTCGCCGTGTGCCAGTCAAGCGAGATGGCATTTTTGAGCCTTGCCGAGCGGGTGAAGCTCGCCGCGACCGTCACAGAGACGGCAAACGGCAGGGTGAGCGTCGTCGCGTCGGGGCACTGCGCCGAAACGCTGTCGGAGCAGACAAAAGAGGTGCGCGAGATCGCAGCGACCGGCGTGGACGCGTTTGTGCTTGTCAGCAATCGGCTCGACCTGCACGGCGACGGCGACGACGTGTGGATCGAAAACGCCGCCCGCCTGTTGGACAAAACGGGGGATGTGCCGCTTGGCATCTATGAATGTCCGAAGCCCTATAAACGGCTGCTGACGCCCCGCATCCTCGACTGGTGTCTTGAAACAAAGCGCTTTTTGTTCATCAAGGACACCTGCTGCGATCCGACGTTGCTGGATGCGCGGCTTGCGCAGCTGCGGGGGAGCGACCTTTTGCTGTTTAATGCCAACGCGCAAACGCTTTTGTATTCTCTGGAGCGCGGTGCGGCGGGCTATTCGGGCATCATGGCGAATTTTCATCCCGATCTTTTTGCCTGTCTCTGCGCACATTTTGCGGAGGATGCGGAAAAGACAAAAAGGCTTTCCGCGCTGCTCGGCATGATGGCGTGGACGGAAAGCTCCGCCTATCCCTGCACGGCGAAATGGTATCTGAACGCACACGGCGTGCCGATGAACACCGCCGCCCGCAGTGCGGATGAAAAGCTGCTCACCCCCTATCAGAAGCTGACGGTGGAGCAGATGGAGACGCTCGCCGCGGCAGCAAGAAAGGAGTTTTTCTGATGAAAGCACACAAGGCGTGGAGCTATGCGCCCTACCGTCCGCCGTTTGTTGAAGTCGGCGACATCTATATCTGCCGCATCGTGCCCGATGCGGACAGCATCACCTTTTCCTGGCTGCCCGTCGGCGATGTGACCTACACGGTCTGTTGCGCGCGGCGCGGCGAAACGCCGCAGCCGATCGGCAAAACGACGGATACGACCTTTTGCATCACGGGACTGGAGACTTCTGCGGAATATGCCTTTTTCGTGGAAGCGGAGGGCAAAAAAAGCCGCACCCGCCTTGCCCGCTGCGGCACGGCGTTCGGCACGACGGTCAACTATCTTCATCCCGAGGACGACGCCTACCGTTTCTCCGGCCGTTTTCTCTGCAGCCCCTCGCTTTTGCGGCTGCCCGACGGCGGACTTTTGGCGTCGATGGATCTTTTTGCGGGCGACCACCCGCAGAACCTGACGCTCATTTTCCGCTCGGACGACGACGGCAGGACGTGGCACTATCAGTGTGAGCTGTTCCCCTGTTTTTGGGGCAAGCTGTTTTTGCAGGGGGAGCGCGTGTTCATGCTCGCCTGCTCCACCGAATACGGCGACCTGCTCATCGGCAGCTCGGATGACAGCGGCAGGACGTTCGGCGAGCCGACGGCGCTGCTGCGCGGGGGCGGCGGCAAAAACGCCGAGGCAGGCGTGCACAAAAATCCCCAGCCGGTCGTCACCTTTGACGGACGGCTGTATACCACGCTGGAATGGGGCAACTGGGGACGGCGGTATCATGCGGCGATGGTGATGAGTGCTCCCGCCGACGCCGATCTTTTGGATGCGGACAGCTGGACGTTCAGTGAGCCGGTGCGGTATGATCCCACATGGCAGGGCGTGCCCGCAGGCTCGACCACGGGCAACATCGAGGGCTGTCTCACGATGGTGAACGGAAAGCTCTGTAACATCATGCGCTATGACATGGAAAAGCTCACCCGCAACTGGGGGCTCGTGGTGGCGTATGAAGTGAACACGGAAAATCCCGCCGCGCCGCTTACCTACAGCCACTGCATCGAATTTCCCGCCAACAACGCCAAATTTGAGATACAGTTTGACGAAAAAACGGTGCGCTATTATTCCATCGTTTCGCGCATCACGGACGGGGAGCATCGGTGGGCGCGCAACATCCTGTCGGTGCTGACGTCAAAGGACGCGGAGCATTGGGAGCTTTTGACCGACATCATGAATTGCGGCGACGAGGATCAGCAGAAGATCGGCTTCCAATATGTGGATTTCTTCATCGAAAACGGCAGGATCTATTATCTCTGCCGCACCGCCATGAACGGCGCAGACACCTTCCACAACAGTAACTACAGTACCTTCGGGACATATACCATATAAGGTCAACGGGAACGGGGCAGCATGCCCCGTTCTTTTTTACGCCGATTTTACAAAAGGACGCTTTTGTATTTTACCTGCCATCCGTATCATAATACTTGCGAAGAGCAAAAAGAGAGAAAAAAGAAAGAGGGAAAAAGTTATGAAAAAACTTCTCGGCGTTTTATCGGCAGCGGTGCTTTGCATCGCCATTTTCGCAGGCTGCGGCAGCAAGGCGGGCGGCACGGTTTCGACCGACGGCTCGACTTCCATGCAGAAGGTGATCGGCGCACTGGGCGAGGCGTTCATGCAGCAGAATGACGGCACCACCTTTACCTATAACCCCACCGGTTCGGGTTCGGGCATTCAGGCGGTGACCGAGGGACGCTGCGACATCGGCCTTTCGAGCAGAGCGCTGAAGGATGAGGAAACTGCCAAGGGACTGGTAGGCACGGTGCTGGCGTATGACGGCATCGCGATCATCGTTCACCCGGACAACCCCGTAGCCGATCTCAAAACCGAAACGATCGCCAAGATCTATAAAGGGGAGATCACCAACTGGAAGGATGTCGGCGGCAACGACGCCGAGATCGTGCTCATCGGCAGAGAAGCGGGCAGCGGCACAAGGGACGGCTTCGAGTCCATCACCGACACCAAGGACGCCTGCAAATACCGTCAGGAGCTGACTTCCACCGGTGATGTCATCACCACCGTGTCCAAGAACCCGAACGCCATCGGCTATGCGTCGCTCGCTTCCGTCAAGGACAGCGTCAAGGCGGTCACCGTGAACGGTGTCAAGCCGACCGAGGAAACGGTCAAGGACGCCAGCTATGTGATCCAACGTCCGTTCGTGCTGGTCACGAAGAAGGACACCAAGCTTTCGGACACGGCGCAGAAGTTCTTTGACTATGTCACCTCAAAGGACGCGGCGGACATCATCACCAAGCAGGGCGCGGTTCCCGCAAACTGAAAATAGGAAAAGCGGAAGACGGCGCGAGCCGTCTTTACCGCGTTTACGGTACATGTGTTATTGAAAGGATAGATCATATGAAAGGTAAGGAGCGCATCATCGGCGGGATCTTCCTCATTTTGGGACTCATCACGGTCGGCTTTGTGCTGCTCATCACCGTGTATCTCATCATCTCCGGCATCCCCGCCATTCGGCAGATCGGGCTCATAAAATTTCTGTTCGGCAAGACCTGGGCATCCACGGCGGCGACCCCGTCTTATGGCATCCTGCCTTTCATCCTCACCAGTGTCTACGGCACGGCGGGGGCGATCCTCATCGGCGTGCCGATCGGCTTTCTGACCGCTGTCTATCTTGCAAAGATGGCGCCCGCAAAGGTGCGCAGCGTGATGGAAGCGGCGGTGAGCCTGCTGGCGGGCATCCCGTCGGTGGTCTATGGCCTTGTGGGCATGCTCGTTTTGGTGCCCGCCATCCGCAGCGTGTTTCACCTGTCGGACGGTTCAAGCCTTTTGGCGGCGATCATTGTTCTTGCGATCATGATCCTGCCGTCCATCGTCAAGGTATCCATGACGTCGCTTTTGGCAGTTCCGCGCGAATATGAGGATGCGTCGCTGGCGCTGGGGGCGACCGCGACCGAAACCTATTTTCGCGTGTCCGTTCCCGCCGCAAAAAGCGGCATCGCGACCGCCGTCGTGCTCGGTGTCGGCAGAGCGATCGGCGAAGCGATGGCGGTCATGATGGTGTCCGGCAACGCGCCGAACATGCCGAGTCTGTTTCAGAGCGTGCGGTTTCTCACAACGGCGGTGGCAAGCGAAATGTCCTATTCGGCGGGTCTGCAGCGGCAGGCGCTGTTTTCCATCGCTCTGGTGCTGTTTTTGTTCATCATGCTGATCAACGCAGCGCTGCATTTCTTCTTAAAGCGCGATAAGGAGGGAACGGCATGAAAAAAACAAGCAGAACGTTTCGCCGCCGCCTGTATAACGGCGGCATGAAAACACTGTGTGTCGCGGCGGCTGCCTGCACGGCAGCGCTCGCGGTGTTCATGGTGGTGTATGTGCTGGCAAAAGGATTGCCGCACATTTCGTGGGCGTTTCTGTCCGGTTCGCCGAGCTACATTTCCGAAAAGATCGGCATTCTGCCGGACATCCTCAACACGCTGTACATTGTGCTGGCGACCTTGGTCATTGTGCTGCCGCTCGGCGTCGGCGCGGCGGTGTATCTGACGGAATATGCCAAAAGCAAACGTCTTGTCGCCGTCATCGAATATGCCGCCGAAACGCTTTCGGGCATCCCATCCATCATCTACGGTCTTGTCGGCATGCTGTTTTTCTGCCAGTTTCTGAGCATGAAGACCTCGCTCTTGGCGGGTGCACTCACGCTGGTCATCATGAACCTGCCCACCGTGATGCGCACAACGCAGGAAAGCCTCAAAACCGTGCCGCAGTCCTACCGTGAGGGTGCTTTCGGGCTGGGCGCGGGCAAATGGCGGGTCATCCGCACGGTGGTGCTGCCCGACTGTGTCGACGGCATCATCACCGGCTGTATCCTGTCGGTCGGACGCATCCTCGGCGAGTCGGCGGCACTGCTGTTCACGGCGGGCTTTGCCCACACCCTAAACGGCATTATCGAGGGACTGAACAGTGCGGGTGCAACGCTCACCGTCGCCCTGTATGTCTATGCAAAAGAAGAGGGCGAGTTCGAGGTGGCGTTTGCCATCGCCGCCATTCTGATGCTGCTCACCCTGCTCATAAACGCGCTGACAACGCTTGTCGGGCGGTATTTCGATAGGAGGAAACGCACATGAACGATATTTTTGCGGTCAGGGATCTGCACCTGTGGTATGGGGCGCACGAGGCGCTCAAGGGTGTCAGCATCGACATCCCCGAAAACAGCATCACCGCGTTCATCGGTCCTTCCGGCTGCGGCAAGTCCACCTTTCTCAAAACGCTCAACCGCATGAATGACCTGGTGGACGGCGTGCGCATCACCGGCGAGGTGAAGTATAAGGGTGAGGACATTTTTGCCCCCGGCGTGGATGTCAACGCCTTGCGGCGCGAGGTGGGCATGGTGTTCCAAAAGCCCAACCCGTTCCCGATGAGCATTTATGACAACGTCGCCTATGGTCCGCGCACCCACGGTGTGCGCAACAAGGCGCAGCTCGACGAGATCGTGGAGCGTTCGCTCAAGGGTGCGGCGATCTGGGACGAGGTGAAAGATCGGCTGAAGAAAAACGCGCTGGGGCTTTCGGGCGGACAGCAGCAGCGACTGTGCATCGCCCGCGCGCTGGCGGTGGAGCCGACGGTGCTGCTGATGGACGAGCCGACCAGTGCCCTTGATCCCATCTCCACCTCAAAGATCGAGGAGCTGGCGATGAGTCTCAAAGAGAAATACACCATCGTCATCGTCACGCACAATATGCAGCAGGCGGTGCGTATTTCGGACAACACGGCATTTTTCCTGCTCGGCGAGCTTGTGGAATACGGCAAAACGGAGACGCTCTTCTCCGACCCGACCGACAAGCGCACCGAGGACTATATCACGGGGAGGTTTGGCTGATGCGGACACGGTTTGACGAACAGTTATCACAGCTCAACACGGAGCTGATCAAAATGGGGGCTTTGTGTGAGGAAGTGATCGCGCTGGCGGTCGACGCGCTGACAAAGGCGGATGCAAAGCTTGCCAAAACGGTTGCGCCCGTCGATGAAAAAATCGACCAAAAGGAGCGGGACATCGAGGCATTGTGCCTCAAGCTTTTGCTGCAGCAGCAGCCCGTCGCCCGCGATCTGCGGCAAATTTCTGCCGCACTCAAGATGATCACCGACATGGAGCGCATCGGCGATCAGGCGGAGGATATCGCGGAGCTCATCCGCTTTTTGCCGCCGAAGCCCATCGAACAGGGTGAGCTTTTGCGAAAAATGGCACGCGCCGTGATAAAAATGGTGACGGAAAGTATTGATGCTTTCGTAAAACATGATATAATGATAGCAAAGGCGGCTATCGCGGACGACGATACCGTGGACGCCTATTTCGACAGTGTGAAAAACGAACTCATCGCCCGCATTGCGAAAAACCCGCAGGACGGCGCTTTCGCTTTGGATCTGCTGATGATCGCCAAGTATTTTGAGCGCATCGGCGACCATGCCGTGAACATCGCCGAATGGGTGATTTTCTCCGTGACGGGGGTGCACAAGGAGGGGTAAGCGTGATCTATTGTGTGGAAGACGATGCCGGTATCCGCGACATCGAGGTGTATGCACTGCAGTCGACGGGCTTTGAAGCACGCGGCTTTGAGGACGGCGCGGCGTTCACCGAAGCGCTGGCAAAGGAAAAGCCGCAGCTCATCGTTCTCGACGTCATGCTGCCGGGGGTGGACGGCATCACCCTTTTGCGGCAGCTGAAAAAAACGCCCGCTTTTGCGGACATTCCGGTCATTCTGGCGACGGCAAAGGGCGAGGAATACGACAAGATCCAGGGGCTGGACCTCGGTGCGGACTATTACCTCGTCAAGCCGTTCGGCGTGATGGAATTCGTTTCCTGCGTCAAGGCGGTCTTGCGCCGCTGCAAGCCGCAGGAAGCGGCGGATACATTGAAGGACGGCGGTCTTTCCCTGCAGCTTTCCGCACATACCGTGACGGTGGACGGTACACCGATCACACTGACCTATAAGGAATTTGCGCTTTTGGCGCTGTTTTTGTCCCACAAGGGGATCGCCTTCACCCGCGATCAGCTGTTCAACGAGGTGTGGGGCATGGACTTTTGCGGCGAGACCCGCACGGTGGATATGCACATCCGCACGCTGCGGCAAAAACTGGGGGCTTACGGCGCACGGATCCAGACCGTGCGCGGTATCGGCTACCGTTGGGAGGAAAAGGCATGACGAGGAAAATTTTTCGCTCCATTGTGTTGGTGGCGGCGTCGGTGCTGATCGTCGGCATGGCGATTTTGTTCGGCGTACTGTATTCCTATTTCGGCACGGTGGAAGAAAAGGAATTGCAGGACGCGGTGCGGCTTGCCGCAACGGCGGTGGAAAACGACGGGGAGAGCTATCTCAAGGCGCTTTCCGCCGACACACGCTATCGTCTGACGCTCATCGACGCAAACGGTAACGTGCTGTATGACACCGAGGTGGGCGCCGACAGCATGGAGAACCACAAAAACCGCGCCGAGGTCATCGGCGCGCTGGAAACGGGCACGGGCAAAAGCGTGCGCTATTCCGACACGCTGCTCGAAAAGACCATCTATGTCGCCCGTCGCTTAAAGGACGGCACGGTGCTGCGTATGTCGGTGTCGCAAAACAGCGTCGGCGTGATATTGCTCGGCATGCTGCAGCCGTTTTTGGTGGTGCTTTTGTGTGCGCTGATTTTGTCCGCCGTTTTGGCAAACCGTTTGTCAAAGCGCATCGTCGGGCCGCTCAACGCGCTGGATCTGGAGCACCCGCTGAAAAATGAGACCTATGAGGAGTTGGCGCCGCTTTTGGTGCGCATTGACCGTCAGCGCAAGGAGATCGACGAACGCGTGGCGGCGCTGCGGCAAAAGCAGGACGAGTTCACTCAGATCACCGCCAACATGGCGGAGGGACTGGTGCTGCTGGACAGCAAACAGACGGTGGTGAGCATCAACCCTGCGGCAAAGCGCATTTTCGATGTGGACATGGCGGCGGGGGAGAGCTTTTTGTGCGTCGACCGCAGTCACGGCATGCGTGCCGCCATTGCGGACGCGCTGCAGGCGGGACACAGCGAGATCTCCTGTGAGCACGGCGGCAGACAGTATCGTGTGAACGTCAGCCGCATCGAGTCGGACGGCGCGGTGCTGGGTGCGGTGATCCTGGTGTTTGACGTCACCGAGCAGATGCGCGCCGAGCAAAGCCGACGGGAGTTCACGGGCAACGTGTCGCATGAGCTGAAAACACCGCTGCAGGGCATCATCGGCAGCGCGGAGCTGATCGCGTCGGGCATGGTGAAAGAGGAAGACCTGCCGCGCTTTGTGGGACACATCCAAAAGGAAGCGACGCGGCTTCTCACACTCATCGAGGACATTCTACGCCTGTCCCAGCTGGACGAGGGCAGGGAGATGCCGCGTGAGGATGTCGACCTGTTCGCGGTTGCGCGCGAGGTCAAGACCGACCTTGCCGCTGCTGCCGCCGCAAAGAACGTGACGCTTTCCGTGAGCGGCGAGGAGACGGTGCTGCACGGGGTGCGCAGACTTTTGTATGAAATTCTTTTCAACCTGTGCGACAACGCCATCAAATATAACAAGGACGGCGGCACGGTCGCGGTGACGGTCGGCGCAAAGGACGGCATCTGCACGGTGCAGGTCAGGGACACCGGCATCGGTATTCCGCCCGCCGAGCAATCCCGCGTTTTCGAACGGTTCTACCGCGTGGACAAGAGCCATTCCAAGGCGTCCGGTGGCACGGGGCTGGGGCTTTCCATCGTGAAGCACGCCGTGCAGTATCACGGCGGCAGCATCGCCCTGCAAAGTGTCCCCGACGAGGGCACGACCGTGACGGTGACCTTCCCGCAATAATCACAGTATAAAGACGGGAGCCGTCGTGCATTTGCACGACGGCTCTCAAATTTTGTGCGGTCATTATCCTTCGACGATGTTGGAAGTAATGTAATCGACGTGCCAATCGGCAAGCGCCTGCGCACGGTCGCGGTCGTCCGCTGTCCAGCAGTTGACGCGAATGCCGTTTTGGTGCAAAAGCGCGATGTTCTGTTCGGTGAGGCGGGACTCCAGAATATCCAGATCCAGCGCGTGACGGCGGAGCTTTTCGATCAGCGCTTCGTCCACCTCGCAGGTGCAGAGAAACTGCAGCGTGAGCTTGTCGGACAGCGCCCGCAGATTCACCATGTTCTCATAGTCAAAGGAGATAAAAATGAGCTTTTCGGGGGTATATTCCTTTTCGACGATGGCGAGAATTTCCGCAATGTCCGCCTTTTCAAAATGATTTTTCAGCTCCAGAACCGCCGTTTTGTCATAGGTCTTGCAGATGTGCAGATATTCCGCGAGCGTCGGCAGACACAGGTCCTTGCGCGTCTGCCCGTCGCGATCGGTGAGGTGCAGCGCCCGCAGGGCGGCAAAGGTGCTTTGCTCCACCTGCAGGTTTTCACCCGCTACCCGACCGGTGGAATCGTCGTGGATGATGATATACTGTCCGTCCGCAGTCTTGTGCACGTCGGTTTCGATGCCGAAATAGGAGCGGTTGCCCGCTGCCACGAATGCGGCGGCGGTGTTTTCCCGTTCGATTCCGCTCACGCCGCGGTGTGCAATCATTTTGGTGCTTTTTGCATCGATTTTGACTGTATCCATGCTGACAACCTCCTCAGTCGATCTCTTTGGTCGCAACGATGTCCGTCCCGCACACATCGGCAAGCACAATGTCGCCGATGGCGACGGGGGCGTCGACGGCGGTTTCGCGCAGCCGCGCGACCACCTTGAACATGTCTGCTTTGTCCACCGGTTCGCGCGTTTTGACGCTCACCATGGTGTTTTCACGGTTTTTTACCCGCACGGTCGAGGTGACGGTGCGCTGCGGGTGGGTGCATTCGGTTTCGGCATATGCCGCGCCGCGCGGGCAGGCGTTGCCGCTCACCGTGACGCTGCCGTTTTCGATCTCGGCGGTCAAAAGACAGCCGCGCGGACAGATGATGCAGGTAAGTTCTCTTTTCATGACAGTTCCTCCATGCTGACCGTGATGGGCGCCGTCACCGCGGCGAGCTTTTCGGCTTTCACGGGGAGTTTTTCCATTTCACCGGGGGCGGCTTTCGGTCGCACGGCGGTGGCAAGAACGGTGTCGCCCGCCCGCACGGTGAAGCGCACGCGTCCCGCAGGTGCGGCAACGCGCAGGAAAAGCGCCACATCGCCGCTTTGCGGATGCACCCGCTGCGGCAGCACATAGCGCACACCGTCTCCCGCGACGGTCGGCACGCTGATGTTATCGGTGACGGTTGTTTCGTCGGCGTCGCCGCTGCGCTTTTCCAGCACATAAGCCGCTGCGCCCGCACCCGCCAGCTCCGCTTCGTCGGAAACATAGTCGACAAGGTCGTGCACCTGCAGCACATTGCCGCAGGCAAAAATGCCGGGGATTTCGGTCTGACGGTGCTCATCCACGACGGCGCCGTTCGTGACGGGGTCGATCGGGATGGCCGCTGCGCGGGTCAGCTCGTTTTCGGGGATGAGCCCCACCGACAAAAGCAGCGTGTCGCAGGGGATAAAGCGGCGGGTGCTGTCGATGATGCGGCGGCGTTCGTCCACCGCGGCGATCGTGACGCCCGTGAGCCGCTCTTTTCCGTGAATTTCAGCGACGGTGTGGGAGAGATAGAGCGGAATGTCAAAATCGTGCAGGCACTGCTCGATGTTGCGGGCAAGACCGCCTGAATAGGGCATCAGCTCGCACACCGCTTCCACCTTTGCTCCCTCCAGCGACATGCGCCGCGCCATGATGAGTCCGATGTCGCCCGACCCCAGAATGACCGCGCGTTTGCCGACGGAAAAGCCCTCACAGTTCATGAGCTTTTGCGCCGTGCCCGCACTGTAGACGCCGGCGGGACGCGTGCCCGCCGTGTTCAGCGCGCCGCGGCTGCGCTCACGGCAGCCCATGGCAAGCACGACCGCGCCCGCGTGAATTTTCAGCATGCCGTCGCGGCTTTGCGCGGTGACGGTGCGGTCGGCGCCGACAGCGGTGACGGTGGTCTCGGTGTAGACGCGGATGCCGCGCTCCTTCACCATTGCGGCATACACCGCCGCATATTCCGGCCCCGTCAGTTCGCGTCCCAGCTTGTGCAGACCGAAGCCGTTGTGGATGCACTGGCGGAGAATGCCGCCCGGCGTTTCCTCGCGGTCGATGATGACCACGTCCCGCACGCCGCTGTCATATGCCTTGACGGCAGCTGCCATACCGGCAGGACCGCCGCCGACGATCACAATATCATGTTGCACCATAGCTTTTCTCCTTACAGCTTGCCGACGACGAGATAGCTTTCGCCGCCTTTTTTCGTGACGGATTCACAGGGAACGCCGTTTTCCTCTGCCAGCAGACGCTGGACATACGGCAGACAAAATCCGCCCTGACATCTGCCCATGCCGGCGCGGGTGCGGCGCTTGACGCCGTCCGTGTCCACCGCCTTCGGGTTGCGGCGGATGGCGTCGCGGATTTCGCCCTCGCTCACCGTTTCGCAGCGGCAGATCACTCTGCCGTAGGCGGGATGCTCCTTGATATAGGCGTCCTTTTCTTCGTCGGACATGTGGCGGAAAGCAAAGTTGTCGGCGCGCTCGCCGCAATAGGCGGGGTTATTCTCAAGGGGCAGTCCCGCTTTGCCGAGCAGTGCGACGGCATATTCCGCGATGGCAGCGGAGGCGGTCAGCCCGGGGGAGTCGATCGCCGCGACCTGCAAAAGCCCCGGCACGGCGTCGCTCATTTTGATGATAAAATCGCCGTCCTTTTCCGACGCACGCACGCCGGTGAAGGAGGTGATGACCTGCCGCAGATTGACGGTGGGGACGCTCTTTTTGGCAAGTGTCGCCACCTTTTCCAGTCCTGCGGCGGTCGTTTCGGTGCTTTCGGGGGTTTCCACGGCGTCGGCGGTCGGACCGACAAGCAGATTGCCGTCCGCCGTCGGGGTGACCAAAATGCCCTTGCCCGCCGCGCTCGGCACCTGGAAGATCGTGTGCGACACGCGCGCGCCCTCGGCTTTGTCGAGCAGCATATATTCGCCCGCGCGGGGGATGAGGGTGAAGCTTGTGTCCCCCGCCATGGCGGAAATTTTGTCCGCAAAGCCGCCCGCACAGTTGGCAACAAACCGTCCGCGCACCGTGTCGCCGTTTTCCGCGTGCACGGCAAAGCCGTCTTCGTCGCGGTCGATGCCGCAAACGGCGAAATCGCGCAGCAGGGTGACGCCGTTGTCCATCGCGTTGCCGACGGCGGCGATGGTCAGCATATACGGGCAGATGACGCCCGCGGACGGCACAAGCAGCGCGCCCGTCACCTCTGCGGACAGCGCAGGCTCCATCGCCCGCGCCTCGTCGCCCGACAGCAGTCTCAGGTCGTCGATGCCGTTTTCCTTGCCGCGTGCAAAAAGGGCGGCAAGCGTTTTTTCTTCCTCTGCGCCGAATGCGCAAACGAGCGAGCCCGTTCTGCGATACGGCACATGCAGCTCGTCCGCCGCTTTATAGAGCAGCGGCACACCGGCGGTGTTGAGCTTTGCTTTCAGCGTGTGGGGCAGCGGATCATAGCCGCCGTGGATGATGCCGCTGTTTGCCTTGGAAGCACCGTTTGCGACATCCGATGCCTTTTCGACAAGGCACACCGACAGGCGGTAGCGGGAAAGCGTCCGTGCCAGCATGCCGCCGATCACGCCTGCACCGATAATGACAACATCAAACATACCATAACTCCTTTTTGCCGGTGGAGACGGCGACGGCACCGCTTGAAAGCGCCGTTGTGATCTCCGCCTTGGTTTCGATCAGACCGCCCGCGATCACGGGAATGTCGGTTTGCGCAAAGGCGGCAAGCACCTTGCCGACGATGCCCGGCATGATCTCCATGAGATCGGGACGGGTGTTTTGCAGCTGTTCGTGAATGCCGGCGACCCCCTGTGAGTCCAGCGCGAAAAAGCGTTGCACGGCGGGCAGCCCCAGATCCTTTGCCTGCCGCACCAGCTGTCCGCGGGTGGTGAGAATGCCGTCGACGCCGCATTGCCGCAGATAGTCGATGCCCGTTCTGTCCTTGCCGATGCCCTCGGCAAGATCAAGGTGCACCAAAATGCACTTGCCTGCCTTATGTGCCTCGTCGATCTGCGCCGCGATGTGCAGCAGATTGGCGTGCAGATGAAACAAAACGGCGGCGGGCGACTGAACCGCCGCCTTGAAGCGCTCCTCCGTCACCGCCGCGATCACGGGCGACTCCTCCAAAAGGGCGCGCAGCGTATATGCA
>UMLL01043381.1_pt1 | contig 14131 bp, 13 predicted proteins | sample 1966591 | NCBI WGS metagenome assembly UMLL01 (sample SAMEA4836200, study PRJEB28245) | human gut metagenome | biome: gut microbiome; material: fecal sample | place: Denmark | collected 2008 | reverse complement strand
TTGTCTGGAGACGGACCGGGAAGATAGGTCAATGCCAACACAAAAGGCCGCAACCATTCGGTTGCGGCTTTTTGCTGTCTATTGCATGGTGATTTGGGCGCAGTTCTCTTGACATTTTTTGAAAAGTCAGTATACTGGTGGTAGAATCAAGAAACAGGGGACTGCGCTATGAGAAGACATTCTTGGTCTAAGCTGGTCATGCTGCTTGTGGTGGTTTTGCTGCTGGGCACTGTGCCGGCGGCTGCGTTCGCTGGGTTTGCAGATGTACCGGCGGACGCATGGTACGCGCCTGCGGTACAGACCTGCGCAGAGAAGGGACTGTTCCAGGGAACATCTCCGACCACCTTTTCACCGGAGCTATCTGTGACCCGCGGTATGTTTGTGACGGTTCTTGGCCGGATGGAAAATATCGACCCGACACAGGCTGACGCCTCTGGTTTTATGGACGTTCCGGAGGACGCCTATTATGCGGGCTATGTCGGCTGGGCTGCGCGCAGCGGAATCGTTGTAGGCGTTTCGGATTCCGTGTTTGAACCGGAACGCGCCATCAGTCGTCAGGAAATCTGCATGATTGTGCACCGTTATTTGGTTTGGAAGGACGTTTCTCTCCAAACCGTACCGTCTGCGCAATTTGCGGATGATGCGCAGATTGCCGAGTGGGCAAAGGAATCGGTGTATCTGTGCCGCAGCGCGGGGATCGTCCACGGTATGGGCGATAATCATTTTGCTCCGAACGTGACGGCTCGTCGCTGTGAGGCGGCACAGATTTTCAAAAATCTGCTTGCGGTTTTAGAAGATGCGCTCGAGCCGCAGCCGCCGGTTGAGCCGCAGCCGCCGGTTGAGCCGGAGATGCCCGCGATTCGCTATGTTGCGCACAGGGGTTATCATGTGCAGGCACCGGAAAATACGATGCCGGCCTTTGCGGCGGCGGCGGTGGCTGGCTATCAGTTCGTGGAATCGGACGTCCACTTCACAAAGGACGGCGTGGCAGTTTTGTGCCATAACAGCACGATCAACGCTACAGCGCGCAATGCTGACGGCAGTAAAATCATTGGCGTGAAGTCGATCCAGTTCATGACATATGAGGAGCTGCTTCAGTATGATTTCGGCCTTGCGGCGGGTGAGGCATACCGGGGAACCAGAATTCCCACATTCCGGGAGTGGATCGCGTTCTGCCGGGAAGCGGATGTGACACCCTATATCGAGCTGAAGTCCAGCATGACGACGGAGCAGGTGCAGACGCTCATGCAGCTCGTGGAGGAAGCGGGGATGACGGATCGCGTCGTGTGGATCTCCTTCACATGGAATTTGCGGATGCTGCAAGATGTGGTAGCCGCGAACCCGGAGGCGGAGGTCGGACTACTGAGCAATGGACTTGCCAACACGACCGTGGCGATGGCGAAAACGCTGCAGACAGGGCAAAACCGCGTCTTTTTGGATGTGCTGCATACCGCCGTGAACCGGCTGTCGATGCAGCTTGCTGCGCAGGCCGGGCTGGAGGTCGAGGCATATACCGTGAATGATGCGGAGCTTGCGGGTGCGCTGACGTCGCTCGGCGTCGTTGGAATTACGACAAATACACTGCTGCCGACTGCAACAACAGCAGAGCCGATGCAGCTTCAGGACGCAGAGGCGATTGTAGCGCGTTTCGCGCAGGACTTTACCATGACATCTGAACTGGAGCCATAATAGAACTATGAGCGATCCGCTCCAGTCGAATGCAAAGCCGCAACCATTCGATTGCGGCTTTTTGCTGTCTGTGATAAGATTTGAGCCGAGGTGATCTTTTTGAAAATTCTGATGATCAACGGCAGCCCGCACCCGCGTGGCTGCACTTATATGGCGCTGCATGAGATGGAGCAGGTGCTTCAGGCGGCAGGCGCTGAAACGCAGATCCTGACCGTTGGCGCCGAGCAGGTGGGCGGCTGCACCGCCTGCGGTGGATGCAATGCGACCGGCCGCTGCGTGCGCGGTGGGCTGGTGAACGATGCCATCGACGCGATGGAGACGGCGGACGCGCTCGTGCTCGCTTCCCCGGTACACTATGCCGGGATTTCCGGCGCGATGTCTGCTTTTTGTGACCGGCTGTTCTATGCCGGCGGCAGTTGGGCGAATAAGCCGTGCGCCTGCGTCGTCTCGGCGCGCCGCGCGGGCACGACGGCCGCGCTCGATCAGCTGGTCAAATACCCGATGATCTCGAATATGCCAGTCGTGTCCTCTCAGTACTGGCCGATGGTGCACGGCGCGCGCCCGGAGGACGTCGCGCAGGACGAGGAGGGCCTGCAGACCATGCGCCAGCTTGCGCGCAATTTGCTCTGGCTGCTGCAGTGCATTGCAGCCGGCGATGCAGCCGGTGTCCCGCGCCCGGAGACGGAAGCGCGCAAGTTCACCAATTTCATCCGCTGATCTGCAGCAGGATCACAAAAAGAGCCCCCACAGGCACTGCCTGCGGGGGCTCTTTTGCTCGTTATGTGCGGTGCATTCAGCCGTGCTTTTTCGCGCGGCGCTTGCCGGTCATGTGCTCGACAGTCAGGCACAGGACGGTCGTTGCGGGAATGACGGCCTTCGAATACGGAAAGTCCGGCGCACGATACTGCGCCATGAGCACGCGCAGCGCGCGCTCCTTGTCCGCGTCCGGCACGACCGAGATGCGGCCCTGACCGATGACGCTCTCGTACGTCATGGTGCAGTTGCCGTGCTCATCGTCGAGGATGAGCGCGTGCCCGCGGTCCATCTCAAACGCGACATTCGGATTTTTGGCAATGAGGTCGTACTTCGTGCCGGTGTTTGCGCCGTGGAAGTACAGGCGGACAGTCTCGCCGTCTACCTCCAGGCCGAAGTTCAGCGGCAGGATATAGGGATACGGCTCGTCGTGCAGGGCGAGGCGGCAGACGTCGCTCCCGCGCATGACGGTGATGAGCTCCTGAAAATCGGTGATCTCTCGATCGAATCTGCGCATGGGAATGCTCCTTTCTGATTAGCCGACCGGCGGGCCGAGGCGCGCCAGCACGTCCTGAAAATAGTCCGGCAGGGGGCAGGAGAACGTCACGAGCTCGCCGGTGCGCGGGTGGAGAAAGCGCAGCGCCCGCGCGTGCAGGCACTGGCCGCTCAGGCCCTTTTCCGGCCGCTTGTGGCCGTAGACCAGGTCGCCGAGCAGAGGGTGACCGATGTGCGCCATGTGCACGCGGATCTGGTGCGTGCGGCCGGTCTCAAGCTCGCAGCGGATGTGCGTGTAGCCGTTGTAGCGTGCGATGACCGACCAGTGCGTGACGGCGCGGCGGGCATTTTTCTGTGTCACGGCCATGCGCTTGCGGTCGGTCGGGTGGCGGCCGATGGGCGCATCGACCGTGCCGGCGTCCTCGCGCAGATTGCCGCAGACGACGGCCTCATACGTGCGGGCCATGGTGTGGTCGGCCAGCTGCGCCGAGAGGGCGAGGTGCGCAAAGTCGTTTTTCGCCGCGACGAGCAGACCGGACGTATCTTTGTCGATGCGGTGCACGATGCCGGGCCGCCGCTCTCCGCCGACGCCGGAGAGACTGTCGCCGCAGTGGGCGAGCAGGGCGTTGACGAGCGTGCCGTCCTCGTGGCCGGGCGCGGGGTGCACGACCATGCCGCGCGGCTTGTTGACGACGATGAGGTCGTCGTCCTCATACACCACGTCCAGCGGCAGGTCCTGCGCTACCAGCTCCGAGGGAGCGGCGTCCGGCAGCGTGACGACAAACGTGTCGCCCGGCGCGGTCTTATAGTTTTTCTTCACGGGTGCGCCGTCTTTCGTCACCGCACCCTGCGCGAGCAGCCGCTGGGCGGCGCTGCGCGTGAGCTCGGGCAGAGAGCGCGCAAGGAGAGCGTCGATCCGCTCGGCGCTCTCCTGTGTTTGAATCGTTCGTTGTTCCATTAGAAATCCGAAAACTCCGCTAAAATGTCGTCGAGCGAATAGTGCTCGCCGTCCGCCGGGGCGGTGTCTTTTTCCTGGTCGCTGTCCGCGACTTCCGGTTCGGCCGGCGCGGCGGGCGTGCTGTTGAGATAGGCGAGCAGGGGGTCGTCCGGGGCTGTGTCCGCCGGTTTGACGGCGGGGGCAGCCGCCTTGGGCGTTTCCTGCACCGGTTTGGGGGCGGCAGGCGCTGCCGGGGTCTTTTTCGGCGCGGACGGCGCTGCCGGTGTCACCGGCTGCGCCTGCACGGGCGCGCGATCCCACGCCGCGAACGGGTCGTCCTTCGCCGGGACGGGGGACACGGGCTGCGCGGCGGGCTTTTTCGGCGCAGCGGGCTGCTGTTTCCGTGCGGGCAGATGCAGCTTGTGCGCACGCACAGGGGCGCCCGGGTGCTGGTGGGACTTGCGCGCCTTCTTCGGCGCGGGCTCGCCCTCCTCGCTGCCGTCGCCACGGTAGAAGATGACGTGCAGGCACAGCGTGATGCCGGCGACGACGATGAAGATATCCGCCAGGTTGAACACGGCGAAGCGCATGAACAGGAAGTTGAACATGTCTACCACGTAGCCGCTGAGGATGCGGTCGATGCAGTTGCCGACCGCGCCGGCGAGCACGAGCACGACCGACCAGCGGCCGACCTTGCCGTGCACGATATTGCGCCGCAGGCAGAACACCGCGATGGCGGCGAACACGACCGTGAAGATGACGAAGATCCAGTGCGGCGCGTGCTGCAGGATGCTGAAGGCAGCGCCGTTGTTGTGGATATTCGTCAGCTCCAGCACGCCGGGGATGAGCGTGACGTGCCCGGTGTCGAGCGGGATATTGAGCGTGACCCAGTACTTCAGGCCTTGGTCAGCGATGAGGATCAGGATGGCTACGATGGCATACCACATAGCGGTTCCTCGCTTTCGGATCAGGATTTTGGGATCGGGATTTTACTCCGCCTTCTGCGCGGCGACGACGGCGGCGCAGCGCGGGCACAGACCGGTCTCGGGGTCGGCCTGCTCGGAGTGCATCCAGCAGCGCGGGCACTTGGTGCCGGGCGCATTGTGCACGGAGATGTGCAGGCCTGGGAAGTTCGTGCCGGTGCCGGTGACGGCGTCGGCCGGCACGTCGCCGCCGACGAGGCACTGCGACACGATGAGCAGCTCGGGCAGGTTCATGCTCTGCACGTCGTCGAGCGCGGCCTTGGCGGCATCGTCGTCGGCGCGCAGCGTCACGGCAGCCTCGAGCGGCTTGCCGATGCGCTTTTCGGCGCGGGCGGCCTCGAGCACGCCGTTGACGTCCGTGCGGACGCGGATCAGCTGATCCCACTTGGCGAGCTCGTCTTCGCTGAGCGCATAGGCGTCGAACGGCTGATTCATGACGTTGAGCAGCACGTTGCGCGCGTCGTCCTCGGCGCGGTGCGGCATGGCCAGCCAGATCTCGTCGCAGGTGAAGGCGAGGATCGGCGCGAACATCTTTGTCATGCTGTCGAGGATGAGGAACAGCGCCGTCTGTGCGCTGCGGCGCTTGAGGCCGTTGCGCTCCTCGCAGTAGAGGCGGTCCTTGATGATGTCGAGGTAGAAGCTCGAGAGCTCCACGACGCAGAAGTCGTTGATCGCGTGCGAGACCACGTGGAATTCATAGTTGTCATACGCCTTGGCCACGCGGCGGATGAGGTCGTTGAGCTTCGTGATGGCCCAGCGGTCGAGCGGAAGCATATCCTCCGGCGCGACGAGATGCTCGGCGTCAAACCCGTCGAGGTTGCCGAGGCAGTAGCGCGCGGTGTTGCGGAACTTGAGGTAGTTTTGCGTCAGCTGCTTGAAGATCTCCTTGGAGCAGCGCATATCGGCGTGGTAGTCGGCGCTGCCCGCCCACAGTCGCAGCATGTCGGCGCCGAACTCGTTGATGATCTCGGCCGGATCCATGCCGTTGCCGAGCGACTTGTGCATGGCCTTGCCCTCGCCGTCGACCGTCCAGCCGTGGGTCAGGCATTCGCGGTACGGAGCGCCCTTGCCGAGCGCGCCGACAGCCACGAGCAGGGACGACTGGAACCAGCCGCGGTACTGGTCGCCGCCCTCGATATACATATCCGCCGGCCAGAAGCCCTGGTCGCGCTGCATGGCGGCAACGTGGGTAGAGCCGGAGTCGAACCAGCCGTCGAGCGTGTCGGTCTCCTGTGTGAAGTGCTTGCCGCCGCAGTGCGGGCAGGTGAAGCCTTCGGGCAGGATGTCGGCCGCCGGGCGGTCGAACCAGGCGTTGCTGCCTTCCTTTTCAAAGAGCTTGGCCACGGCGTCGATGCTCTCTTCATTGCACACGGGCTTGTGGCAGTCGTCGCAGTAGAACACCGGGATCGGCAGGCCCCAGCGGCGCTGGCGGGAGATGCACCAGTCGGCGCGCTCGCGGATCATGGCAGCCATGCGCTCTTTGCCCCAGGCGGGAAGCCAGCGCACGTTCTCGCACGCGGCGACGGCCTCCTCCTTGAACGAATCGACGGAGCAGAACCACTGCGGCGTGGCGCGGAAGATGATCGGCTGCTTGCAGCGCCAGCAGTGCGGATAGCTGTGCACGATTTCCTCGGATGCGAACAGAGAGCCGGCTTCCTTCATGTCTGCGAGGATGACGGGGTTGGATTCCTCCGTGGTCATGCCGGCGTACTTGCCGGCGTAGTCGGTGTGGCGGCCCTGATCGTCCACGGGCACGACCATGTCCATGCCGTAGCGCTTGCAGGTCAGGTAGTCGTCCGCGCCGAAGCCGGGCGCGGTGTGCACGCAGCCCGTGCCGGAATCCATGGTGACGTAATCCGCCAGCACCAGGCGCGAGGTCTTGGGCAGGAACGGATGGTCGGCGAGCATATTCTCAAAGAAGTCGCCCGGATGCTGCTCGAGCACCTCATAGCTGTCGAAGCCGCCGATGTGCATGACCTTCTCGGTCAGGGCGTCGGCCATGATATACACCTCGCCGTTCGGGGCCTGCACGAGGTTATACAGCTCGCGCGGGTTGAGCGCGATGGCGAGGTTGCCGGGCAGCGTCCAGATCGTCGTCGTCCAGATGACGAAGAAGAGCTTGCTGTGGTCAACGTTCGGCAGCTTGCCGAGATCGTCATGCATCGGGAACTTCACGTACACGGTCGTGCACGGATCGTCCTGATACTCGATCTCCGCCTCGGCGAGGGCGGTCTCGTCGTGGGCGCACCAGTACACGGGCTTGAGGCCCTTGTAGATGTGGCCGTTTTGATACATCTTGCCGAACACGCGCACCTCTTCGGCCTCGAAGCCCTTGTTCATGGTCTTGTAGGGGTGCTCCCAGTCGCCCATGACGCCCATGCGCTTGAAGCCGGCCATCTGGCGGTCGATGTATTTCTGCGCATAGTCATGGCACGCGCTGCGGAAATCGGCGATGCTCATGGCCTTGTGGTTGAGCTTCTGCTCCTTGATGATGGCGCTCTCGATGGGCATGCCGTGGTTGTCCCAGCCGGGGATGTAGGGCGTGTAGTAGCCGCGCATGGCGTAGGAGCGGATGATGAAGTCCTTGAGCGCCTTGTTGAGCGCGTGGCCCATGTGGATGTCACCGTTGGAGAACGGAGGGCCGTCGTGCAGGCTGAAGCGCGGCTTGCCGTCGTTCTTTTTGAGCATTTCGTGGTACAGGTCCATGTCGTACCAGTGCTGGAGCATCTCGGGCTCCCGCTTGGCAAGGCCGGCACGCATGGGGAAGTCTGTTTTCGGCAGATTGATCGTGGCGTTGAAATCGTTCTTGGACATGGTTCTATCTTTCTCCTCTCAGAGTTGTATTTCCATCAAAAATTGCGCAGGGCGGTACGGCACCGGCCGTCCCGCCCTGGTTGATTGCATGTTCACTCAGCTGTTATGCAGGAAGTGATAAAGCTGCGTGGCGTCATCTGCTGCACTGTCGGCCGCGGTGTCGTCGGTCTCCACCGGCTGCGCCTCCACAGGGGCGGCGGACACGTGGGCTGCTTGCGCAGGCTGCTCGACGGCCGGGGCTTCCGGCTGCGCGGGCTGCTCGACCGGCGCGGACACCGGCTCGGCCGGGGCTGCGCTCACGCTCGCCGGCTGCGCAGCAGGCTGCGCGGCCGCGGTTTTCGACCCGGAGAGCTTATCCAGGTACTCGAGCTGATTCATGCACAGATTACGCACATCTTCCAGAAATTTTGCGCAGGACGTTTTGGCGTTGAGGAGTTTGGCTTCCTCGTTGGCGGTTTCGTGCTGGAGGCCGCCAAGTATTCGGTCGGACGTGTTCTTGGCCTCGCCGAGTATCTTGTCGGCGCGGGCCTGGGCATCGTCCTCTATCTGCTTGCCGACCTTCTGGGCCGACAGTATGGCCAGACGCATGGCGTCTTCGCTGGCGCGGTACTCTTCTATCTTATCGACCAGCACCTTCATCTTGCCCTTGAGCACGGCAACTTCCTTCTGCGCGTTGGCAAGCTCGGTGGCCACTTCTTCCTGATAGTTCTGCACGGCGGCCATGTCGTATCCGCCGAACATCGCTTTTTCAAACGTTTTTTCCCGAATATCCTGAGGAGTCATGTTGGATAGTCCTCCATTCTTTCTATAGGTGTACTACACGATGGGCGCTGTCAGAGACAGTATGCCCGGATTTACAGGTGAAACTCGCCCGACTCCATATCGTCGAGCTGGTCGCCCATGAGGTCGACATTGAATGGCGTGATGATATACGTCGCGCTGGCCACGCGGCGGATCTTGCCGTCCTGCGCGTAGGCGACGCCGGACAGAAAGTCGATCAGCCGGCGGGCGACCGCCGGATCGGTCTTTTCCAGGTTGAGGAGCACGGCGCGGCGATCGCGCAGATGCTCCGCGATCTCGGACGCGGCCTCAAACTGCTTCGGCGCAGCGACCACGACCTTGAGCTGGCCGCCGCCGTTGTTGAGATTGACGACCTTGTCGGCCGCGCGGCTGTCGCCTCTCGGCGCATAGCTCGGCGCGGGGCGCTCCGATTCCGACGGCTCGTCGTGCACGAAGGCGCTCCTTTTCGGTGCGGGCGCCGGGCGGCGGGCCGCAGCCGGACGCGCCTGCGCCGGACGGGCCTGTGCCGGGCGTGCCGGCGCGGGCTCTTCCGCGACCGGGATTGCTTCATCCTCATCATCGAAAAACTCGTCGTCGTCATCATACGGACGGGTCATTTTTTTCAGTTCATCCAAAAATCCCATTCGGGACCCCCCTTTACGTGCCGGCGGCTGCCGTGCCGCTGCACTGATCTCTGCGGAGTGTGCCGAGACGGCGCTCAGTGCCGGGAATAATCCCGCGCGCCAAAAATCGACGAGCCGACGCGCACCATGTTCGCGCCGGCGGAAATGGCGTCTTCAAAGTCTCCGCTCATACCCATGGACAGAAAGTCCATAGAAACATTATCGTATTTTTTTCTGCCGATGTCAACAAAAAGCTCGTGCATTTTCGTAAAATATGCATGATTTCCGTCGGAAGTTTCTGCCACGGGCGGGATCGCCATCAATCCGCGCACGCGGATGTGTGCACAGGCGGCAGCGCTTTGCAGCAATTGCGGCAGCGCGGCGGGGTCGACGCCGCTCTTGGCGGCCTCACCGCCGATGTTCACCTCCAGCAGGATATCCTGCACGATGCCCTGCCCGGCCGCGCGCTTTTCGATCATGGCCAGAAGCTCCGGCGAATCCACCGACTGGATGAGATCGACCTTTCCCACGACCTGCCGGACCTTGTTCGTTTGCAGGTGGCCGATGAAGTGCAGCGGCGCGCCGGTGTAGGCGCCCTGGGCGAGCTTTTCGGTCATTTCCTGCACGCGGTTCTCGCCGCAGGCGTCGATCCCGGCGGCGACGGCCTCGCGCACGCGCGCGGCGTCGTTCATCTTCGTTGCGGCCACGAGCGTGATGTCGGCGCCCGTGCGGCCCGTAGTGCGGGCGGCGGCGTCGATGCGCGCGCGGATGGCGGCAATGTTTTCGGCAATGGTGCTCATAGTGGGTGGCGCCTCCTTATTTCACGACCTGCCCGTTGGACAGGCCCTTGCCGGTGACGACGATCTCGTTGCCGGCGCGCAGGGCGTTGCTCTCCGCGCTCTGGGCGACGAGACAGTAGTCGTCGGTCTGATAGATGATCTCGATCGGTTTTTTCTCCAGCTGCGCCGCCGTGACGACGTAGACGAACGCCTGCCCGTCATCGTCCATATGCACGGCCTTGAGCGGGACGCGCAGGCCGGTGTGCTCGCTGTAGACGACGTCGGCCGTCGTCTTGCGCATGGCCAGCGTGTCGGAAAGCGCCGCGTTGCACGCGAACACGACGGCGACCTTGCCGCTGTCGTCCGGCTCGCTCTTGCTCATCACGGTCGCCGAGACGGTGCCGGTGTAATGCTGCGGAAAGTCGAGCGTGGCGCTGCCGTTCAGGTTCAGGCGGTCGGCGTCGGCCTTGTTCATGACGGAGGCGAAGTACCACTTTTTCGCCGTGACGAGCTTGCCGATCGCGTTGGCGGGCGTGGCAGGGGTCGTGCGCTCGAGCGCGTCCACGCCGTCGGGCGTGAGGTTTTCGAGCATATCCGGCGTGAGCGATTCGTATCCGTCGGTCGTGGACGTGAACAGCCCCGCCGCCGGGGCGGTGATGCTGCCGCGGCCGACGCCGGCCTTTTCCAGCTGGTGCAGCTCGGCATTGAGCGCGTCGAGATCGCTCTGCGAGACGGTGCCGGTCGCAGAGCCAAAGAGCAGGGAGCTGAGATCCATGCAGAGGTCGTCCAGCTCCGAGGTGCTGCCGGCGGAGACGGCGGCGTTGAGCTGCAGGATGGTGCTGCGCACGTCGCTGTCGCGGTCGGACGCGCCGGAGGCGCTGCCCGCGCGCGAGAGCAGGCTCGAGACGTAGGCGATCTCTTTTTTTAGCTCGCGGGCGCGGCTGGCGCTGTCGAGCGCGGCCTTGGAGTCCACGCCGATGGCGATCTCGCCGCCGCTTGCGACCTCCTTGCCGTCGTCCACGGACAGGGACAGAAATTCCTTGTCCGAGGCGATGACCTGCTCCTCGCGCACGACGATGCCGCTGGCCTGTCCGCTCTCGCTGACGGTCACGAGCACCGCCGGGGCGGTGGCGTAGGATTGCTGCGTCGAGCGAAACAGGTACACGCCCAGATACACGAGCATGGCCGCGAAGAGCACGAACATGGCGATGTTCGTGAAGGTATTCGTTTTCTTCAAATCCGGCCCTCCTTTCGGCGGGGGGCGGCGGGGAGATCAGCCCTGCAGTTCGAGCGAGACCGGCCGCGCCGGGGCGACCGTCGAGATCGCGTGCTTGTAGATCATCTGCTGCCGGCCGTCGGCGTCGATGAGCACGACGAAGCTGTCAAAGCTGCGCACTACGCCGCGCAGTTGAAACCCGTTCATGAGAAACAGGGTCACGGGGATCTTTTCCCGCCGGATGTAGTTGAGGAATGCGTCCTGAAGGTTCTGTGTCTTTTGCATGATCGCCGCTCCTTTGGCCGGAGCGGATACACATTTATTTATCATAGCACAATCTGCCGCTCCGTGAAATAGTGAATTTATACAAATCCGGTCGAAATGGCAGTTTCCTCCGGATTTGTACAGGCCACTATTCTATACCGCGGCCGGATAAGAATTGCGTCGAAAGGCGGCACGCCCGGTCCATGTCCGGCGTTTTTTCGTGCCGGATCCAGAACAGGTCCGGATCGCGCCGCAGCCACGTGAGCTGGCGCTTGGCATAGCGCCGGGAGGCGAGTTGGATGGCGGCGACGGCGTCCTGCGGCGATGCCTCGCCCCGCACGGCGGCGACGGCCTCCTTGTAGCCGATGGCCTGCATGGCCGTGCAGTCGGCCGGTACGCCGGCGGCCAGCAGCGCGCGCACCTCGTCGAACAGGCCCTGGCGCACCATGGCGTCCACGCGCCGGTCGATGCGGTCGTAGAGATCCTGCCGGTCGGCGAAATCGAGCGCGATCTTCGCCGCGTCGTACCGCGGCGGCACGGCGCGGGTCTCGGCGTCGTGCTGCGTGATGGTCTTGCCCGTGAGGATGTAAACCTCCATGGCGCGCACGATGCGCTTCTTGTCCGCGGGGTGGAGCCTGGCCGCCCGCTCGGGGTCGACCTTGCGCAGCTCGCCGAGCAGGCCCTCGCCGCCGATCTCGTCATAGCGCTCGCTCAGCTCCTGCCGCAGCGCGGTGTCGGCTGTGCCGTCGGCGAACGTGCGCCCGGCGATGAGCGAGTCGATGTACAGCCCCGTACCGCCGACGACGATCGGCAGTTTTCCCCGCGCGAGAATATCGTCCACGCAGGCGGCCGCCTGCGCCGCATAGCGCGAGACGGAGTAATTTTCCGCGGGGTCGGCGATGTCGATCATATGGTGCGGCACGCCCTGCATCTCTTCCGGCGTGGGCTTGGCCGTGCCGATGTCCATGCCGCGGTAGATCTGCATCGAGTCGGCCGAGACGACCTCGCCGCCCAGGCGCTGCGCGAGCGCCACGCCGAGCGCGGTCTTGCCCGAGGCGGTCGGGCCGGTGATGACGACAAGTTTTGGCTGCATCGTGGCAGTCTCCTTTCCGTGAGGGAGAATTCAAAAAGATTATGTTGAAAAGTATTAGAAATGTGTTAGAATGAAAGCACATTTCCCAGTTTTCAAGAAGGTGAACCCATGAAGATCAAAATTTCTGCCGACAGCACGTGCGATCTTTCGCCGGAGCTGATCGAGCGCTACCACATCGGCATCACGCCGCTGTACATCATCCGCGGCGAGGAGACCCTGCGCGACGGCATCGACGTGCGTCCCGAGGAGCTCTACGAGTACGCAAATGCCACGGGCAAGCTCTGCAAGACCGCGGCGGTGAACGTGTCGGACTATCTGGCGTACTTCGCCGCGTGCCGGGAGGAATATGACGCCGTGATCCACTTCACGATCTCGAGCGACATGTCCGCCTGCTACCAGAACGCCTGCATCGCGGCGCAGGAGTTTACGAACGTCTACCCCGTGGACTCGCGCAACCTCTCGACCGGCATCGGCCACCTGGTGCTCGACGCGGCCGAGATGGCCGAGCAGGGCATGGACGCGGCCGACATCGCATCTGCGCTGGAGAAAAAGCGCGAGAAGCTCGATGTCAGCTTCGTGATCGACACGCTGGAGTATCTCAAGCGCGGCGGCCGCTGCTCGGCGCTCGTGGCCATGAGCGCCAACCTCCTGCACCTCAAGCCGTGCATCGAGGTCAAGGACGGCAAGATGGGCGTCGGCCACAAGTACCGCGGCAAGCTCGAAAAGTGCTACGTGCAGTACATCGAGGAGCGGCTCAAGGGCCGCGACGACATCGACTGCCATCGCATCTTCATCACGGACTCCGGCTGTGACGAGGCCACGTGGCGGGAGCTCGAGCGTGTCGTGCGCGCGTGCCAGCCGTTCGAGGAGGTCATCCACACGCGGGCCGGCTGCACGGTGTCGAACCACTGCGGACCCGGCTGCATGGGCATTTTGTACTATCACAAGTAAACGAAGCTGTGCAGGCTGACAGGGAGCGCGTTCCGGCGCTCCCTGCTTCTTTTTTAAACAATGCGCTTGAAGAGCTTGTCCAGCTCCCGGCGCGTGAGCGTCACGGCGACGGGGCGGCCGTGCGGGCAGTATTTCACCTCGCCCGCGCACACCGCGTCCGCCAGACGCAGCAGCTCCTCGGGTTCGGTCTGCCAGCCGGCCTTGATGGCAGCCTTGCACGCCACGGTCTTGAGCACCTCGTCGCGCACGGATTGCGCGTCCATGTGCGCGCCGTGGCGCAGCTGCGCGCAGATCTCCTCGAGCGCGGGCAGTGCGTCCGCCGCGTCGAGCTGCGCGGGCACGCCGCGCAGAATGTAATCATTGCGGCCGAACGGCTCGAGCGTGAAGCCGAGCTCCGCGAGCACGTCGCCGTACTGCTGCAGCACGTCGGCATCGCTCGCGTCCGGCGTGAAGGGCAGCGGCTCGAGCAGCGTCTGCGACGGGATGTCGGCAGGGCTCTGCCGCAGGCGGTCAAAGTTGATGCGCTCGTGCGCCGCGTGCTTGTCGATGAGGATGAGCGTCTCGCCCTTTTCGACGAGGATGTACGTGTGCATCGCCTCGCCGATCAGGCGGGCGGGCGGCTCGGCCGGGGGCGCGGCGCTCTCGAGCGGGGAGGGCGTTTCCGCCTCCGGCTCGATGGCGGTCTGCACGATCTGCGCGGCCGGTGTGGCCGGCATGGGGTGCGCGGGCGCGGAAAACACCGGCGGCGGGGCCA
>UMLL01005253.1_pt1 | contig 14147 bp, 12 predicted proteins | sample 1966591 | NCBI WGS metagenome assembly UMLL01 (sample SAMEA4836200, study PRJEB28245) | human gut metagenome | biome: gut microbiome; material: fecal sample | place: Denmark | collected 2008 | reverse complement strand
AAAACGCCAAAGAGCCCCTGCCATCCGGGGGCCCGGAAGGCAACGGCTGTACGCGGCTTTGAACCGCCCGGAGAATGCAACGTTCGCCGTCTTTTTTCAAGCCTTTTTTACGGCCTGTGCCGCGGGATGCGCGCAGGCCGCCGACAAGCGCATTGCAAGCCCGCCGGTGTGGGTGTATGCTGCGCCCTATGTTGATGAAAAGCTTTTCTTCCTTCCGGGGGCGCTGTGTCCGGCATCTGGGCACGGCGGTCTTGTGCGTGGTCCTGCTGGGGTCTTCCCAGACTTCTTTTGCCGCGTCCGCCGGCCGGCAGGATGCCGTTGCCCGGCAGCCCGTCTATACCGGCCAGCGCTCGGCCGAGACGGCGGACAGGCCCGTGGCGGGCAAGAGCATCGGCATGTCCGATGCCGTGGAGCATGCCCTGCGCTTCAACCCCGGCCTGGGGGCGCAGGAAGCCGAGAGCCGTTCCTCCGAAGAAGGGCGAAAATCCGCGCGCGGTGCCTTCGGGCCGCGTCTGGGGGTGAGCTATTCCGCCACCAAGACCGAGAGCAAGCGCGATCCTTCCGCCACCATGGGCACCAAGAACCCCAAGATGGGCGTCTACAGCTGGGGCGTCGAAGTGACCCAGCCCATCTTCCAGGGCTTCCGCCTGCTCTCCACCTACCAGAAGGCCGCCCTGCAGGCCGACAGTGACAAGGCCTCGCTGCGCAAGGCCGAGCTGGACATGACCGAGCAGGTGCAGACGGCGTTCCTGGAATACCTGAAAGCCGGTGAGAACACCCGCAGCATGCGCGACAGCCTGACCCGCCTGCGCGAACAGCTGCGCATCGCCCAGGCCTATTTCGAAGTGGGCCTGAGCCCCCGTCTGGACGTGCTCCAGGCCGAGGTGGACGTGAGCGAGGCCGAGAGCCTGCTCATCGAGGCCGAGAACACCCAGGCCACCGCCCTGGCCAAGCTCAATACCTTGCTGGGCTTCGACGCCACGGCCGTCAATACCTATACCGGTACGCTCAAGGAAGTGGGCTTCCGCTATACGCTGGAGCAGTGTCTGGAGCTGGCCTACCGCCAGCGCCCCGACCTGTATGTGGCCCAGAAGGCCGTGGAGATCGCCCGCAAGAGCCAGAAGGAAGTGCAGAGCGACTACTATCCCCAGATCGAGGGCTATTACAGCATGACGCAGAGCGGCAATACGCCCGGCATGCAGCGTTCCGGCGAGAACGGCTCGCACGTCACCAACTGGGAAGTGGGGGCGCAGGCCACCTGGAACGTGTTCGAATGGGGCACCACCTACTATGCCGACAAGCAGGCCGGCTGGCAGGTGACCAAGATGCGTTACGAGCAGGAGAACCTCAAGCTGGAAGTGGGCTACGACATCAAGTCCAAGTATCTGGCCGTGCAGGAGGCCCGCAAGCGCATCGCCGTGGCCCAGAACAGCGTGGCGCAGGCCACGGAGGCCTATAACGTGGCCCTGGCCCGTTACCACGAACATGTGGGCACCAACTTCGACGTACTGGACGCCTCGGCCAACCTCACTTCGGCCCAGTCCTCCCTGACCGGTGCCAAGGCCGACTACCTGACGGCCCTTTCCCAGATCTATGTAGCCATGGGCGAATATCATCCCGACCTGCTGCGGGAAGGTGGCGCCGCCAGAAGAAAATAGACGGTCCCGTATGAGTGATTCTGAACAATTTTTGACAGTGACCCCCCTGGGTGGTCTGGGGGAGATCGGTCTCAACTGCCAGCTGTGGGAGACTTCCGCAGGCGTGGTCATGGTGGACTGCGGCCTGATGTTCCCGGATGATTTCCATTTGGGCGTGGACGTGGTCATCCCGCATTTCGGTGCGGTGAGCGCCGTGCGCGACAAATTGCTGGGCATCGTCCTGACCCACGGCCACGAAGACCACATCGGCGCCCTGCCGTGGCTGGTGCCCCAGCTGCGCGGCACGCGCATCTACGGCTCCTATTTCACCCTGGCCCTGGTGGAGCACAAACTCAGGGAGCACGAGCTGCTGGACTGGGTGGAGCTGTGCCCGGTGGAGCCCGGTGACCAGGTGGCCCTGGGCGACATGACCTTCCATTTCTTCCCCGTGTGCCATTCCATCCCCGAAGGTTTCGGCCTGGGCGTGGAGACGCCTGTGGGCCGCATCGTCCACAGCGGGGACTTCAAGATCGATCCCCAGCCCCTGGCCGGCAGCGGCACGGATCTGGCGACCTTTCGCGACTTCGCCGGGCCGGAGGGCGCGCGCCTGCTGTTCTCCGATTCCACCAATGTGGAGCGCGACGGCCGTTCCCTCACCGAGCGGGCCGTCATGGAGTCCCTGGGCAAGGTCTTCGACGAGGCCCCGGGCCGCATCGTGGTGACGCTGTTCTCCAGCCACATCCAGCGCATCCAGGAAGTCTTCGACCTGGCGCGCGAGCGCGGGCGCACCGTGGTCATCAGCGGCAAGTCCCTGGCCAACAACATCGAGATGGCCCGCGATCTGGGCATCGCCAAGCTGCCGCCCAGCTTTTTCAACGCCCATAACGGCGTGCCCGATCTGCCCGACGAGCAGCTGGTGCTGGTGGTGACCGGCGCCCAGGGCGAACCGTTGTCCGCGCTGTCGCGCATGGTGCTGGGCGGCCACCGCCAGCTCAGCATCCGCAAGGGCGACACCGTGGTCATGAGCTCGCGCATGATCCCCGGCAACGTCAAGGCCGTGTCGCGCCTCATCAACGAGATGTATCGTCTGGGGGCCACGGTCCTGTACGAGAGCGTGCGGGCCATCCATGCCTCGGGCCACGCCCACCGTGACGAGTTGCGCGAACTGCTGGGCGCGGTGCGGCCTGAATATTTCGTGCCCGTACACGGGGAGTACCGTCATCTGTTCAAGCACGGGCAGCTGGCGCGCGAGTGCGGCGTCAAGCCCGACAACGTGGTCCTGCTGGAGGACGGCTGTCCCCTGACCCTGCTGCCGGACGGCATCCGTCTGGAGCCGCCCGTGCCGGTGGAATGCACGCTGGTGGACGGCAAGGGCGTGGGCGACGTGGGCTCGGCCGTGCTGCGCGAGCGCCGCATCCTCGGCGACGAGGGCATGGTCATCGTGGTGCTGGTGCTGGATGCCGAGACCGGCAGCGTGCTGCACGGGCCGGAGATGTTCTCCAAGGGCTTCGTGTTCGAGCAGCACTACAGCCATGTGCTGGAAGATGCCAAATGCCTGGTGCTGGACGAGATCGAATCCGTCCGCCCCGGGCAGCTCACCCGTCTGCAGGAAGGCATCCGGGCCTCGCTGCGGCGCTTTTTCCGCCGGGTCCTGGAACGGGATCCGGTGGTCGTCCCCATCGTCAGCGAGGTGTAACTCTTTTGTATCTTTACAGGAATGAACAGGGTCGTGGTGCCGCCGCGGCCCTGTTTTACTTTTTTTTACATGATGCGGAAAGGCGGGCACGTTGACAGAGGACAGGTATTTCTTACTATAATGCTCGTCTTTTGTGTCCTGTCGTCAGGAAAGACCGTTCGCCTTGACCACAGTGACGTATCAACTTAATATTTGTAGTCTTTATCTTGCTCGTCAGGCATGTCCCGCAGGATGAGCGGGCTTCCGGCAGGATGGTTCCTGCCACGGGCAACGGCGTACGGGCCGGGCACTCCGGCTGTGATCGCCGGTCCTAAGGCGTTCTTTAACCCCATTCAGCAAAAGGGATGTCCTCCACATGACTTGGGATTGGGATAAATTGCAGGAAAAACGGCAACGGCAGCAGGGGCAGCGCCCCTCCCGTCCGCTCTTCGGTGATGATGATAACGACACTCAGGACGAGCAGCCCCGGCGCGCCCGGCGTTCGCCTTCCGGCAACGGGGGCGACGGTAACGGCTTCGACGGCAGGAATGCCCTGAAAAAGCTTTCCGGCATGAAGATGCCGGGCGGCATGGTGATCTGGCTGGTACTGGGCCTGGTGGGCCTGTGGCTCTTGTCGGGCATCTATATCGTCAACCCTGACGAGGAGGGCGTGGTGCTGCGCTTCGGCAAGTACGACCGCACCGAAGGCCCCGGCCCCCATTACGCGCTGCCCGCTCCCATCGAGACCGTCTACAAACCCCAGGTGACCCAGGTGCTGCGCTGCGAGGTGGGCTTCCGCTCCACCGGGCAGGCCACCACCTTCCGCCAGGGCGAGCTGCGCAGCGTGCCCAAGGAAGCCTCCATGCTCACCGGTGACGAGAACATCGTCAACGTCCAGTTCAGCGTGCAGTACAAGATCAGCGACGCGGTCAAGTACCTGTTCAACATCAGCGACCCCACCAATCTGGTGCGTAACGCCGCCGAGGCCGCCATGCGCGAGGTCATCGGCAACAGCCTCATCGACTCGGCCATCACCGACGGCAAGCTGAAGATCCAGAGCGACGCCACGGTGCTGCTCCAGGAGGTCCTGGACCGCTACGAGGCCGGTATCCAGGTGCTGGCCGTACAGATGCAGGACGTGCATCCGCCGCAGGAAGTGAGCGATGCCTTCAAGGACGTGGCCAGTGCCCGCGAAGACAAGAGCCGCATCATCAACGAGGCGGAAGCCTACCGCAACGCCCTGCTGCCGCAGGCCCGCGGTGAGGCCGCGGCCATCCTCAACAAGGCCGAGGCCTACCGGGTGGCGCGCCTGCAGCAGGCCGAAGGCGAGTCCCGCCGTTTCGACGCGCTGCGCCAGGAATACGAAAAGGCTCCCGACGTGACCCGCCAGCGCCTGTATTACGAAACCATGGAAGAGATCCTGGCCGCTTCCAAGGACAAGACCCTGCTGGACAGCGGGGTCTCCGGCAAGGTGCTGCCGCATATGCCTCTTCCGGGTACGCCCGCTTTCGGCGTCCTGCCCTCGGAGAAGAAATAATGACCAAGAATCCCCTCCTTTACGGTGTCCTGCTGCTGGTGCTGGCCGTTTTCGTGACCCAGTGCTGCTTCACCGTGCACCAGACCCAGCAGGCCCTGGTGCTCCAGCTGGGCGATCCCCTGCCCGAGATCTACCGGCCCGGCCTGCACTTCAAGCTGCCCTTCATCCAGAAGGTCGTCTATTTCGACGCCCGTGTGCTCGACTACGCCGCCAGCTCGCGCGAGGCCTTCACCGTGGACAAGAAGACCATCGTGCTGGACAACTACGCCCGCTGGCGCATCAGCGATCCCCTGCAGTTCTACCGCACCATGCGTACCATCCCCGGTGCGCAGGCCCGCCTGGACGACGTGGTCTATTCGCAGCTGCGGGCCCTGGTGGGCGCCTACACCCTGACCGAGGTGGTCTCCAAGGAGCGCGCCACCATCATGACCCGCGTGACGGAAAAGGTCTCCGACCTCATGAAGCCCTACGGGGTGGAGGTCCTGGACGTGCGCATCAAGCGTACTGACCTGCCTACGGAGAACCAGCGCTCCATTTTTGACCGCATGCGGGCCGAGCGTGAGCGCCAGGCCAAGCAGTACCGTTCCGAAGGCCAGGAAGAGGCCACGCGCATCCGTTCCGATGCCGACCGCCAGAAGGCCCTCATCCTTGCCGAGGCCAACCGTGAGGCCCAGGTGCTTTACGGTCAGGGCGATGCCCAGGCGGCCGCCGTCTATGCCGCGGCCTACGGCAAGTCGCCGGAATTCTATTCCTATCAGCGCTGGCTCGACGCCCTGCGCAAGTCCTTCAAGGAGAACAGCAAGATGGTGCTGGGCAGCCGGGTGCCCTTGCTGGATCTGCAGAAGTAGGTGGACCATGGGCTTTACGGAAATCTACGAACGCATCAAGCTGGCCACCAACTGCCGTACCCAGGTGGAGCTGGCGGAACTGCTCAACATCCGCCAGTCCAGCATCTCGGACGCCAAGCGCCGTGATTCTGTGCCGGGCGACTGGTACATGAAGCTCTTCGAGCGTTTTGGCCTCAACCCCGACTGGCTCAAGTACGGGGTGGGGCCCCTCTATCTGCGTACGGAAAAAGGTTATTGCCCCCAGGAAGCCCCCCAGGCCCTGGCCGAGACCGTGGCCTGCTACGGAGACGACTTTACCCGGTCCACCGTGGTGGACGTTTATGACATGGCCTGTATCTATACGGACGAAGCCCCCAGACCCGCCTTGTCCGTTTCCGGAAGGGTCCCCCTGCCGCAGGCCTTCCTGCGGCCCTCGCTGCAGGTGCTGCGTCTGCGCGGCCAGGCCATGGAGCCCTTGCTGCGCGAAGGTGCCTACATCGGGGTGGACATGGAGGATCTGGCTCCTGTCTCCGGCAGGACCTACGCCCTGTTCGCCCCGCTGGAAGGCGTGGTGGTCCGCCAGGTGTTTCTGGACGGCCCGCAGCAGGGCTATGTCCTGAGGGCCCAGTCCCCGGATTACCCCGAAACGTTCCTGGATGCCGCCCTGTTGCAGCGCCGCATGCTGGGACGTGTGGTCTGGACTTTCCAGGAGGTTTAGCATGAGCATCTCCATCAGGGACGGACACGGGGCCCTGCGCCTTGTCCTGTGTGCCCTGTTCTGCCTGTTGCTGGCTGCCTGCGGCGGCAAGGAGCCCGTGGATGACGTGGTGGCCAGCGGCACCGTGATCCTGGAGCCGCCGTCCGCGGATGGCGGCGGCGATGACGGCATCAGGGAGCGTTCCCTCGGGCCTTCCCCCGCGGCTCCGGCTGCGGTGACGCCCGTGGCGTCCCCCGCGCCCAGGACCACCGCACGCCCGTCCGCTCCGGCCGTGGCCCCCGTGTGGCAGGATTTGTCGCGCCGCCTGGCTGCCGACGGCATCTCCGGGCCCAAGGTGGACGCCCTGCTGGCGGGCCTGCCCGCCACGCCCACCCAGTCGCCCATGGGCCGCAAGATCAAGGCCCTCTACAATCGCAAGTTCTTTCCCGCGCCGCCTTCGGACAAGCCGCAGGCGCAGTATTACAAGGGCGTGGTCACGGACGCCAACGCGCGCCTGTGCCGCCAGTTCATCACGGCCAACAGCAAGGCCTTCCGTCAGGCGGAACAGCGCTACGGCGTCCCTTCGTCTATCGCGGCGTCCCTGCTGTTCGTGGAGACCCGCCTCGGCAAGGTGCTGGGCGATACCTCGGAGAACGCCTTCTACACCCTGGCCAGCATGGCCGTGAGCCGGACGCCGGAGAGCATCAGCGACTGGCTGCCGCAGCTGCGCGACCATGAGCGGCACATGGACTGGATCGCCGAGACCATGCCCAAGCGTGCGGACTGGGCCTACAAGGAGACCAAGTCCCTGGTGGAGCACATGCTGCGCGACCGCGTGCCGCCGGAACATCTGCCCGGTTCCATCTACGGCGCCGTGGGCCTGTGCCAGTTCATGCCGTCCAATATCGCCACCTACGGTGCGGACGGTGACGGCGACGGCCGTGTGGACCTGTTCACCGTGCCCGATGCCGTGGCCAGCCTTTCCAACTATCTTGCCCGGCACGGCTGGAAGGCCGGGCTTTCCCGCGAGCGCCAGCATGCCCTGCTGATGCGCTACAACCACTCCACGGTCTACGCCAACACCATCATGGCTCTGGCTGACCGTGTCGCCGCTCTGAAGTGAGTCACGGGACGGCAGGTCCTCCTGCCGTCCTTTTTTGACAGGTCGCGCCCCTGGCCACGGATCGTTCCGGCGGCCCTGCCGGAGAGTGCACGCGCCTGCGCCTTCCTTCCTCCTTTCCGGGGCCTTCGGTGCTCCGCAGATCCCTATCCCCTGTTCCTGACATCCTGCTGACGCGCCCCGTGTTGAGTTGTGAACGGTTCCGTCGCGCGGCAGAGCCGCTCCGGCAGGCCCGTGCCTGCTCTCGTGACTGTTCTTCGCGGGCGGGGCCCCTCATCCTTCCTTCGTACAGGGAGCTGACATGACGTTTATCTCGACTTTGCTGAAAGCGGCTGCGGCCCTTTTCATGCTCGTTATCCTGATGTTGCTGGTCCAGCTGGACCTGACGGCCTTCCAGACGGTGGAAGTGCTGGCTCCCGGCTGGGGCTGGCTGGCCTTCGTGTCCCTGCTGGCGCTGGAGGCAGGCGCCGTGCTCTGGCTGGGCCTGGCCTGGTTTGCCCGTGCGCCCCGTCTGGTCTTGCGTGACGATCCTACGGAGGCGGACCGTCAGGCCTTTGCCCGTGAACTGGAACGTCGTCTGAAGAAGAATCCCCATGTCCGTGCCGCAGGCCTCCGTGCCACGGATGAGCATTTTCTGGAAAAGGCCCTCGACGTGCTGGACGCCCGTGCCGGGGAAGAGATCCGCAACAGCGCCAAACGGGTGTTCCTGGGCACGGCCCTTTCCCAGAACGGCCGTCTGGATGCGCTCATCGTGTTCGTCTCGCTGGCGCGCATGGTCTGGCGGGTCTCCGGCATCTACAACCAGCGTCCCACCCCGGCGGAACTGTGGAGCGTCTACAGCACGGTCTCCTCGGCCACGTTCATTTCCTTTTCCATCGAGGCCCTGGACATCCCCAGGACCATCACCGAGAGCATGAACGAGCTGCTGCCCGCGGTCACGCCCGCCATGGCGGCCTCCAGCGTGCCGCTCATGGGGCCCATGATGCAGCAGTGCACGTCCGCCGTCATCGACGGGGCGGCCAACTGCCTGCTGGCCATCCGGGCCGGTGTGGTGACGCGCAGTGCCTTCCGTTTCGCTGCCCTGGGCAGGGAAGAGGCCCGGCAGCAGGCCTGCGTCCGGGAGGCGGGCACCATGCTGGCGGAGATCTCCCGGGAGACCGTGGGGGCCATCGTGGAGGCCTTCCGCAAACAGCTGGTGAACTTGCCTGCCTCCATGGGACAGAAGATCTCGGAGACCGTGGGCACCGTGGCCGACAGCGCCCTGGAAAAGACCCGGGGCGCCGCCCAGAGCGTGGCGCGCGGCGGCACGGCCGTGGCCGAGGCCGTGAGTTCCGGTGCCGGTGCCGTCATCGGTGCGGGACAGGCCGTGGCCGGAGCCGTCAGCAATGGGGCCGGTGCCATGGCGGATGCCTTGGGCAGCGGCACGAGCGCCGTCATCCATGCTGTGGGCGACTGTGCCGCCAGTGCGGAAAAAGCCGTGCTGCGCGGTGGCAGTGCCGTCATGGGGAGCGTCGGCAGCGGGGCAGGGGCCGTGGCGGACATGGTGAGCAGCGGCACCAGCGCGGTCATCGGGGCGGTGAGCGACGGGGCCGCTTCTGCCGGTCAGGCGGTGGCGCGCGGCGGTACGGCCGTCGTGGGGGCCGTGAGCTCCGGTGCCGGTGCCGTCATCGGTGCGGGACAGGCCGTGGCCGGAGCCGTCAGCAGCGGCACCACTGCCGTCCTGGGGGCCGTGCGGGGCATACTGCCCGGCAACCGGCGGCGGGAGGCCACGGCGGACGAGCGTTTCGTCCTGCATCTGGCCCTGGTCTGGTCGCAGGGGCGTCCGGGCTGGAAGCGCCGTCGCCAGCTGGCCCGGCTGTGCGATGCGGAAGGTGTGAGCGCCGGGCTGCGTACGCTGGTGGACAGGCATCCCGATCTCGACCTGCTGGAGCCGCAGCTGTCGTTCTGGCGGGGCAGAGTGGAGGACGTACTGGCCTGCCACAGCTCCCTGGAGCTGGAACACGGCGCGGCGGCCGCGGCGTGGCTGGCGGAACTGGATCACCGGCTGGGGCTGGGCGGCAGTTTGCAGAGCGGCCGTGAGGAGCCCGCCTCCGGCTGGAAACGCTTCTGGAAGTGAGCGCACGGGGCGGGATCTCCCGCACATCGTCCGGCACTCCGGCGGATCTGTGAAAAGATTCCCTGTTTTGTGACGATGGTCACAGTTGTAGCCGGGGAGATGTGCTCTAGTGTCATGGACAGACACCCATCCCCCTCAGCACAAGGAGCCCCCCATGTTTTGCAACCAGTGTGAACAGACCTCCAAGGGCAAGGCCTGTACCCGCCTTGGCATCTGCGGCAAGAACGAGGCCGTGGCCATCCAGCAGGACAAGCTGGTCTGGCAGCTGCGCGAACTGGCGGCCGTGGCCCTGATGGCCCGTGACGCCGGCATCGTGGACACCGCCACCGACGACTTCGCTTTCAAGGCCCTGTTCTCCACCCTGACCAATGTGAATTTCGATCCCGTCTCCCTGCGCGCCGTGCAGGAAGAATGCCTGGAGCGCACCACGGCCCTGGCCGCCCGTGTGCCCGATGCCCCGGCCCCCACGCCTCTGGCTGCCCTGGATCTGCGGGAAACCGCCATCGACCGCCTGTCCGACGACGAGGACGTGCGCTCCGCCATGCAGATCCTGCTCTACGGCCTCAAGGGCGTGGCCGCCTATGCCGACCATGCCGCCGAGCTGGGCCAGCGTGATCCCGACGTGGCCGCCTTCCTGTATCGCGGCCTGCGTGCCGGCACCGAACTGGATCCCGAGAGCCACGACCTCAACGGCTGGCTGGGGCTGGTGCTGGAATGCGGCAAGGCCAACCTGCGCGCCATGGAGCTGCTGGAAGCGGGCAATACCGGCACGTTCGGCACGCCCGTGCCCACGCCCGTCTCCCTGGGCCGGCGCAAGGGCAAGGCCATCCTCATCTCCGGCCACGACCTGCCCGACCTGCTGGCCCTGCTGGAGCAGACCCGCGACACGGGCATCAACGTGTACACCCACGGCGAGATGCTGCCCGCCCACGCCTATCCGCTGCTGCATGCCTTCCCGCATCTGGCCGGGCATTACGGCACGGCCTGGCAGAACCAGCAGAAGGAGTTGCCCGCCTTCCCCGGCGCGGTGCTCTTCACCACCAACTGCATCCAAGACCCCAAAGACTACGCCGACAAGGTCTTCACCTCCGGCAACGTGTCCTGGCCCGGTCTGGTCCATTGCAAGGGGCGTGACTTCTCGGCCGTCATCCGGAAGGCCCTGGAGCTGCCCGGCTTCGCCGAAGACGTGCCCGGCAAGGAAGTGCTGACCGGCTTTGGCCGCGAGACCCTGCTGGGTGCCGCGCCCGCCGTGCTGGATGCCGTGGCCCAGGGCAAGCTGCGCCACATCTTCCTGGTAGGCGGTTGCGACGGCGCCCGTCCCGGCCGCAACTACTACACCGAACTGGTGGAGAAGATCCCGGCCGACTGCCTGATCCTGACCCTGGCCTGCGGCAAGTTCCGCTTCTTCGACAAGGAGCTGGGCAGCCTGGGCGACATTCCGCGCCTGCTGGACGTGGGCCAGTGCAACGACGCCTACGCCGCCGTGCGTGTGGCCCTGGCCCTGGCCGATGCCCTGAAGTGCGGCGTCAATGACCTGCCGCTGTCGCTGGTGCTTTCGTGGTACGAGCAGAAGGCCGTGAGCATCCTGCTGACCCTGCTGGCCCTGGGCGTGAAGAACATCCGCCTCGGGCCCACGCTGCCTGCCTTCGTGTCCCCCAACATCCTCAAGGTGCTGGTGGAACAGTGGAACATCATGCCCGTGACCACGCCCGACGAAGACCTCAAGGCGATCCTGGGCTAAGATTCTTTTGCAGGGGAAGGCCGTGACCGCGGTCTTCCCCTGTGTTTTTGGCCCGGCGGGGCTGCTTTCCCGTCCGGCTTTTTTTCCTGCCCCTGTGTCCGCGGGGGCAAAGCTTTCATGGAGGTCGCGCATGGACCAGAAAAAAGGGAACCGCCCCCCCGATCCCCAGAGCCTGCGGGATGCCCTGCGCCACAGCCCGCTGGGCCGCTGGCTGGACGAGAGGGAGACCGGTCTTGTGCTGGGCACGGGCCGTCTGGCCGAGATGCGGGCGGGCGATGTCCTGTTCCGTGAAGGGGACGAGATCCGTCATGTGCCCTTCGTCTTGTCCGGCGAGGTGAAACTGGTCAAAATGGGCCCGCAGGGCAGGGAGTACGTCCTGCACCTGACCCGCGGCGGGGCCTTCCCCGATCCGGGGGCCCTGTTCTACGAGGCCCCTCTGCCTGCTACGGCCGTGGCCCTGGGGCCGGGGCGTCTGCTCTGGCTGGAGCGGGCCACCATGGACAAGCTGCTGGACGGGAATCCCCGGCTGGCCCGCTGGCTTTTGCAGGTGCTGGCGGCGCGGCAGCGTTTGTTCGTCAACAAGGTGGCCGGCTCGCAGGGGGTGATCTCGGTCTCCCGGCGGGTGGCCGGATGGCTGCTGCACCGCTCCCGCATGGAGGAAGGGCGCCGTCAGCTGGAACTGCCCGGTACCCGGGAGCTCATGGCCCGCCTGCTGGGCCTGAGCCGCGAGAGCCTGAGTCGGGAACTCAACAAGCTGGCCCGGGAAGGCGCCATCCGCCTGGAGCGGCGGCGGGTGGAGCTGCTGGACATGGCGGCCCTGGAACGCCGGGCCCAGGACTAGCGGGCTTTCGGACGTATTTTTCCGCTCCGGCCTTGCAAGGCCCGTCACCGTGCGGCCGGATGATGGCCGCAGGCAGGCCCCGGCCCGGTCGTACTTTTTTGCATGTCGCTCCCGCCTCTGTGCGCCGCGCTCCGCTGATACCGTGATGCAGGCCTGGCGGCGGGCGGCAGCCCACACCATCATGACAGCCATGACAGACATCATCCCTCAGCTTTCCCTGCCGCCGTGTATCCTTTGCTCCAGCATCACCGGCAATACGCGTTCTCTGGCCGATGCCCTGGCCGGAGCCACCGGGGCCCCCGTATTCCCCACGGGGCATCCGCCCCTGCTCGACCATGCCGGGACGCTGCTTCTGGGTTTCTGGGTGCGCCGGGGCCTGCCCGACAGCCGCAGCCTGCGCCTGTGGCAGGGCATACGCGGCAAGCGCGTCTTTTTTTTCGGTACCCACGGCACGCGCCCCGGTTCGGACCATTCCCGCCAGTGTCTCGCGGCGGCCCGCCGCCTGTTGCAGGACAACGGCAACGAGGTGCTGGGCGGCTTTTTGTGCCAGGGGCGGGTCAATCCGCGTCTGGTGGCGCTGGCGGGCAAACCGGGCCACCATCCCATGACGCCCGCCCGTGCGGCCCGTCTGGCCGAGGCCGCCCGCCATCCCGACGGGGCGGACCGTCAGGCGCTGGTGCGCTGCTGGGACCGCTGCCGTCAGGGCCTGCCCCTGCCCGGGGCCGATGCCGCCGGAGAACTGGACGGCGGCCACTTTTTTGCCTGGTCCGCCGGGACGGGACGCTTGTCCTGAGCCCGCGGGCCCGTTATCCTGCAAGGGGAGGAGAGAACATCATGGAAAAGATCGTCAGCCGCGTGGAACTGAGCGAGGATCCGGCCCTGCCCGGCGAGATCCTCAACAAGGCGGAATCGCTGTTCGTGGCTTTTCAGACCGGGGATTTCCCCTATGTGCTGCCCTTCAACCATGTCTGGCTGGACGGGCGCATCTACATCCATTGCGCCCTGGAAGGACGCAAGATCGACGTGCTGCGCCGGGATGGCCGGGTGGGCTTTTCCACGGCGGTGGACGTGTGCATCATCCGCGAAAAATCCACCACCCACTTCCGCAGCCTTTGCGGTACCGGCCGGGTGAGCGAAGTGACCGATACGGAAGAGAAGCGCCGTGCCCTGGACGCCATCAGCCTGCGCTTTGACGCGCGCTGCCCGCGCCCCACGCCCGATGCCGCCCTGGCCCGCGTGAATATCCTGCGCATCGATGTGGAGAGCCTGACCTGCCGCCACAAAAACGGGCCGCGCCGCAAGGACAAGGAATAGAAAGTTTGTGCTTTTTGGCACAAATTGGAGAAAAGGCCTTGTCTTGTGCGGGGAAAGTCCTTACATTGAGGTTGTAAGGGAAAAAAAGGCTGCGCCGGCTCTGGAGCCGACGAGGAAAGGGCCATCCCCCCTTTCCTGATGGAACCGGATTTTCAACATTTTACTTCTGTCCGTTTGGGCGGTAATGGAGCGTACCATGAAGGAAATCAAGAAGATTCTTTGCGCGGTTGACCTTTCCGAACACAGCGCGGCCGTGGCAGAGTACGCCACCATGCTGGCCAAGGGCTTGGGGGCCAGCATCATCGTCGTCTACACGGCTCCCTCGCTGAGCCAGTATGTGGGCTTCCATGTGCCGCCCAATACCATCGAAAACTTCGTGGGCGAGATCGTCTCCGGCGCTGAAAAGTCCATGGACGCTTTCGTGGCCGAAAACTTCCCCGGCGTGGAAGCCAAGGGCCAGGTGCTCATCGGCTACGCCGCTGAAGAGATCCTGACCCGTGCCAATGACGAAGGCGCCGACCTCATCGTCATGGGCACCCACGGTCGCAAGGGCATCGACCGCATCCTCTTCGGCTCCGTGGCCGAAAAGGTCGTCAAGAACGCGTCCATGCCTGTGCTGACCGTTCGCCCCAACAGGTAAGT
>UMLL01081145.1_pt1 | contig 14152 bp, 8 predicted proteins | sample 1966591 | NCBI WGS metagenome assembly UMLL01 (sample SAMEA4836200, study PRJEB28245) | human gut metagenome | biome: gut microbiome; material: fecal sample | place: Denmark | collected 2008 | reverse complement strand
ACCCTTTACCAGATACTTCTTCAATACCATATTCATAACCTTTGCCGGAACCTTCGGACAGATCGTGTGTTGCTCGCTGTGCGCATTTGCGCTGGCGCTGCACCGCTTCCCCGGAAACAGGTTCTTTACAAAGATGATAGAGCTTGCGCTTATGTTCAACGGCACCGTGCTGTGGATTCCGTCCTACATGATAATGTCGGGGCTGGGCTTTGTGGACAGCCAGTGGGCGCTGATTGTGCCGGTATTCGCTTCGGCACTGGGCCTGCACCTTATCCGCAGCTTCATGCTGCAGATACCGATGGCGGTGGTGGAGGCGGCGCGTGTGGACGGCGCAAGCCACCTGAGGGTATTCTGGTCCATAGTAATGCCCAACATAAAGAGCGCATGGCTGACGCTTATGATATTTGCGGTGCAGGGCTTGTGGAACACCGGCGCTTCGATATATATACAGTCGGAGAGCCTCAAGACGCTGTCCTATGCGCTTCAGCAGATAACCTCGGCGGGTATTGCCCGTGCCGGCGTAGGCAACGCGGTTACCGTGGTAATGATGTCGGTGCCGATAATCATGTTTGTGGTTTCGCAGAGCAACATCATTGAGACCATGGCTACCTCGGGTATGAAGGATTAAGGAGGTAAGCAGACGAAATGAAAAGAAAGCTGACAGTCTTTATAACAGTCCTGCTTATGGGACTCCTGTGTGCGGTTACGGCTTTTGCCGCGCCGTATCAGAACTACAACTATCATAAAGGCCTTGTTTCCACGGAGCCGCAGGCATATGTTCCCTACAAGGTGATCGATGCCGTTTCCATGGGAGTGCAGACAAACATGGACGACGGCTTCAAGAACCCGGAGGATATGGATACCTCCGCAGTGAACGGGGATATAGCCATTGCGGATACCGGAAACAGCCGCGTGGTTATAATTGATAAGAGCTATAAGCTCAAGCAGTACATTTCCAATAAAACCGTGCAGGAGCCGGTGCTGGATGAAGAGGGTAATCCCGTTCTTGATGAAAACGGCCAGCCCACATATACCGAAACAACGGTGGAAATATCGGGCTTTGAGTTTAACGGAAAGAATTACACGCTTTCCTCCCCCTCCGGCGTAACCTTTGCAAAGGACGGCTCGCTGTATATATGCGATACCGGCAATGCAAGAATAATACGCTTTGAGGCCGATGAAAACGGGCAGTATGTCTGCGTGCGCATTTTTGAAAAGCCTGCGGGGCTGGATGAGCTGCTGGCTTCGGACGATAACTCCGGCAGCATAAGCGCCGATACGACCGCCGCTCCCGAAGAGGACGACGGCTCCGACGATTCCGAGGGCGGCGGTACGGGCGAAAACAAGGACAATGACAGCCAGTACAAGCCGCTTAAAGTGGCCATTGCCGACGGCGGCAATATGTATGTTGTGTCAAAGGGTAACCATAAAGGACTCATAGAGCTCAGCTCCGACGGCTCCTTTACCAAGTTTACCGGCGCCACAAAGGTTAAGCAGACCCTGTCCAACCTGCTGCGCAGAATACTCAGCGACGCGCAGAAGGAGGGTCTTACGCTGAACCTGTCCACGGAGTACAGCAATGTTACCCTGGACGGAGACGGCATGATATTCGGAACCATAAACGCTTTGGAAGCGCAGGATCTGTGGAATCACTTCAACAGCGGCAGCGAGCTGGGTGCGCCGATAAAGCGTATTGCGCCTACCGGCTCGGATATTCTTAAGCGCAACGATGATTATCCGCCGTCCGGAGATGCAAGCTACAGCGCGCTGGAGCGCAAGCAGTTCTCCTCCATGGTGGATATTGCCGTGGCGAGCGACGGAATATACAGTGCGCTTGATAACAACAAGGGAAGAATCTTCACCTATAATAACGAAGGCGAGCTGCTGTTTATCTTCGGAGCCAAGGGCAGCAGCGAGGGCGCGTTTACCACTCCGGTGGCCATCAACCTTCTGCCCTTTGCGGCCGTTGAGGACGGAATAGTGACGGCGGACGACCCGGAGGCGGAGACATATACGCAGATGATAATGGCGGTGCTGGATTCCACGACGGCACAGATAACCCTTTTCAAGCCCACGGAATACGGAAAGCTTATCCGCAGCGCCACTATGTGTCAGCAGAACAGACAGTATGACGAGGCTGTGGAAAAGTGGAACAAGGTGCTGGATCAGGCATCGAATTCCCGTCTTGCCTATAAGGGAATAGGCCGTATACAGTATGTACGCGGTCAGTACGAAGAGGCGTGCAAGAGCTTTGAGCGTGCTTATGACCAGAGCGAGTACGGCACTGCCTATGCCAAGCTGCGCAATGAGCGCATGGAAACCGCAATGCCGTGGGTAATGACGGCGCTTGTGGTGCTGGTGGTGTTCTTCCTGGGCAAGGCGCTGTTCAATAAGATCAGACGCTTTATCAAGACGGGAGGTAAGAGCAATGGCTAAGGTGCAGGCTGCGCTTTCGCAGTATTTCAAGGATTTTAAGTATGTATTCTACTGCATGCTGCATCCGTTCAAGGGCTTTTGGGAGCTTAAGCACGATAAAAAGGCGCGCACGGCCGTTTCGGTAACGATGTATATATTGCTGGTGCTGTCTCAGCTTATAAGCAAGCAGTTTACGGCATACAGCTTCAACGAGCTCAGGCTCATACCGGAGGCCATAAATATTTTCTCGGATATCGTGGTTTTCGCGCTGGCGATATTCCTGTGGTGCTATTCCAACTGGGGTATTACAACGCTGTTCAACGGCGAAGGCAGCGTCAAGGATGTTTTCCACTATACGGCATACTCGCTTATGCCCTATGTGCTCTTTACACTGGGGCTTACGGTGCTTTCCCAGATAATGACCGTGGATGAGTCTTCGATTTATACCTTCCTGACCTTCCTCGGAACATTCTGGTCGGCGATGCTGGTTTATTGCGGAACCATGACTACGCATCAGTACGGAGCGATGGGTACGATATTTGCCATTATCGTGATACTTTTCGGTATGCTGCTGATACTGTTCATAGGTATGCTGTTCTTCTTCCTGCTGCAACAGATATTCGGTATTATCTATACCATATATCGTGAGCTTACCATGCGTTATTGACAGGAGGTAGCAAAATAATGGTTAAAAAGATCACGGGCGTTATCCTTGTGCTGATGCTGATGCTTGGCGTGCTTTGCGGCTGCGTTCAGCAGGCAGACTCGGCTTGGGCGATCCCGGAGGACAAATACACCGGCTTGGAGGAATTCAGGCTGGATGAGAGCAAGGCTTATTCGCGCGATATGGGCAACGGAGAAACCGTTGACTATGCATTGGCGCAGGAAACCGCCAAATATGCTCTGTATATCAATAAGGACCGGCTGGACATTGCCTTTATGGACAAGACCAGCGGCGAGGTATGGTTCTCAAACCCCACCGATGCCGTTATAAAGGCCAGCGGCAAGAGCTATGAGATGATGAGCCAGCTTCAGCTTTCCATCGTCAACAAGAGCGACAGCAGCGTAAGCAACATGGACAGCTATACAAACTCCATAAGCAAGGTAAAGCTTGCCCAGGAGCAGGGCTTTAAGATCAATCCGTTCTATCTTACCTATAACGATCAGGGCGGACTGCGCGTAAAGTATGTAATGGGTGACTTCGTTGCGGATTATGTTATGCCTGCGGTAATGCCGGAGGAGGTATACAACGAGCTGTGCGCCATTGCCAACGATATTTACAGAAACATAATCTTCCCTGTGGATAAGAGCGGCGATGCCGAACAGATAGCGGCGGCAAAGGAAAAATGGGGTGCGCTTTATCAGATTAACAAAATGGTGGTTCAGAGCTATTTTGAAACGATAGATAAAGCGACTTTTGATGCGGCGGACAGCGATACCAAGGAAAAATTCACCGCAAATGTCCCCGGCATTGTAAACCTTGAGGAGGGCAAAACGGTAGCCTGCATGAAGCAGCGCTTCAGCCCCCTTGCCGGTAACGGAATGCAGGCGCTGTTTGATCTGTGGTTTAACGGCGGCGAAAAATACGGTTATACTCTGCCCAATGACGATAACGGTCAGCCGATAAAGCCGGGTAAGGAACGCTATACCGATTATGAATCCGCATCGCTCCTGCGCGAGGCATGGGACGCGGAGTACGAGGTAAAGGAGGCCAGCGGCGACCTGTTCATGATCCCGGTGGACTACATTATCCAGGACGACGGGCTTAAGGTTCAGATTAAGCAGGAGGAGGTTTGCTATAACGAAAGCAAATATGCCATCAGCGGTCTGAGCGTAATGAAATATTTCGGCTCTGCCGACAACACCGAAACAGGCTATATGCTGGTTCCGGACGGCAGCGGCGCCATAATTAACTTCAATAACGGCAAGATAGCGGTTACAAGCGAGCTTAAGGTTCAGATATACGGCCTTGACCGCGGCAAGAATTACAGCACCAAGCCGGAATATTCCGAGCAGGGCTATCTCCCGGTGTGGGGCATAAAGAAGCAGAGCAGCTCGCTGTTTGCAATAATTGAGTCCGGCGAATCGGCGGCAACCATCATAAGCGATATACCGCGCGGCTCAAAGAACAGCGTAAACTATACCAATGCTTCCTTCAAGCTTTGCGAGTTTGACGAGATGACCCTTTTCGGCAACAGCCAGAAGCTGCTTACCTATCAGGAAAAGAGATTTTCCGGCGATATCGCCATTAAGTATCAGATAATGAACGGCGATGTCAACTATTCCGATATGGCGGCAAATTACCGGTCATACCTTATAAACAAAGGAATGCTGAATTCCGAAAAGCTGGATGCAAAGGATATAAATTTCAACCTTGAGCTCTTCGGCGCAATGTCGGATACCAGCGCAGTTATGGGTATTCAGTACGACTACCTGAATTCCCTTACCACCTATGAGGAAGCGCGCAAAATACTTGAAGAGCTGGGCACCTCCGGGGTAAAGGGTATTAACCTTCGCTATCGCGGCTGGTCCAATAACGGACTTATGAACCAGGCATACGGCGCCGTGAGCCCGCTGCGCGAGCTGGGCGGCTGGAACGGCTACCGCAAGCTTGAGGAGTATGCTCAGGCAAACGGCGTAAAGCTGTACCCGGAATGTGAGATCGTAAAGGTATATACCGACAAGCTCTTTGACAACTACATGCAGTATCTGGACGCATCCCGTATGCTGTCCCGCTCCAATGCGGTATATTATCAGTACGATCAGATGCAGAGCAGCGCTTATGTGCATCAGGCGTTTATAACCCGTCCGCAGAAGGTGGATTCCATGGCGGACAGCCTTGTAAAAGACCTTGCAAAGAATAATATCAGCAGCATTTCCCTGGGCAGCATCGGTGAGATGCTTACGGCCGATTACCATGTGGGCGCCACCTACGACCGCGATATGGTGCAGAAGGTGTACGCTCAGGTGTACAAAAAGTTTGCCGATGCCGGTATAAGCATTGCCTCCGTTGGCGGCAACGCATATGCCCTTGCGGGTACGGATGTTCTGTTCGAGCTGCCCAACCAAAGCTCCGAATACTATGTGACCGACGCTGCGGTGCCGTTCTATCAGATGGTGCTGCACGGCCATGTGCAGTATTCCGGCGAGGCGGCAAACCAGTCCGGCGACCCGGAGAGAACGCTGCTCAAGGCGGTGGAATACGGCGCAGGCCTGTCCTACCGCTGGATGTATGCCTCCAACCGCGATATAAACAACATATACTTTGAGGATCTTTATTCCGCAAACTATTCCTCCTGGATCAACGATGCCGCTGCCTTCTACAAGCGCTATAACGAAGAGCTTGGACACACTGCGTCGCTGACCATTGCTGAGCATAAGAACATAACCAAGACGCTCAGCTGCACAAGATACAGCGACGGCACCGTTGTGTACGTCAACTATGATGAGGTTTCCGCAGAAGTGGACGGTCACAGAGTGCCGGCTATGGACTACCTCGTTGTTAAGGGGGTATGATAAATGTACAAACCGCGTAAGAAAGGTTTGGATCTGATGACCAAGCGCTCGCTGGCTGGGTGGCTGTTCGTGCTGCCCTTCCTGCTTGGCTTCCTGTTCTTCATTGCTTCCCCGATGTATACGGCGTTTATGATGAGTATACATTCGCAGGGAATAGTGGAATGCACCGAGCTGACTCCTGAATTTGAATTGGTGGATCCCGCATCCTCCACCCGCAGCTATTATGTGCGCGTAGTGGACGGCGACAAAAACCCCGTTTTGAAAAACGGCGAATACCAATATGTTGAGGAGGGCGGAGAGCGCAAGGTAGTAAAAGAGGCGGAGTTTTATGTGCTTAAGCTAAACAATGCCGGTGAAAAAACCTATGACGCAAACGGCAATGTCCTCTATGAGATGGAAAACGGAAAGCGCAAGGTGGTTAACTCCATTTCAACGGTGAACACACTCACCTATGTGGGCCTTGAGAACTACAAGAAGATAGCCACCACCAACCTCGGCTTTATAAACAGCATAAGCAGCACGCTGCCCAAGCTTGTATACATTCCGGCAATACTGATATTCAGCTTTATGATAGCCAACCTGCTCAATGCAAAATTCCGCGGCAGGACGGTTGCGCGAGTGATATTCTTCATGCCGGTGGTTACGGCAAGCGGCGTTGCGGCAAAGATCAAGGATGGGAGCTGGGAGGTTGCCCGTGTAGGATCCTCCGTAAGCGGAGCCCTCAGCAATACCGACTTTGATATAACGACCTCTATCAAAAACATTCTTTCGGATATGCCGTTTATGACCCCGTTTGTTGACCTTATAACAACGGCGTTTGACCAGCTTTCCAATATAGTGCTGATGTCGGGAATTCAGATACTGATATTCCTTGCGGCGCTTCAGACCATTTCTCCGTCGCTGTTTGAGGCCTCCGATATGGAGGGCGCAAGCAAGTGGGAGGCCTTCTGGAAGATCACCTTCCCGATGGTATCGCCCATGATACTGGTGGCCACGATGTACACGATGATCGATGTGCTCACCGGCTCCAGCAACCCGATGATCTCCTATCTGTTCGGCTCGGTGGGCAGCACCTCGCTGTCGCTGTCCGACCGTATGACGATGGGCTGGCTGTACTTCATAGGCGCAGCGCTGCTGATAGTTATTGTGTCGGTTGTCATCTCACGCTTTGTATACAATGAGAATGATGTTACTACCAAGAAAAAGGGCAGGAGGTGATAGATAATGGCAATATCTCTGAAAAAGCAGAAGGCAGTAAAGCAGGTAAACCAGGTGGGCGCTGCCGAGGTGGATCAGTACCGTGTGGAAAAGCTGCACGGCTGGGCAGCCGTAAAGGCCTTCTTCAAATCCAAAAAGACCCGCAGCTTCCTGTGGGGCATTATCAGAACCGTGCTTCTTGTCGGACTTTGCTGGCTGATTCTGTATCCGCTGTTGGTGCAGTTCTCGGCATCGCTTAAAACGGCGGAGGATATATACGATCCCACTGTTATATTCATTCCGCGTCATGTTACCTTGGCCAACTATACGGCTATGTGGAAGTATATCGACTATCCCACGCTGTTCCTGGGCTCCGTGGCTTCGTCACTGGGTCTTGGCCTGCTGCAGATGGCGTCCTGTACACTGGTGGCCTACGGCCTTGCCCGCTTCAAGTTCAAGGGCAACGGAGTGGTGTTCTTCCTGGTTATAGCAACGCTTATAGTGCCCATTCAGCTTATAGCAGACACCATGAAGCTGCGCTTTGCCAACTTCAACCCGCTTACGATGTTCTCGATAGGGCCGGAGCTGTTTGATACAAAATCGGGCAGCGGAATAAAGCTTACGGGCTGGCCGGTTATGATCATTATGAGCGCAACCTGCGTTATGTTCAAAAACGGACTGTTTATCTTCCTTTTGAGACAGTATTTCCGCGGGCAGCCCAAGGAGCTGGAGGAGGCTGCGTACATTGACGGCGCGGGCACCTTCCGTACCTTCTGGCAGATCATGATGCCCAGTGCACTGCCCATTATGGTTACGGTGTTCCTGTTTGCCTTTGTATGGCAGTACAACGACAACACCTATCTCGCACTTATTTATCCGCAGGCAAAGGTGCTGTCCATGAAGATTACAACCGCAGCCAGCGCATATGTAAACAGGCTGTCCAATATGACGGGCGGAAACAATGCCGTTATGGATTCCTACAACGGCGCATTGGTTATCCTGCACATTCTGCCTCTGCTGCTGCTGTATATCTGCTGCCAGAAGTTCTTTGTGCAGTCCATCGAGCGTTCCGGTATGGTAGGATAAAAACAGATTGCAATTATTTGCGGGCGTCGCTTCGGCGGCGCCTGTTTTTGTATGTATTGCAATACGGCAAAAAGCGCAGCAGCCGCTTTGCAAAAAAGCAACATTTTAAAGCAAAAAATATAAAACTATCGCAAAAAACTGCAAACAAGTGATATAATCTATATAGAATGTCGGTAAAAGCAATGCCGGATAGGTATAGGCACATAAACTGGGCGGAGGATAGCAGCACGGATGGACAAGGCAGATCGCAGAAGAGAAGCACTTTATGACGAAACGGATATCGGTGAAATTACGGTGCGTCGCAGCCGGAAAAGCATAAAAGCCGAGGGTGCGGCATGCGTGCAGGAGGCCGTAACAGCGAGGTCGGCAGAAAAAGAGCCCGCGGAGCAGAATCAGGACGAAGCCGTCGGCTTCAGCATAAGGCGGGCGGATACAAAACGCCGGGAAAATGCCAAGGAGCAAAAAACAGAGGTTTTTGAAAGCAGCGCACAAGGGGAGCGGTTTGATATTGAACAACAACAGGCGGCTATTGAACAGCAACAGGCGGCTATTGCACGGCAGCAGGCGGCGGACGGCGGCCTGCCGTTTAGCGTTTGTCAAGAGGAGCAGAAGGAAGAAAAAGGCTTTTACAAAAGCGGCGCGGCAGAGATATGCCTGCCGGAAAGTGAAGAGCAGCCGGTAAGCGCGGCGCATCCGGGAGTGTATGCGGACAGAAGAAGCGTCAGTGCAATAGGCGTAAGCTGCGCGGGGGGAGCAGCGGTGTTCCGTGAGGGCGAGCCGGCGGTGTTTGCCGTATCTGCGCCATCGCACGACGGCGTAATTAAATATCGGGTGCGCAATACGCTTAACGGCCAGACCTTTCGCGGCAGCATCGAGGCGGAGCGCAGCGATAACTATTTTGAGCTGGATTTTGCGCGGTGCAGGCTGCGGGCCGGACACTATGAGCTTAAGCTGTGGGTAAAGGGGAACGTGTTTAATATCAGCTTTGCCGTTATACCGTGGTCGCGAAGCGAACATCCAAGCGGAATACTCGGTGCGGAAATAACCAAGGAAAGCCTGCTCCCCGTGCAGGAGCCGGAGAATTATATAGCACTTATGGCTGCCGCCGGCGCAGGCGCGGTGCGCCTTAATGCAAACGGCATTTTACTGGGCGGGGACGAGCGTGCGGAGAGCATGCTTGCATGCGCCGCCGAATACGGGATGTACACGGTTCTTACGGCGGAGGCGGACGAGCTTGCGCAAATTGCGGCAACAGGCGGCTTTGGCGAGCTGTACAGAAAAATAAAGTATTCCGCCCAGCGTATCGGCAAAATGTGCAGCATGTGGGAGCTTAAGGGCGGCGCTTGCGAAAAGGAGCAGGCCGCAAGGGAGGATTTTGCCGATTTTCAGTCGGGTGCCGGCGCCAAGGAGGATGCAATAGCCCGCTGCTTTATATGCGCACTGGAGGCAGCGGACACTGCGGCGGCAATAAACGGCATAAAAACGGAAAAAAGCACGGCGGAGCTGTTTGAGGCTGCGGATATTGCGGAGGATTATTATTTATCGGATACGGAAAGGGCTGACGGCGATGCGGCATCCGAAAGCCGAAGCACAGCCTCCGGCAGCGGAAAAATAGCCTACTGGAGCGGAAAGATCGCCGCAGGCGACGGCTATGCAAAAAAATACGGTCAGGCATGCGGAATATGTGAGGCCCTTACCTCAGCAGGAGACGCTTTGCGTATATTTGACGGCGCGGAAATGTTTGAAACGGAATATCCCTCCCTGCTTTCCGGCATGGGGGTGCCGCTGCAGCCGCAGCCGGCGTTTTCGGTGTTTGCGGCGTTGGCACATAATTTAGGTCGGGCAAGGTATATCGGCCGGGCGGAGCTGCCCGTGTGCAGTGCGGCGTTTTCCACCGGCGGAGATGAGGTGCTGCTGCTTTGGAACAGGGAAAGCACGGAGGTTTGCCTGCCGGTACGCCTGCCCACGGTGGTGGCGGATATATGCGGCGGGGAAAGCTGCCTTGTGCCGCAGCGTGAGGGGCTGTATATCACCGTCGGCCCTGCGCCGGTAATGGTGCATTTCGGGCGCATACCGCAGGGGCTGCTCAAAAGCGCGGGCGCGCGCAGGACGGCCTGCCGCAGAATGCCGGAGGACAGCGACGGGCTTTTCGCCTCCGTTATGGTGCCCTCCTCCGGCAGAGGCGGTATGCACGGAAAGCCGGGGCTTGGGGAAAACCCGGTAACGCTGGAATGCTGCAATTTTACCAAAAGAGAGGTAAGCGCACATATATCGGCGCAGGTCAGGGGCGCGGAGCTAAGATGCCAGGAGAGTATAAGCTTAAGGGCGGGCGAGGTAAGAAAAATACCGGCCTCGCTTATAGTTTCCTCAAGGGACGGGCTGGAGGTGCGCATAGAGCTGCGGCAGGAGGAAATGCAGTTTTAAGCCGCTTTATTACGGAATAAAATCGGATACAAAAAATATCCCACCGCGCCGTGGGATATTTTTGCTTTTTCGGCTGCCTGCTTGCGGGAAAATCGGGCAAGCTACGAAGAATCAGGCACTTTTACGCTTTTTTGCGCAGTTCTTCTTTTTAAGCCGGCATTTTGAAGGCAGCAGCAGGTATACCGCCAAAAACGGCAGGGTAGCCTGTCCCAGACACATCACTATCGGAAAGAGAATTCCGGGGCAGGCGTTGTAGATAAGCTCTATGGGCGTGCCGGGAAAGTTGCGGCTTATAAACATCAGGTTGCTGCCGCAGGGAATGTTCACCGCAAGCGCTGCGGCGCATACGGCAAGCACGATTATGCCGTAGGGAATTATATCGCAAAGACAAAGCCGCACGGAGCCTGTTATCAGCAGGGCAAGCCCCATGAACACCATAACGGTGTGCAGCAGTATGCTGTGAAAGGAAATAAAATGAATTGCCGGGTAATTGGGCAGGGAGGTAAGCGGCATCAAAAGAAAGCATACCCCGCCCACAATGGAGCCGGTGCAAAGGAAAACATCCCCTGCATGGCGTATGCGGCCCTGAAAAAAGCTGCTCATTATTCCGGCATAAAGCACAAGGCTGCAATAGTAAAACGGCACATAGGTGTTGGGGTTATCGCCGTTGCCTATTGCGAGATTGAAGGCTATCTTGGCAATCTCCAGCACCCAAAGCAGCACGGTAAGCCGTTTGTTTATTTTTCGCAGCAGCACGGAGGGCTTTTTTACGCGCATGAGCAAAACAAGGCTTATCGTAATTGCAAGCACGGAAAAGGAAAGAAATATAAAATGAGCCGGGGAATACATTCCGGCGGGGGGATATATTCCGGGCGGTGCGAAAAAAGCGCATCCGGCTGCGCTTGCCGGTTTGATAAACGACAAAGGCGTTCCTTTCCGCGCCCGCATATTATGGGCGGCATTGAAATTCCCCGGCATCTGCCGGGCGGCATGCGGATAAATTACGATTCCGCGAAAAAGGCGCATTGCGCAGGAGATATTGTAAAAGCACCGTTATTTTACACTAACGGCGGGCTAAAGTCAACGCCGGAAAAGCATTATGCCGCAGTGCGGGAAAACACAGGCGGCTGCATTCAATATACTTTTGCGTTATAAAATTCGGTATTGAAAACACATTGCGATTTATGATATAATACGGAAAAAGGAGCGCGCGCATTTTTGAAAAAGCGCCTACAGGAAAAAAGAGGGGGAACAAAAATGAAAAAGAAAATATCACTGATAATGGCGGGCATTTTGCTTATAGCATCTGTTGCTTTTTTTGCTTTTAATGAGATCGGTATGTGTATAGCTCTTGGCGGTAAATATTTTCGCGGTTTTTTGTTGGAAACGGCGGTTTATTCGTTTCCGCCCATTGTTATGGCCGTGTCGCTTTTTTGCCTTGCATTCAATGCAAAAAAGACGGGGAATGTGCTTTTTATTATCGGCTTGGCTTTTTGGGCGGCGTTGACCGTAAGAAGCGGTATTTCTTACCTTGATAACGGCTTTATTATAGGCATAATTGAAACGGCGGCGCTGCTTCTCTTATTGATATGCCTTGCTGTTATCAAAATAAAACCCGTCAAGGGCTTTGCCGTTGCGGGGACGGTATTTCTGACGGTTTTTGCCGTAATGAGAGTTCTTCAGGAAGTAAGGAGCTATTCCTACGGCTATGTAACGGCGATGGACATTGCGCAGAGCATCGGAGATGTACTTCTGATATCCGCTTTCATTATTATATTGCTTAATTTCGGCAGAGCCTGCTTTGTAAAAAGCAAGCCGGTTGACGCAGGCCCGTCAAAAGAGATAGAAGCCCTTAAACAGCTTTACGAACAGGGTAAGATATCACAGCAGGAATATAAAGATAAAAGAACGGAATTGCTTAAAAGAATATAAAAGCGCAGCAAAAAGGCCGCCCAAGCTTGCTTACTTGGGCGGCCTTTGCCGTACTGATAAGTTTACGCATATGTTTATATACCTTGCGAATTTATATATACTTGCGTACGCGGCTAATGCGGCTTGCCTGCGCCCTTTATGCTATGCGGCGGTTATGCGTATTGCAATGGCGGTCATATCATCTCTTGCCGTGCCGTCGCTTTTGGCAAGGGCGCGGCGCACCAGCTCCCCGGCAATAAAGCTTACATCGCCCCTGCAAAGCTCGGGCAGCATAAGGGCAATACCGTCCTGACAGGAATCGGTAAGGGCGTCGTATATGCCGTCGGAAAGCAGCACAAGCAGGTCGCCCTCTTTAATCACACGGTCGCTGATGCTGGGTTCGGGGTCGGACAGCACACCCAGAGGCAGCGCGCTTCCCGTAACGGTGGTGACGCGGCCGGAGCGCACGAGATATCCCGGTACGGCGCCTATTTTGCCCCAGGAGCATATACCCCGGGAAAGATCCAGTATACAGGCATCCATGGTGGAAAACACCTCGGCGCTCTTTCGGCGCAGCTGAAGCAGCTCGTTTACCGTATCATATGCTTGGCGCACCTCCATGCGGCCAAGGCAAAGGGTTTCCAGCAAAGCCACGGCGTTTTCACTCTCGCGGGCAGCCTGACTGCCGCTGCCCATGCCGTCGCTCAGGGCGGCAAGGTATTTTCCTCCGGGCAGGGGCATCAGAGAGAAGCTGTCGCCGCAGACATTCTGACCGTTTTTTATCTTGCAGGCGGCGTGGCACCGTGCGCTCAGGCGGGGAACGGGCGTAAACACGCAGCTGCACCCGCCGTTTTCCAAGGAGCAGTTTCTTTCGTCGCAGGCAAAGTCACAGTTAAAGGCGCGCTTCAAAAGCTCCGGCAGCAGGTTGAGGCAGGGCTTGTCCCCGCGGCAGGTCGGCAGGCTCAGGCTTACGCTTTCAAGGCCGCCTTTATTGCAGCGGCACACTATATCCTTGGCGCCTATGCCGTTTTCGCACAGCACGGCGCTTAAGCGCTCCTCTGCGTCAAAATCATACTGTACGGCGTTGCGCTGATTTACAAGGTCGGTCAGCAGGTCGGCTATGCTGCGGCACTGGCGGGACATCATCATGTTTCCTTTTTGCTCGTGCGTCTGCTCGCCGGGCAGGGCGTTCTGCGCGTTCATATCAAGCAGCACGCCTATCCAGTCGGCGCAGCGGGCTTTGAAGTCCTTGCTGACATCGTAGGGGGAAACGCTGCCCGCAGCGCATATCATGCCCGCAAGGGCCTTGAAATCGGAATAAGTATCGCAATAGCGCATTCTCCAGCAGTAATCGTACTTACTGCACTGGCTGCATACCCGGCTTGCGGCATGGGAGCACAGCTCCAGCCGTTTTGAGCGCTTGTTTTCCTTTTCTTCGCAGAAAATCTGGGAAAGGCGGTTGAAAACCTCGGCGCAGCCCTTGATGCGGCGGTCGGCTTCAAAGGCGCTTCTTGCCGCCAGCTCCTTTTCCGACGAGGTGGGAATAAGCACGCTGCCTCCAAGCCCGCGAAGCAGCTCCAACCGGCGCTTGTTGAAAAACAGG
>UMLL01007340.1_pt1 | contig 14165 bp, 9 predicted proteins | sample 1966591 | NCBI WGS metagenome assembly UMLL01 (sample SAMEA4836200, study PRJEB28245) | human gut metagenome | biome: gut microbiome; material: fecal sample | place: Denmark | collected 2008 | reverse complement strand
TCGCTGCGGCGGCTGGAAGCGCGGCGGGAGCTGCTCACGGAGCTGGAAAATCTGTGGAACAGCCAAGAGGTCTATCTGTCGGCGGACGAGGATGAAAACCATGCCTAAGCCGCACATTTTGGTGGTCGGCGGCGGCGCTGCCGGTCTCATTGCCGCCGGAACGGCGGCGGAAAACGGCGCATCGGTGACGGTGGCGGAGCGCAACCCGCGCATGGCGCGCAAGGTGATGATCACCGGAAAAGGGCGCTGCAACCTCACCAACTGCTGCGATGTTTCCACGCTGATCGCCAATGTTCCGCGCAATCCGCGGTTTCTGTACAGCGCCTTCAATGCATTCACGCCGCAGGATATGATGGCACTCATCGAGGCACAGGGCGTGCCGCTGAAGGTCGAACGCGGCAACCGCGTGTTTCCGGTTTCGGATAAGGCGGTGGACGTGGTGGACGCGTTGGTGCGATTTGCCCGTGACAAGGGAGTACACTTTACACATGGTTGTGTGAAGCACTTGTGCCTTACAGACGGATGCTGCACCGGTGTAACACTGGAAAGCGGCGAAACGCTGACAGCGGACGCCGTGATCCTGGCGACCGGCGGCATGTCCTATCCGCAGACCGGCTCCGAGGGAGACGGCTATGCGCTGGCGCGTGAGGCGGGGCACACGGTCATTGCACCGCGCCCGTCCTTGGTGCCGTTGACGTCGTCGGACGGCTACTGTGCGGTGATGCAGGGGCTGGCGCCGAAAAACTGCGCACTGACAGTGGAGGACACAGCGACGGGCAAGATCATCTATCGTGACTTCGGCGAGATGCTGTTCACGCACTTCGGCGTGTCCGGTCCGATGGTGCTCAGCGCTTCTGCCCACATGCGGGACATGGCGCCAGATCGCTATGTGCTGTATATCGATTGGAAGCCCGCGCTGACCCCCGAACAGGTGGACGCGCGGCTGTGTCGGGAGCTGCAGGAAAACGCCAACAGCGATTGCGGCAACATGCTGCGTAAGCTCCTGCCGCAGTCGGCAATACCGGTGTTCGCTGCACTTGCCGCCATCGACACCGCGCAGAAATGCCACACTGTCACAAGAGAACAGCGGCACGCGCTCGGCGCGGTGCTGAAGCATTTTCCGGTGCACATCAGCGGCACGCGTCCGATCGCCGAAGCGATCATCACCAGCGGTGGCGTCTGCGTGAAAGAGGTGCAGGCGGCGACGATGGCATCAAAGCTTGTAAAGGGACTATACTTTGCAGGGGAATTGTTGGACGTAGACGCCTATACCGGCGGATTCAATCTACAGATCGCCTTTTCGACCGGCGCAGCCGCCGGACGAGGGGCTGCGGAAGGGAGTGCTGTCTTATGAAAACGATCGCGATTGCCATTGACGGGCCTGCCGGTGCGGGAAAAAGCACGCTGGCAAAGGCACTGGCAAAGGAGCTGCAATATATCTATGTGGACACCGGCGCTTTGTATCGCGCCATCGGTCTTTACACACTGCGGCAGGAAAAGGACCCGTACGACGCGGCGGCGGTGACGCCGCTGCTTGCGGGGCTGCAGGTGGAGCTGCGCTTTGAAAACGGTGAGCAGCATGTCTATGCAAACGGCGAGGATGTCAGCGGCGAGATCCGCACCTCCGCCGTGTCGATGGCGGCGTCCGCCGTGTCGGCGATCCCCTCCGTGCGGCAGTTCTTGTTTGATCTGCAGCGCGACATTGCACAGAAAAACTGCGTTATTATGGACGGCAGAGACATCGGCACGGTGGTGCTGCCGTGGGCACAGATCAAGATCTTTCTGTCTGCATCTCCCGAAGCGCGCGCCCGCCGTCGTTTTGATGAATTGAAAGAAAAGGGACAGGAAGTGTCGTTTGACGAGGTGCTGGCGGATATGCAAAAGCGCGACTATGACGATACCCACCGCGCCATTGCGCCGCTGAAGCAGGCAGAGGACGCTGTCCCTGTCGACACCAGCGCGCTGTCTTTGGAGCAGTCGATCGCACTGCTTACCACCATCGTAAAGGAACGGTTGGCATGTCTGACGGAAAATTGAGACGGGTCATTTTGGCGATCGTCCGCCCGCTTTTGCGGCTGATTTTTCCTTATCGCGTCGTCGGTGCGGAAAATCTGCCGACGGCGGGGGCGGGGCAACGCCTGATGCTCTGCTGCAACCATATCTCCATTCTCGATCCCGTGTTTTTGCTGGCGGCACAACGACAGCCCATCGCCTTCATGGCGAAGTCCGAGCTGTTTGCCGGTCGTTTCGGTCGCTGGTTGCTCGGCACGGTGATGGGGGCTTTCCCCGTGGAGCGTGGCAAGGGCGACACCGGCGCTGTCGAGCACGCACAGGCGCTCGTGGAAAACGGCACGATCCTCGGCATTTTTCCGCAGGGCACCTGTCGGCGCACCCGCGAACTGGGGCTGCCGAAATCCGGCGCGGCGCTCATCGCCTGTCGAACGCGGGCGACGGTTATTCCGGCGTGCCTTGTGACAAAGCATTTCCATGTGCGCCCGTTTCGACGGACGACGGTCGTTTTCGGAAAACCGCTCACGCCGCAGGAGCTGCAGCTGGAAAACACGGCACACCCGCAGCTGCGTCCCGCGTCCCGCATGCTGATGGGCAGCATCGACGCGCTGATCGGTGAACAGTTGGGAGAAAAAACATGAAAGTGCAGCTTGCAAAAAGCGCCGGATTTTGTTTCGGCGTGAATAAGGCGGTAAACGCCGTGTGCGATCTGCTGGATGCGGGGGAAAAGGTGGCGACACTCGGTCCGATCATCCACAATCCGCAGCTGGTGGAAAAGCTGTCCCGCCGCGGTGTACAGATCGTGGAGAGTCCCGCCGACGCCGCAAAGGATGCCGTCTTGGTCATCCGTTCCCACGGCGTGCCGCGCGCGGTGTATGAGGAGATCCGCCGCTGCGGCGTGCGGATGTATGACGCGACCTGCCCGTTTGTCAGCAAAATTCATCGCATCGTGTCCCGCTATTCCGCTGACGGCTATCGCGTGCTGATCGCCGGCAATGCGGGTCACCCCGAGGTCATGGGCATCTGCGGACACTGTGAAAACGAAGCGACGGTTTTCGCCACGCCGGAAGAATTGGAGAATTTACTAAAAAACGATCACCACAAAAAAGAAGAACTGGTGATTATGGCAGCGCAAACTACCTACAACACAATAAGTTGGAAAAAGTGTGCGGAAATATTAAAAAAACACTATACAAATCCGTTGATTTTTGATACAATATGCAATGCAACCGCAGAAAGGCAAAATGAGGCGGTTGCCCTTTCACAGAAATGTGATATAATGGTGATTGTCGGCGGACGGCAAAGTTCCAACACGGCGAAGCTCTTTGATGTTTGCGCGCCGCACTGTCCCACGGTCTTGGTGGAGACGGCTGCGGAGCTCAAAACGGAGGACTTCCGCTCTGTGCGGCTTGCAGGACTGACCGCGGGTGCTTCGACGCCTGCCGATATTATAAAGGAGGTACAAACCATCATGTCCGAAATCAAAAACAGCGAAATCCAGAACGAAGTGGCAGCGGGAGCTGTCGAGACCACCAACGAGAATGCATTTGAAGAAATGACTTCTGAGGAGTATGCGAAGGCCGTTGAGGCGACCTTCCAGAATCCTACTGATGATAAAGTGCGTGGTATGGTTGTCAGCATTGCCCCCAACGAGGTGCAGGTCGAAGTGATCGGCAGAAAGCAGACCGGCTATATTCCGGCTGAGGAGCTGTCCGCCGATCCGAACGCCAACCCCGCCGACATCGTGAAGGTCGGTGATGAGCTGGAGCTGCTCATCATGCGCACCAACGATCAGGAAGGCACTATCATGCTGTCCAAAAAGCGCGTGGACGCGCTCAAGGGCTGGGAGACCATTGTTGCGGCTGAGGAGTCCGGCGAGGTGCTCGAGGGTGTCGTCAGCGAGGTGATCAAGGGCGGCCTTTTGGTCGTGTCCAACGGCGTGCGCGTTTTCGTGCCCGCGTCTCATGCTTCCCTCAACCGCATGGAGGATCTGACCCCTCTGCTCAAGCAGACCGTGCGTTTCAAGGTCATCGAAGTGAACACCGCCCGCCGCCGTGCGGTCGGCTCCATCCGTCTTGTCGCCCGCGAAGAGCGCAAGGCGCAGGAAGCGGCTCTGTGGGAGAAGCTCGAGGTTGGTCAGCATTACACCGGCGTTGTGAAGTCCCTGACTTCCTACGGCGCGTTTGTTGACCTCGGCGGTGTGGACGGTATGATCCACATTTCCGAGCTGTCCTGGTCCCGCATCAAGCATCCGTCCGAGGTCGTCAAGGTCGGCGACACGGTCGAAGTGTACATCCGCGATCTCGACACCGAGAAGCACAAGATCTCTCTCGGCTATCGCAAGGCGGAGGACAATCCGTGGGAGATTTTCAAGGCGAAATTTGCGGTCGGCGATGTGATCGATGCGAAGATCGTCGGCATGACCACATTCGGTGCCTTTGCGCAGATCATCCCCGGCATCGACGGTCTCATCCACATTTCGCAGATTGCGGATCGCCGCATCGACAAGCCGCAGGATGAGCTGAAGGTCGGTCAGGAAGTGAAAGCGAAGATCACCAACATTGATCTGGAGAACAAGCGCATCAGCCTGTCCATCCGCGCACTGCTGGAGGATGCTCCGGCGGTCGAGGAGGAAGCCGCTCCCGCCGAGGAGACGGAAGAAACCGCGGAATAATCCACAAAGAGAAAAGCACCCCGACCTTTCGGTCGGGGTGCATTTTTTGCGCCCTGCGCGGGCGTCATGACCGCTGCAGCAGGTATTCGTCGGCAAGCTGCGCCGCCGCTTTTTGTATATAGCGGGAAAGCCCCTCGGAACAGTCGAGCGCGCAGCACAGCCGACGGGCGGCGTCGGCATATGTGTCTCTAACGGCATCGGCGGGGAGCAGTGCCAGACGGGCACCAAGCGCCGCACGGTCATATTGCAGCTGTCGGATCGGCTGCGCCGTCAGCACACAGCCGATTGCGGCGGTCAAAACGGGGGAAAAGAGATTCATGACCGTCTGCGCATACCGCGGCTGTTGCTTGCGCAGCAGCGTGTCCACACAGGACGGCGCAAAGCTGCGGCAAAAGCGGTTTTCATAGGCAATGTCCTTTTGATACTGCTCGATAAACGCAATGCCGAAAAGCGGCGGCAGCCCGAAAAAAGTGGGATAATCGGCGGTGATGTGCCGCTCGTGGGCGAACAGTTCCGGGCGGTACAGCTTAAAAAAGCCGCCGATGGCATCGATCGCTGTCGCACGGTAGAACACATTGGGGGTGACAAAGAGATGCTGCCGCAGACGGTGATGCAACAGGCGTGCCGTTTGCAGCTTTTGCTGTATGCGGCGCTGTCCGTCCGCATACAGCTGTGCGGTCGGCACGGTGCACAGTGCGGCGATGGCATCGCTTTCGGTGGGGTATGCGCGCAGCGCTGTGCCGATGACAAAGGAGATGGAGGTGAGCAGGTCTGTTGCAGTCTCGATGCGCACCGAGCCGCTTTCTGCGCCGAGCAGCGTTTCGGCATTTTGTGCCAACAGGGAAAGACAAGCACTGCGAACGGCGGCAGCGTCACTGTCGGTGAGTTTCCCGCTTTCCAAGCCGACAGCGATGAGATCGGACAGATATTGCTCCGGTGATGCGGCGCTCATGGCAGCACTTCCCACGGGTCGCACCGCCGCATGTTGCAGCGGCGCACAAGGGCGGGCAGCGCTTCGTCTGCCAGCTTTTGTACGCTGCCGCCGCATTCATTTTCAAACGCGTGCTTCATGGCGGCAATGAGCGCATCGTCGCTGTATTGCTCGGCGGTCTCGTTTTTGAAGTGATAGAAAAGCGTGATAAAGGTGCAAAGCGTGTCCGCAAAGGTCTCCTGCGTCAGAAAAGCGGAGTCGGCAAACGCCAACGCCAGCTTTGCAGGAATATCTGCGCGAAACGCCAGACGTCCCGTTTGCTCCAGCGTTTGCCTCTGTGTGCGCAGCAGCATTTGCGCCTGTGCTTCGGAAAGACACAGTCCGTTTGCCGCAAGTGTCTCATTACAGGCAAGCAGCGGCGCGGTGGCCTGTCCGGAATGTGTCAGCAGTCCTCCGTGTATCAAGAGCGCACCTCCAAAATGCTGTCGGCAAGCTGCCGAAAACCGTATTGCAGAAATTCCTCCCGCGAGAGCGCAAACGCCTGTTGCAGATAGGCGGTCTTGCTGTCAGCGAGGGTATACAGCGCCGACACTCCCGCATACAGGATCTGCACGGCGAGCGGGGAGATCACCGATTGCCGCACGGTGCCGTCCCTTTTGCCGTCCTCTATGAATGCGGCGAGTAGACGGTTGATGTCCTCGCCCAACACAAGGATGCGTTTTTGCGCTGCCGTCGGATGTGCCGCCTGCAGCAGATCGGCATTTGCCGTTTGTACATTCTCGGCGGAAATGGGATAGCGTCCCTGATATTTTCCGATGGCGCGAAACACGGCGAAAAGACGGTCGGCAAATGGGCCCTGCGCTGCCACGGCGACCTTGAGGTCGGCTTTCAGTGTCAACAGCCCTTTTTCAATGAGATGGTGCAGGATGTCCTCTTTGCTTTCGAAATAGGCATAGATGGTGCGGCGGCTGTAGTGCGAGGCGGCGGACAGACCGGTGATGCTGGTGGCGGCAAAGCCGTCGCGGCAGAAAAGTCCGTGCGCCGCTTCGAGGATTTTCTCCCGATGCAGCGCCGCCACATCCTCTTTTTTATTCTCTCTTTCCATAAACAATACTCCTGATATACTTAGTATACCAGCAGTATACCATAACAAAGACGGGAATGCAAGCGATATTTTTTTGCGGGGCGAGAGGAATGTGGCGAGGGGGTAGACAGAGTGGGAGATTCAGAGCAGGAAAGGCAAAGCGGGAGGGCTCGAAGCGCGGAAAGACTGAGCGGGAAAAGGCGGAGCGGAGAAAAGCGAGCGGGGTTCGGGGCGAAAAATGCGGGATGCGGTGTGCGCAGGATGGGATGAGAACGGGCGTGGGGTGAGGATATGTACGGGCAGCGGGAAAGGCACGGCGGTCGGACAAGACGGCAAACAAGGCAGAAGAACGCAAAATGTCGCGGGGCAGCAAGCGGAGCAAAACAGCGAAAAAGGACGGGGAAGCGCTAAAAGATGCACTTTTTACACAGGTTTTGCCATTTACAGATGCGAGATTATTGCCTATAATAACTATAGGTATATTAGATATATTTAGTCATATTGCCGATGACGGGAGAGAGTCTATGAAGGATCAACTACTGTATGGTCGTGCAGATCTGCAATTTCGGGACTGCACATTTTTAGACCGCCTGCCGCACGGTTGGTCGGACAAGCGTGCGGTCGGGTCGTTCAGCGAGCTTTGGTATGTCACGGGCGGCGAAGCGTATATGCGTATTGACGGAAAAGAGTACCGTCTGCATGAGGGCGATTTCTGTCTGCATCCGGACACGCTTTTTTCGGAATACGGCTGTGACCGTGCGGAAAACTTCTCTCTGTGGGCGCTGCGGTTCGAGGGCGCACTTTGGAGCACCTCGCTTTTTGAATGGCTGCAGATGCCGTTTGTCGTGCATTTGCCGGTGGAGAAGCGGCAGGCGATATGTGAGGCGTTCGCTGTGCTCGAGGGCACCTGCGGAAAATCGATCTCGCTTTCCGAGCTGATGGCGCGAAAGGGACGCCTTTTCTATGTTTTTTCTTTGTATCTGCAGGAGGCGCAGGCGACCACATGTCGCCGCGAGGGGCGGATCGGCGATGTGATGCAGTATATCGACACGCATTTGGATGAACCGCTGTCGGTGGCGGATGTGGCGGCGTTCATTCATGTGACGCCGAACTATTTCGCCCACTATTTTCGTGCCGAGACCGGCATATCGCCCGCGCGGTATATTGCAGACCGCAAGCGCAGTCTTTCCGAAAGCCTGCTGGAATCGGGCGTGTCGGTGCGTGAGACGGCAAGGCGGGTCGGCTTTGACGACGATGCGCAGGGGTTTGCGCGATTTTTCAAACGAAATACCGGTAAAACACCGCGGGAATATCAAGAAAAATTTCAAAGGAGGAAGACATAAACATGAAAAAACTGAGTACGCGTGTTATGGGGATTTTTATGGTGTTGTGTATGTTGACCGGTTTATTTGCAGCAGGTGGGGTGTGGACGGTTTTGGGACAGAGCACAGATCTGCAGATCTATAATTTGACGGTCAACGATCTGGCATCCCCCCTGGCGATCGACGAAACGCCGCGTTTCGGCTGGCGTCTAGCCTCGGAGACAACGGGGCAGCGGCAGACAGATTACCGCATCGTCGTCACCGAGAAAGACAGTCAGAAGACGGTGTGGGATACGGACAAGGTATCCTCGTCGGACACGTCGGACATTCTCTATGCCGGTGAAGCTCTGCAGGACTGCACGGCATATCTCTGGACGCTGACGGTGTGGGCGTCCGACGGAGAAGTCTATACGGCAAAGGATAACATCTTTGAGACGGGATTTCTGAACACGGACATGACTGACGGTGCTTCGTGGATCTCCCTGCGTGAGGCATGGGACGAGGAAACGGATGAAGCATATGCGGTCAACTATGCCGTGGATATGGACATCCTCAAAATGGACGGCGCTTTCAGCCTGATCCTCGGCGAGGGGCGCGCTGTCACGAACAAAACGCTCATGTGGCAGATCGTGAAGTACAGCGGCAACTATCTTTTGAAGCCGCACTACTATGATGCTGGCTATGAATGGCAGTGGCGCACGACCTCGTGGGCGGAATTTGCAAAGGATGCCGAGACCTATGCCGATCTTTCGGAAAACGGTTTCCATCTGCGCGTGACGGTGAATGACAAAGAGATCAAGACCTACATAAACGGTACGCTGATCTCCGAGGTGGAGCTTGCGCCCCTCAATGTCACGGCGTCCCTGCGCGTGCTCGGCGTGCGCGGTGCGACGAACGAAAACTTCGTTCTCGACAATCTGACGGTGACCGATTACAGCGGCAACGCAGACGGCATCGCACTTGTGTCCTATGATTTTGAGACCTCGACGCCGACGTTCAAGAACAGCAATTCGCGCGTCGAAAACGGCGCTTTCACGACCTATCTTGAGGACGGCAGCGGCAGGACCTGGTTCGGCGAGGAGTATTTCTCCGAAAAGCTCGATGAGCTGGGGCAGGTCATGGACACGGATTATGCCGTGGATGTGGACATCCTCAAAATGGACGGCGCTTTCAGTCTGATCCTCGGCGAGGGGCGTGCGGTCACGAACAAAACGCTCATGTGGCAGATCGTGAAATACAGCGGCAACTACCTTCTGAAGCCGCACTACTACGATGCCGGCTATGAATGGCAGTGGCGCACGACCTCGTGGGTGGAATTTGCGAAGGATACAGAAAGCTACACCGAACTTTCGGAAAACGGGTTCCATCTGCGTGTGGAACTGAATGACGAGATCGTCAAGACCTATATAAACGGCACGCTGATCTCCGAGATCGCGCTTGCTCCGCTCAATGTCACGGCGTCCCTGCGCGAGCTCGGTGTGCGCGGCGCGACGAACGAAAACTTCGTTCTCGACAATCTGACGGTGACCGACTACAGCAGAAACAAAAGCGGCACGACGCTTGTTTCCTATGACTTCGAAACCTCGAAGCCGGCATTCAAAAACAGCAATTCGCGCGTCGAAAACGGTGCCTTCACGACCTATCTTGAGGACGGCAGTCTCAGAGGCTGGTTCGGTGAGGAATACTTCTCCGAGTCGCTCGACGAGGTGCGCGACGGACTGAACAAGCCGCAGGCAGAATATGTGGATCCGTATACCTTCGAGGCGGATGTGGCGGTGATCCAGTCGACGGCGTCGCTGTGCTTTGCCATGACTGATACCAAAAACTATGCCATGTGGCAGTTCATCGCCTATGATGATGCGGTCATTCTGCGCCCGCATACCTGCATCGGCGGCAATTTCAACGCGCTGGACAATGTGAACATCACTTCCTATGTGACGCCCACTCAGATGAAGTCCGGCGTTCATGTGAAGATTTATGTGGACGGCACGGCGATAAAGACATATGTCGGCGATGACCTTGTCGACACACGGGAGATCGCAGGTCTTTCGCTCTCGTTTGCGCCGATGCGGTTCGGTACGCGCTGCGCAAGCGGTGAGGAATTCACGCTCGACAACCTCAAGGCGGTGGCAACCGGCACCGGCAAGGTGTTGTTCGATTATGACTGCGAGCGCTTCAATCCGCTGTATCGCGGAAAAATTCAGGACGGCAAGATCCATCTCGGCTCGGATAAGGATTATGCGACCACGATGGTGCACAACGGCACGGCCACGCTGCGCCGCACGGTGAATGCCGAGAAGGAGATCGCAAACGCGCGTCTGTACATCACCTCCTACGGTATGTACACGGCGTTCATCAACGGCACGTCCGTTGCCACGCTGCGCAACGAGGTGCTGACGCCGGGCTGGACGCTGGAAGAAAAACGCCTGGAATATGATGCCTATGACATCACGAAGCTGATGCAGCAGGGCGAAAACACCGTCGCGGTTTCGCTGAATGACGGTTGGGCGTCGCTTCTGCAGATGTATTACTCCATCGAGCCGACTGCACCGCTGTCGCTTTTGGCAAAGGTGCTGATCACTTATACCGACGGCACCACGGAGTGGGTCGTGACCGACAAGAGCTGGATGACCGCACGCACCGGTCCGGTGCTTTCCGGCGACATCTATCAGGGCGAGGCCTATGATGCAACGGCGGATGTCAGCTACCGCGAAAACGGCTTTGACACCTCGTCCTGGCTGTCGGCAAACATTCAGACGGTGTCCGCAACCGTCACCGCCCGCAACGGCGGCAGTATCTATGTGCGGGACGATCTTGAGCGCCATGCGCAGAAGGTCGTCGTGTATGAGACCGTGGAAAATGCCGTTGCGGACACGCAATACGGCAAGATCGTGCCGCTTGCGACCTACGGCGATGAAGCGTTTGAACTGAAAGCGGGTCAGCGCGCGGTCGTCGATCTCGGGCAGAACGCCGCCGGATGGGAAAAGTTCACCGTTTCGGCTGCGCGCGGCACAGAGATCCTGGTGCGGCATGCGGAAATGCTCAATGACAACAACGGACTTTACTCTCGCGGCAACGACGGTCCGGAGGGCAGTGTCTATACCGCCAACCTGCGCAATGCACCGGCAAAAACCGTGTATATCTGCAGCGGCAACGGACAGGAGACCTATCATCCGACCGTGACCTATTACGGCTTCCGCTATCTGGAGATCACGGCATCGGCGGACATCACCGTTCACAAGGTGAGCGGCGAGACGCTGACGTCCATCACAAAGGAACAGGACAGCGGCACCTTCACCTCTTCGAGCGCATTGCTCAATCAACTGTACAGCAACATCAAATGGAGTCAGTACAGCAACTATTTCGGTCAGGCGACCGACTGCCCGCAGCGTGACGAGCGTCTCGGCTACAGCGGCGATCAGAACTTCTTTGCCGCCACCGGCATGTACAACGCCGATGTGAAGGCGTTCTCGCGCAACTTCATGAAAACGCTTGCAGACGGACAGGCGTCTGACGGCGCCTATGGCAACACGCTGCCGTTTGCCAATGCGGACGGCTCCGCCTGGGCGGGTGTCGGCGGCTATGCCGATGCGGGTATCCTCATTCCTTACAGATATTATCGGCAATACGGCGACACCTCGCTGATGGAAGAATACTGGCCGTCCATGACCAAGTATATGGATTATCTGTATACCTGCGGTGCGGAGCGCATCGGTCAGCAGTTCGGCGATTGGCTGTCGACGACGACCAATGACAGTCAAATGGTCAATTTCATCAGCTATGTGTACACCATTTGGGATACACAGGTCATGCAGGAAATGGCGACGGTGCTCGGCAAGACCGATGAAGCGGAAAAATACGCCGCCATGGAGCAGCGCCATCTCGGCTTCTTCAGAGAGAAGTTCCTTGATGAAAACGGCGACCTCAACATGAAGAATCAGCAGACGTCCTATCTGTTTGCGCTGAAGCTGCACCTGTATGCCGACGATGCGGCATGGCAGCGCGGCAAGGAAGCGCTGCGCAAGGCGATCGTTGACAACGGCAACCGCATCAACACAGGTTTCATGGGCACCTCCATCATCCTGGAGACGCTGGAAGAGCTGGACATGAATGACCTTGCCTATAAGCTACTGATGCAGGAGAACAATCCCTCCTGGCTGTATTCGGTCAAGCAGGGCGCGACCACCATGTGGGAACGCTGGAACTCCTATTCGATCGCAAGCGGCTTCGGCGATGCGGACATGAACTCCTTCAATCATTATTCCTACGGCAGCGCAGGTGCCTATCTCTATTCTTCCGTTCTGGGCATACAGCCGCTGGAAGCGGGCTACACAAAGGCGCTGATCGCGCCGAAGGTGGACGCATCGCTGACGCATGTTTCCGGCAGCTATGACTCGGTAAACGGCAAGATCGAAAGCGCCTGGGCGCTGCAGGAGGACGGCACCTATGCCTACACGGTGCGCATCCCCGCCAACATGACGGCGAAAATCGAACTCGAACAACCGACATTCGGTGAATTTGCCGTGAACGGTGTTGCTGCCGATGCGGCGACGCTCGACGCGGACGGTATCGCGTTTGTCGGCAAAGAGGACGGGCTTGCCGTGTTTGAGGCGACCGCCGGCGAATTCCGCTTTGTGTTCAACGCCTATCCGCTGCTTACGGCAGCAACGCAAAAGACGGCAGCGGAAACCTTCGATTATGACGATGTTTCCGTCACGCTGACCGACAAGTTCCATCTTTATTACAACCGCGAGGCTGTCTATGGGCAGGTCGGCATTTCCGGCAACACGGACACCGACGATGTCTACGGCGGTCCCACCGACGCCTACAGCGCCTGGGTGGCATCCGACGGATGGTTAAAACGCGATACGAAGAAGACGTGGGGCGAGGTGTTCCGCAAGATCGACTCGCTGGTGCCGCTGAATTCCGACGGTGAAGAAATCAGCCTTTCGCATTTCGAAACCACCTTTGATGTGCGGTTTGACACCGCCACCTTCGGTGCCGCGATCCTCGGCTTCCGTCAGGCGACTCCCGGCAAGTTCACGGGCAGCTACTATTCCATCAGCACGGAACAGGGCTTTGTCGCGATCGGACAGGGCGGCATCACGATCTCTGCCGGTGAAAATATTGTATCCGACAGCAAAGACGCCGGACGGGACATGTACAATCATTGGCAGACCGAGACGTTCTCCGAAAAGCTGCCTGACCGTATCAGTGTCAAGGTGCAGGTCGTCGGTACACACTGCAAGGTGTGGATCTATAACTACGGAACGGACACCGTCATCAAGAGCTATGACGAGGAGATCGCGGCACTCGACGCAGGCACATTGGCATACGGCGTTTCCGCGGTGGTGCACTCCATCGGCAACATCCATCTGAAGGCGCTCGATCAGGACGGCAATGCCGCCGATCTTCTGACGCCGCAGACCGAGGATCCGACCGTGCTGCCGTATCGCGGCGGTATCGCCACGATCACCGATGTGGAAAGGACAGAAAACGGCTATCGCTATACGCTGGCGATCACGCCGAAGACCGGCTATCAGCTTTCCGCGGGCGGCTTCTATGCCGAGGATACCGACGGTACGTTGACCATGCCGCAGCGTGTCGGCTGGCGGCAGGACGGCGACGGCAACGCCTTCACGGTGGAGACCACCGGCGGCGGTCTGCTGCACGCTGCATTCGTCGGCAACCGCGCGGCATCCGGCAACATTGCGCCGATCGGCACATCCGTGAACGCCGTGAAGAAAGGTCTGCGCTTTGTCCATCGTGCCTATGCCTACGAAAAGGACGGCGCGCGGTATATGTGGGTGAACGGTGAGGAAAAAGCGGTCGCCGACTATGGCGTGCTGATCGGTGCGGCAAGTGTGATCGGCGAAGACGATCTGACGACGGAGCTTGCTGCGCAGTCGCAGTATATCCAGAAGATCAGCGTCAAAGAGCGCGATGTGTATTATGATTATTGCACGGAATATGTGGATATGTCGGCGTGCATCGTCAACCTCGACAAGGTGGAAGGCGGCTTCGACATGGATGTCACGACACGTGCTTATGTGCAGTTGGAAGACGGTACGGTGCTGTACGGCAACGCCTATACGACCAATTACACAAACGGTTAATCTGCAGTTCTCTCTCTACATACATCAG
>UMLL01001451.1_pt1 | contig 14283 bp, 9 predicted proteins | sample 1966591 | NCBI WGS metagenome assembly UMLL01 (sample SAMEA4836200, study PRJEB28245) | human gut metagenome | biome: gut microbiome; material: fecal sample | place: Denmark | collected 2008 | reverse complement strand
ATGACAGTGACAAAAAACCTTTCCGTCATGCGTTCCGTGATGAGCGGGTGTTTTTTCTTCCGGCAATTGCCGTAATCCTCGTTGCATTATAAATAAAATAAATTATGCAATTGCACTTTTAACGATTTTTAACGCAGATGCTGCTCGAGCTTGTGTTATCTCCTTTACCGTACTTATTTTTTCCGTCTGCACCCATTCTGTTTTTTCATGGCAACACAAAATGAAGAGGGGGACGATTTTCAATTATAATTATATATATATTGTCAATAAAAAATCATATCAAAAAAACGTATTGATATCGGGGAGAGAATATACCGGCTGATTTTTGGGGCGAGGAAAATCCGCCGAAAAATTGCCGGGAGACTGCCTCTTTTTGTTTTGCGGTGAAAAAAGAAATTTTAATTCCCATAAAACGGCGGACAAACGGCCCGTAAGCCGGTTCGTTCGGGGTGCAAAAAACGGGAGAGTATGCTATAATGAAGCAAAGCGAAAGCCGGCGCAAGGGACGGGCAGCGGATTTTTTGCTGCACGGCGGCTTTTTTTCGGAGGTTGATATGGAATTTATAGAGTTTGACGGGGTATATAAGTATTACAGCATGGGGCAAAACCGCATAGCGGCGGCAAACGGCATAAGCTTTTGTGTAAAGAAGGGAGAATTCTGCGTTGTGGTGGGGCCCAGCGGCGCGGGCAAGACCACGCTGCTTAACATGCTGGGAGGAATGGACAGCTGCGACGAGGGCAGGATAACGGTGGACGGCGCGGAAGTGTCGGCCTTTAATAAAAAGCAGCTTACGGCGTACAGAAGATACGATGTGGGCTTTGTATTTCAGTTTTATAACCTGGTGCAGAACCTGACGGCGTTAGAGAATGTGGAGCTGGCCTCCGAGATATGCAGGGAGCCGCTGGATGCGGAGCAGACTCTGCGCAAGGTGGGGCTGGGAGAGCGGATGAACAATTTCCCGGCGCAGCTTTCCGGCGGGGAGCAGCAGCGCGTGGCGATTGCGCGGGCGCTGGCGAAAAACCCCAAGATTGTGCTGTGCGATGAGCCTACGGGAGCGCTGGACTATCAGACGGGAAAAAATGTACTGGCGCTGCTTCAGGACACCTGCCGGGATACGGGCAAGACGGTAATTGTGATAACCCATAACGCGGCGCTTACCGCAATGGCGGACCGGGTGGTAAGGGTGCGCAACGGCGCGGTGGCATCGGTGGAGGTGAACTCTTCGCCCGTGCCGGTGGAGGAGATAGAATGGTGATAAAAAGAAATTACCGCAGGCTTATGCTCAGGGGGCTGCGCAGCACCCGCACAAGGTTTTTATCCATTCTGGCAATAATCACGGTGGGGGTGGGCTTTCTTGCGGGCCTGCTTGCCACCACGCCGGATATGCAGCTTACGGCGGATACATATTATAAAAACAACAGGATATTTGATATATGCCTTCAGGATTACGTTTTCGGGTTTGATGATGAAGAGGCGCGCGCCGCAGGGGAGCTGGAATATGTAAAGGAAGTTATGCCGGCGTTTGTGAAGGACGCGGTGGTAAAGACAAAAAACGGCACGGCGACGGTGCGTATTTACGGTATGCCTACGGGCGAGGGGGAAAGCCGGCTGAACGGCTTTGAGCTGCTGGAGGGGGATTATCCGCAGCAGGGGGAATGCCTTGCGGCTTTTCCCAACGGCTATTCCGAGCATGCCGCCAAAGGGGATGTGCTGGAGCTGTCCGAGGATACATCGGATTACGGCAGCATATCGGACACCCTGGGCTTTACAAGCCTTCGGATATCGGGGACGGTGCGAACTCCCATGTATATGTCGGTGGAAAGCGAGCCCAGCCGCGAGGGAACGGGCGCGGTGAGCATAATTCTGTATGTGCCGTATGCCGCCTTTACAAAGGAGAAGTACGACTGCCTTTTTCTTACGGTGAAGGGGGCGGAGGAGCACAATTCCTTCGGGGAAGAATATCAAGGCATTGTGAGTGCGGCAAAGGAGCAGCTTAAGCAATACGGCCAAAAGGAAAATGCGCGCAAGCGGGAGGCGATGCTTAAGGAGATAAACGGGCAGATAGACAAGGCGCGCACGGAACTTGCGCAGAAGCGGCGCGAGGCGGAGGCACAGCTTGGGCAGGCGCAGGACGAAATTGATTCGGGCTACGGGCTTATACGGCAGGGGCTTGAGCAGGCGGAAAAAAAGCGCGCTGCGATAGAGGCCATGAAGGAGGTGCTCAGCCCGCAGCAGTATGCACAGGCCATGGCAGAGCTGGACGCGCAGGAAAAGGAGATAAAAAAGCAGGTTTCCCGGCTGGAAAGCGCCCAAAAGGAGCTTGATGAAAAGAAGAAGGAGGCACTTGACAAGCTGGCGCAGGCAGAGGCGGAGCTGGAGGAAAAGGCGGGGCAGGTGAGCATTCCGGAGATAGCGTGGAGCATTACGGACAGGGCGGACACGGTGTCCTTTTCCAGCTATAAGAGCAATTCCGAGAAGGTGGCGGCGATAGCCAAGGTATTCCCCGTATTCTTCTTTATGGTGGCGGCGCTTGTGGCCCTTACCACGATGACGCGCATGGTGGAGGAGGAGCGCACGCAGACGGGCACGCTGAAGGCGCTTGGGTATTCCGAGGGCGCGATAGCGTTTTATTATGTTTCCTATGCCGTGCTTGCGGGGCTTACGGGCGGCATAGTGGGGGTGACGGTGGGCTTTTACACCCTGCCCGCGGTTATAGGAGGGGCATACGGAATGATGTATACTCTGCCCCGCACCGTGTGCGTGTTCTATCCCGGATATGCGGTTATTATTGTGCTTATAGCGGTGGCGGTGACCTCGGGGGCGACAATGTGTGCCTGCTGGGGGCAGCTGGCGGAAAAGCCGGGAGAGCTTATGCGTCAGAAGGCGCCGCAGCCCGGCAAGCGCATACTGCTTGAGCGCACTCCGCTTTGGAAGCACATGAATTTCAGCCGCAAGGTGGCGGCAAGGAATATTTTTCGCTATAAAAAGCGCTTGCTTATGACGGTGCTGGGAATAGCGGGCTGCTGTGCGCTGCTGCTTACGGGCTTCGGGCTGCGGGATTCCATACATGATATCGTGGATTTGCAGTTCGGGCAGATATACCGGTATAATCTTACGGCGGCTTTTTTAAGCGGCGGGGATATTGACAAGGCGGCGGACATTCTGGAAAACGGGGAGCTGATAACGGGATATGTGCGTACGCTAAGCGGCAGCGGCAAGGTGGAGAAAAACGGCGTGCGTCAGAGCGTTACGGTTACGGTGCCGCGCGACTGCGCGGCTCTTACGGAGCAGATAACGCTAAGAAACCGCAAAACCGGCAAGGCGATAGAGTTCGGGGAGAATTCCGCGGTGCTTACCGAAAAGCTGGCGGGGATAATAGGCTGTGCGGAAGGGGACACCGTGCTTCTTACCGCGCCGGACGGAAGCAAACGGGAGCTGACGGTTACCGGCATATGCGAAAACTATCTGGCGGGGCAGATATTTATAGGCCCGGAGCTTTATAAAAGCCTGTTCGGCGAGCCGGACTACAATGTTATATTTGCAGGTACGGCGCAGCATACAAAGGAATTCCGCGATGAATTGGGAAGAGAGCTGCTTTCGGGCAGGGGAGTTATGCTGGTGCGGTTTTCCGACACCATAAAGGAGAGCTTCTCCAACACCGTAAAGAGCATGGACAGCATAGTGGCGGTGCTTATAATATCTGCGGGGCTGCTGGCGGTGATAGTGCTTTATAATCTTACCAATATAAACATATGCGAGCGGCAGAAGGAGCTTGCAACCCTTAAGGTGCTGGGCTTTACCGAGCGTGAGATGGGCGCGTATGTATTTCGCGAAAACATTGTGATGTGTTTTATGGGAATAGCCGTGGGAACGGTGCTGGGAATATTCCTGCATTCCTTTGTGGTGCGCACGGCGGAGGTGGATGCCGTAATGTTCGGGCGCAGCATAGGGTGGCTGAGCTATGTGCTGTCGGCGCTTATAACGATGCTTTTTACGCTGGCGGTGGATGCCTTTATGCGCAGGAGGATAACCTCCGTGGATATGGTATCCGCAATGAAGGCGGGGCAATAGCGCAGATGCCGGGCGCATATCGGACGGAGTGCAGCGTTTTCAGGGGTGCGGAAGCAATATTTTTGTTGCAAAAAAACAGTACAGAGTATATAATGAATATAAAGAGGCGGAAAGCCTGATATATTAAGCGTTGATACCGGAGGGCCGCGGGAGCCTGCCGCAAAGAGAACCGCTTGCATGGGTGAAAGAGCGGGGGCGGGGCTGCAGGCCGTGCGCCGGAGGAGCGGGCGGGGCGTTAGTTCCGCACGGCAGCCGCCGTTACCGGCATCAAGCGGGCGCCTGCTTAACGCAGGGGTCAAGGAGAGTGGAACCGCGGGCAAGCCCGTCTCTTTAATGAGGCGGGCTTTTTTGATTTTTTCGGCGGTGATTATTAACAATGAATGCGCCCTTCCCGTTTTTTTTAGGCATTTAGGGCAAAGCGGGGCGGCGGGAAAAGCAATTTATATTGCAATTTATATAAAAGCGGAGGGAACGGATAATTATGAAACACAGAAAAGCCGACATACAGGCTGTGCTGGACAGGGATCCGGCTACAAGATCGCGCCTTGAGGCGGTGCTGTGCTGCCCGGGCTACCGTGCGGTACGCCGGCATCGCAGAGCGCACTTTTTCTATAAGCACGGAATGCGGCTTATTGCGCGCATGATAAGCGAGCGCACGCGGAGGCTGACCGGCATAGATATACACCCCGGCGCACAGATAGGCGAGGGCTTTTTTATAGATCACGGAACCGGAGTGGTAATAGGCGAAACCACGGTAATAGGCAAAAACTGCTCCATATTTCAGAACGCTACGCTGGGCGGCACGGGAAAGGACACCGGGAAGAGGCATCCCACGCTGGGCGACAATGTTATGGTATCCGCCGGGGCAAAGGTGCTGGGGCCGTTCAAGGTGGGGGACAACAGCAAGATAGGCGCAGGCGCGGTGGTGCTTTCGGAGGTTCCGCCCAACAGCACCGTGGTGGGCGTGCCCGGCAGAGTGGTGCGTCGGGACAATGTGAGGGTGGACTGTGCAAGCATGGATCAGCGTCTGCCCGACCCGATAAAGGAGGAATTCCAGCGGCTGTGCTCGCGCATAGGGGAGCTGGAGCGCCGGGTTGCGCGGGATGAGGCGGAAACGGCGGCATCGAAAGCGGAAGAATAAAATGCGCCAAAGGCGGCGGGGATTAGCGGAAAATTGCAGAAAACGTTTCGGGAAATTACGAAGCAAACGATAAAACGCTGCGCTTTTAAGCGCGGAAAGGAAGAAAAATGATAGTTTACAATACTCTTCATAAGAAAAAAGAGGAGCTGGTGCCGGTATGCGCGGGGAAGATAGGAATGTATTCCTGCGGACCGACGGTGTATAATTATGCGCACATAGGAAACCTGCGTACATATGTATTTATGGATATTCTGCGCCGCGCCCTTGAGCATGAGGGCTACAAGGTAAAAAGCGTTATGAACATTACCGATGTGGGACACCTTGTAAGCGATGCGGATGCGGGGGAGGACAAAATGGAAAAGGCCTCCCGCGAGCAGCAGAAAAGCCCCTATGAGATAGCGGAATATTACACAAAGGTGTTTTTTGAAGATATTGCGGCGCTGAATATCAAAAAACCCACGCTTACCCCAAAGGCCACCGATCATATAAAGGAAATGATAGACTTTGTGGAAAAGCTGGTGGAAAAGGGCTACGGCTACGAAACCAGCGACGGCATATATTTTGACATAATGAAATACGGCCGCTACGGTCAGCTTTCCGACCTTAAGCTGGAGGATCAGAAGGCGGGCGCGCGCGTGGAGGTAAACAGCGAAAAGCGGCATCCGGCGGATTTTGCGCTGTGGAAAAAGGCTCCCAAGGAGCACATAATGCAGTGGGAAAGCCCGTGGGGAATGGGATACCCCGGCTGGCACATAGAGTGCTCCGCCATGAGCCTTAAGTATCTGGGCGAGGATTTTGACATCCACACCGGCGGAGTTGACCATATACCGGTGCATCACGAAAACGAAATAGCCCAGACCGAGGCGCTGCTTGGGCATCCGTCCGTGCATTACTGGATGCACGGGGAGTTCATGATGGTAAACGGGGGCAAGATGAGCAAGAGCCTGGGCAACACCTATACGGTGTCGGACCTGCGTGCAAAGGGCTTTGATCCGCTGGCGTTCCGCTATTTCTGCCTTAATTCGCACTATCGCAACAAGATGAACTTCACATGGGAGGCCATGGATGGGGCGGCGGTGAGCTATACGCGGCTGCTGGAGAGCGCGCTTGCCCATTCAAAGGGGGACGACGGAGAGGAGCCTGCGGCCAAGGAGGCGCTTAACGAGTTCTTTGAGGCGATATCGGACGACCTGAACGCGCCCAAGGCGCTGGGAATACTGTGGAAGCTGGCGCGCAATCCGCACAAGAGCCGCAAAATATATGAAGCCATGCTGGAAATGGACAAGATCCTGGCGCTGGACATTGATAAGTGCGAACAGAAGCTGGATAAGCCGCAGGAGATAGATCCCGAGGCGCAGCAGCTTGCACAGCAGCGCAATCAGGCGCGCAAAAACAAGGATTGGGCGCTTTCGGACCAGCTGAGGGACAGGCTGCTGCAGATGGGCTATAATGTGCTGGATACAAAGGAAGGCACGAAGCTGGAAAGAAAATAAGCGCGGGCAGGCTTACATGCACATAAATATGCAAATTTCGCTGTATAACGCAGCATATTGCAGAAAATCGTTCATTTCAGCGGGATAAAATGCATTGTAAACGGCATATTTATAGTAAAAACATTTTACAAATATAAAAATAGTGATATAATGCATGCGATTATCCCGCGGCAGTGAATTATCCGCACGGCTGTTTTTGCAAACGGCAGGCTTATTCGGGCACTGCAAAAGGCGGGACATAAACATATGAGCGCGCAAGCGGCCGTAAAGCGGCGGGCGTGCAGGAATTTCGGACAGGGCAAGGGTGCTTTTGCCGCGGAAGAAAAAAGGAGAATGTCATTTGAAAACCATATATGTTATAGAGCAGATACTTGCGGTGCTTTTCATAACCTGCTACGCATATCAGCTGTTCTACCTTGCGTATATGCTGGTTAAAAAACCCGCGCGCGCGCCCATGGCGAGCCGCAAGCACCGTTTCGGTGTGGTTATATGCGCCCGCAACGAGGAAAATGTTATAGGGCAGCTGCTTTCCAGCGTAAAGGCGCAGGATTATCCGCAGGAGCTGTTGGAAATGTTTGTAGTGGCGGACAACTGCACCGATGCTACGGCAGCCGTTGCGCGCGCGGCGGGAGCCAGAGTGCTGGAGCGCAGCGATACGGAGCATATCGGCAAGGGCTATGCGCTGGATTTCCTTTTCAAGCGTCTGCTTGCAGAGGGTACGCAGTGCGAGGGCTTCCTTGTGCTGGATGCCGATAATGTGCTTGCGCCCGATTACATAACCCAGATGAACAACGTTTTCGATCAGGGCTTCCGTATAATTACAAGCTATCGCAACAGCAAGAATTATAACACGAACTGGATAAGCGCGGGCTATTCGCTGTGGTTTATCCGGGAATCAAAATATCTTAACGAAGCCAGAATGAGCCTGGGAACCAGCTGCGCAATAAGCGGTACGGGCTTTATGGTGCATACGGACATCATCCGCAAAAACAACGGCTGGAAGCACCATCTGCTTACGGAGGATATAGAGTTTACAAGCGACAGCATCATTCACGGCGAACGGGTGGGCTATTCCGCGGGCTCAATGCTTTATGACGAGCAGCCGGAGACCTTCCGTCAGTCCTGGGTGCAGCGGCTGCGCTGGAGCAAGGGGTTCTATCAGGTGCTGGGAAACTACGGCAAGGAGCTTGCAAACAACATTTTCCGCCGGGGCAGCTTTGCCTGCTACGATATGCTTATGACAATTTTCCCCGCGCTGTTCCTTACCCTTTTGAGCATATGCTGCCATCTTACCGAGTTCATAAACGCGCTGGTGTCGGTAAACCGCGCGGAGCTGCTGCCCATTGCGCTTATGAGCGCCTGCGCTACGCTGCTTAAATGCTACGGGCTTATATATGTAATAGGGCTTATTACCACCATAACGGAGTGGAAGAACATAAAATGTCCCGCGCTGGACAAGATACTTTACACCTTTACCTTCCCGCTGTTTATGATGACCTACATACCGGTGTCCGTATGGGCGCTGCTGCGCTTCCGCAGCATAGGCTGGGATCCGATAAAGCATTCCGTATGCAAATCGGTGGAGGAAATAAACAACACCGAACAGTAGAAGCTCAGGGAGCCGCACGAGTGCGACTCCCTTTTGGATTGTTGCGGTTTATACAGGCTTTATGGTATTTTAACCGTTGAGACGGTGCTCCTGCACATTGTAGCCCATATTCGGGCAATAAAAAATGTTCAACGTAAAGAAATTGTGTCATAAAGGTAAAATGTTTCGCGCCGGCTGCGAATTGCTTCAATTAACGCTTTTATTTCGCGCAAGGATATTGTATAATAAACTGAACTGCGGCGTATAAACACATACGGCAGGTGGTGTAAAACGGCAAAAGCGAATTATAAATATGTAGGAAACGGAGCGATACACTGTGAGTTATAAACCGCATCGTGATGAGAATTCCTCAAAGGAGGAGCGTATTCAGAGAAGGCGTATCCGCGCGGGGAACCTGATATACAGCGTTTTTATTGTGGCGCTTGTGTGCGTTACGCTTTTCTGCGGCTTTTTTTATGTGGATAAGCATTTTAACGACTATATAACTCAAAAACGCTATGAGGATTTGGCGGGCACGGAGCCGCCGGTGTCCTCGGCGCGCCCCAGCGGCGGCTTTGTGACGGGGCTGCCCGATATTACCTTTGACCCCAATGGCACGGTGGAGCCGCATCGCCCGACAACCTCTTATGAGCCTACGGACATAGAAAAGGAGGACGGGTATGTAAACCGTCAGAATAAGGTGTGGGATCTTAAGGAGCAGACAAACCCCGATGTTGTGGGTTGGCTGTATATCCCGGAGGTTACAAACTATCCGGTGCTTATGGACGATAACGATTATTATCTCAAGCACGATATGTACGGCAACGAAACCGCTGCCGGCGCACTGTTTATGACCAGCTTCAACGACCTGAACCCCTTTGGCTACAATACCATAATTCACGGGCACAACATGACAAACGGCTCCATGTTCGGCAAGCTCAAGTATTATACCACGCTGGGCAGCCAGGCATTCTTTGACACGCACAGACGAGTTTATTTTGACACACTGTACGGCACTTACCGTTTTGAGATATTCAGCGTTTATATTACCAACAAGGAGGACCCGGACTACCGGCGCCACGGCAATTTCGGACCGGGCGAATACGTGGAATATCTCAACCGTTTAAGAGATCGCGGGATGTTTAAGGATAAAAGCGCGGTATTTACGGAAAACGACCGCATACTTACTCTTTCCACCTGCAACTCCGACGAGGGGTCCTCAAAGAGAACAATAGTGCATGCGCGTCTTGTATGGCCTAAGCCCGGAAGCGATCAGACGGTTACGCCGAAGCCGGAGGTCACGGTTACCGTTACGCCCGATACCGTCGTGCGGCGGGTGGTGAAGCTGAATGATCCGTCCGTGCCGCTCAAGCTGCGCAGCAAGCCCAGCACCTCCTCGGAGATAAAGGGCACGCTTCCCCACGGAACGGTTCTGGAGGTGACGGAAGATCTGGGCGACTGGATAGGCGTGCGCACGCAGGAGGGGGCGGAGGGCTATGTATACAAGCTGTATACCGTGCCCTATGATGAGTTTGATTTTGATACACAGCCTACGGGAACGGCGGGCAGCACCAAAAAGCCGGAGAGCACCAAAAAGCCGGAGAGCACGAAAAAGCCGGACGGCACCGTGAAGCCGGAAAACACGCCGGAGCCGGAGGCTTCGGGAACACAGGAGCCGGAAAACACGCCGGATATCCCCGCGCCGGAGGTTTCGGGGGAGGAAACCGAAGCGCCGGTGGGGCCGGAGACTTCCGGGGAAGAATAGAGGGGTGCAGCTTTTTAGGGCGGCTGAAAATGAAGGCCGTAAAGGGGCATGCATGGAATAAAAACATTACATATTTTCGGAGGCAGATAAAGTGAGAAGCAGCGGGCTGTTTGCAGCCGGTATTATCAGCGGCGTTATATTGTTGTTCTGCGCTATTGCGTGCGGCTTTATAATGCGCCCCGAGCAGGGGGGGCAGGGTGCGGATATCACGCAAAGCCCGACGCAGGAGACGCCTGCGCCGACCCCCGTTATAACCCCGGAGCCGGTACACAGCACGGTCTTTGAGGCGGCAGAGCTGCCGGACGATATGCGTACGCCGCGGTATTATACCGCCTTCGGCACGGGCAGGACAAACGGCTATGCCTTTACCGGGGCGGACGGCAGCATATGCTACCGTGTTTACGGTCAGTTGAATATTTATTTCGGGCAGGAGCTATTGGAGCATCTTGTGGGCTTTTTTGAAGCGGACAGCGAGCTTAATCCCGTTTCGGAATTCGTATTGGATGCCGAAAACGAGGTTTACGGTCAGCCGGTGCGCTGCACGGCGGCTGTACCGTCCGCTTCGGTGCCTCAGGGGTATAAGAAGAAAAGCGCGAATATATATTATTTTATCGGGGCAAACCGGCAGAAGGTTTACAGAGTATGGGCCTCGTGCGGAAACGGCAGCGCGGCGTTTTATCCCTGCGATGCAAAGGGAAACATTGCTCCCGGCGCACTTGCGGTGGATATAAAGGCGGATGCGGAGGATATGAAGCTGGGCAGCCGGCCTCTTTCCATAGCCAATGCGCCGCACAAATATTTGGACAGCGTGGGGCCGGAAACACTGATAAACATGAATTACCGCCTGCGCGAGGATTTTCTGCCCGAGGGGCTTGTAAGCGTGAAGGAATATCTTTCCCTTGCGCCCTTTACCCTGCGGGACGATCCCACCATGGCAAACCCGACCGCGCTTTCCGCGTTTATTGAAATGATAAACGCGGCATACAGCGAGGCCGGAATAAAGAGCTATTATCTGTGCAATGTTTACCGCCCGTATTCCGAGCAGATAGAGAACTGGTCCAGCCGCGTAAAGGCCGACCCCAAATACGGCACCAATCCGTCAAAGCCGGTGGGCAGCGCTTATCCCGGCACAAGCGAGCATCAGACGGGGCTGGCCTTTGATATAACCTGCCTTTCCCATAAAACTCCGGGGCCGGGCTACGCCTCCACCCGGGAGGCACGGTGGATGCGGGAAAATTCCTGGCGTTTCGGCTTTATACTGCGCTATCAAAAGGGCAAGGAGCAAAAAACCGGCATAAAATTCGAGCCGTATCACTATCGCTATGTGGGGACGGAGCTGGCAAAGAAGCTGTATGAGAGCGGACTTTGTCTGGAGGAATACTATGATGCCGCGGTGGTATGGAGCGGCAGGCTTTCGTGAGCGTCCGCAAGGGACAAAATTAAAGGGGAATTATTATCAGACAGGGAGGAAAACAGATGAGCAATATATGGCATGATATGTCGCCCGGCAGAATAGCGCCGGACGATTTTCTTGCGGTGGTGGAGATACAAAAGGGCAGCAAGAAGAAATACGAGCTGGATAAGGAAACCGGCATGCTGCGCCTGGACAGGATACTTTACACCTCCACACACTATCCGGCAAACTACGGCTTTATACCGCTTACCTATGCCGCCGACAACGACCCGCTGGATGTGCTTATTCTTTCAAGCCAGAGCATAGATCCCATGGTGCTGGTGCGCTGCTACCCCATCGGGGTTATAAAAATGGTGGATAACGATTATATGGACGAAAAAATAATTGCCATACCGTTTTCCGACCCCATGTATAATTCCTATAAGGATATTCATGAGCTGCCTGCACATGTTTCGGATGAAATGATGCACTTCTTCTCGGTTTACAAGGCGTTGGAGAATATGTCCACGGCGGTGCAGGAGGTAATGGACGGAGAAGAGGCGCGCAGAATAATAAAAGAGGCGCTTAAGCGTTACGGAGTGCATTTTGCACCCGGAGTAAAGGTGTGAACCGCATAAAACAAAGCCGTAAAAGGGGTATTGAAGGATAAAAATGCAGAAAAACAAAAGCAAGGGCATGGCCACAAAAAGCACTGCGGAGATAATACGCGACAATGTATGCACGGTGTTCAACCTGCTGAATGTAATTATTGCCGTTGCGCTGGCGCTTGTGCATGCGTGGTCCAACCTGTTCTTTATATTTATTATTATTGTAAACACGCTTATAGGCATATATCAGGAGATAAAGGCCAAAAAGCTGGTGGAGAAGCTGTCGCTGCTGTCCATGCCGGTGGCGCATGTTTTAAGGGACGGCCGCGAGCTTGAGGTGCATCCCGACAGCGTGGAAAAGGGCGATGTGCTGCTGCTGGAAAGCGGAAATGTGATATGCGCCGACAGCAGGGTGCTTTCGGGCAGCGCGGAAATAAACGAGTCCGTGCTTACGGGGGAATCCCGGCCCGTGCTTAAGCGCGCCGGGGACGATCTGCTTTCGGGCAGCTCGGTAATATCCGGCAAATGCCGCGCGGAGGTTATACATACCGGCGAGGAAAACTACGCCGCAAAGCTGGTAAGCGAGGTCAAAAAGTATAAATCGGCAAATTCCGAGCTTATGAGCAGCATGAAGAAGGTTACGCGCATAACCAGCTTCTTCATTGTGCCTCTTGGCATCATAGCCTTCCTTGAAGCGCTGCTTGTGCGCAATATGACAATAGCCGACGCGGTGATATCCTCCTCTGCGGGTCTTTTGGGCATGCTGCCCAAGGGGCTTGTGCTGCTTATGAGCGTGGGGCTTGCAATAGGCGTTATACGCCTTTCCAAAAAGAATGTGCTGGTGCAGGAGCTTTATTCTCTGGAGAACCTTGCCCACTGCGATGTGCTGTGCCTTGATAAAACCGGCACGCTTACCGTTGGGCATATGGAGGTGGAGCAGGTTATTCCCTTGGGGTGCGATAAGGCCCGCGCGCAGCAGCTTTTAGCCTCGTATGTTTCCGCCTCCGAGGATAACAACGCCACCTTCTGCGCGCTTAAGGAATACTGCGCGCATGCAGCGCCGCAGCGCGCCTTTGCGGGGGTGCCCTTTTCCTCTGCAAGAAAATGGAGCAGTGTGACGCTGGAAAACGGCGAGTATCTTGTGCTGGGCGCTTACGAGCGTTTGGGTCTTAAGGGCGATATGCCCTTGCAGTTCCGCGAGCAGATGCAGCAGGGCAAGCGCGTGCTGTTTGCGGGCATAACAAGGCAGAAGCCGCAGGCGGACGGCGAGCTTTGCGCAGTGGAGCCGGCGGCGGCGGTGATAATAGCCGATCCGCTGCGCAAAAACGCAAAGGATACCATAGCGTATTTTGAGCGTCAGGGCGTGGAGGTAAAGGTGATATCGGGCGACGACCCCGTAACGGCCTCGGCGGTGGCTGCGCGTGCGGGCATAAAGAATGCACAGCGCTGCATAGATCTTTCAAACGCCGCGCCGGAGGATGTAAAGAATGCGGCGGATAAATATACAGTGTTCGGAAGGGTGAGCCCGGAGCAGAAAAAGCTGCTTGTAACGGCGCTTCAGGAAAAGGGACATTCCGTCGGCATGACGGGCGACGGCGTAAACGATCTGCTTGCAATGAAGCAGGCGGACTGCTCCGTTGCCATAGGTCAGGGCAGCGATGCGGCGCGTCAGACGGCGCAGCTTGTGCTGCTGGATTCCGATTTTGCCGTGCTTAAGGATGTTATTTCCGAGGGGCGCAGAGTGGTGAACAATATAACGAAATCCGCCGGGGTGTTCTTTATAAAAACGCTGTATTCCGTTTTTATAACCCTGTGGTGCGTGATATTCAACCTGCCCTTCCCCTTTATTCCCATACAGATAACCCTTATAGACCTTGTTATCGAGGGCTTTCCGTCCTTCTTTATGTCCCTTGAGAGAAACGATAAGCCCGTAAGGAGCAAATTCCTGCCAAGCGCCATAGGGGCCGCGCTGCCCAACGCCGTAGCCGTAACGGTGTGCTGCATTGTGCTTACCATGGCGGGAAGCTCCCTTGGCATAGAGCAAAGCCAGACAGGGCTTGTTACCTACCTGACATTGGGAGCAATAAGCGTTATGGGAGTGGTAAAGGCAAGCCTGCCCTTCAATTGGCTGCGCGGCGGGCTCTGCGCGGTGTCGGCGCTGGGATATGTCGGTGCGGTGGCAATACTGCCAAATCTCTTCAAGCTGCCGGCGCGCACTCCCGG
>UMLL01059806.1_pt1 | contig 14431 bp, 13 predicted proteins | sample 1966591 | NCBI WGS metagenome assembly UMLL01 (sample SAMEA4836200, study PRJEB28245) | human gut metagenome | biome: gut microbiome; material: fecal sample | place: Denmark | collected 2008 | reverse complement strand
GACATAGCATTTAGAGTTCTAAACATTCAACTCTTGTAGAGGAAGAACAACAAGCACGAGAGGGACAGAGGGGGCACATCTAATTTAAGGTACACGACGAAAAACTCTATCGTTTTAATGCGAAAACGCGAGCGTTTTCGCATTAAAAAAGCCGTTTTGCTTTTCAAACAAAACGGCTTTCTTTACTCTCGTCTTTTGTCACTTTGCATATCCCGCAAACTTCAATGCGACTCTCCCTCCGCTTCTCGCCGCCTCGTTTGCATCTGCCGCCTGGCGCATGATTCTGCGCGAAAGACGGTCGGGAGATTTGACGTTTTTGACAAGATAAGGTTGTTCCGCGTCGGACACGATAAGGATGCTGCCCACACCGACTATTCTTCCGAAAAAGTTTTGTTTTGTTTCAACCATCTTGATTTCGCAAAGGGGAATCACAACCGAACGCACGCTGAATACGCCCTCTCTGAACACGACTTTGTCGGGAGTGAGCACCAGCTCTTTGGAGTTGAGGCGAATCGTTTCTACGATCAAGCCGAACAACACGACTACACCCACACCCAAAAGCACCCATCTCATCACGTCGTCCGTGAGATATTGCGCCGGTTCGGTTTTTGTAAACAAGCCCTCGATTTTGTCCTTAAAAATCCAAATAACCGCGGTTAAGCCGCCCAGTATCGCGCCAAGAAAAACGGTGCGCAGATACACCCAAGCGGAAAACTTGCCTTTTGCCACCACTCTTTCGATTTTCGAATACTTTTTTTCAAGCGTTTTCATACTTCACCTTCTTATTTGGTGCATTTGGGAAATTTTGCTATTCTCGTGAGCGTACATCCGAAAGGAACGTACGTTCTTTCAAGACTTTCTTCCGAAAACACGCATTTTTTCGGGAATTGCTCGAAGCCGTCTGTGTCGTACTCCCAGTTAGACACGTTTTTGGAGCGGATTTTAAGCTCGAACGGCGGTTGCTCTTGCCTGAACGGGACGTTTGAGATTTCGTTGACGACAACACGCTCTTCCTCAAAAAGCTTTTTGCTCGATTTCTTCGAAAGAACGGGAGCTATATTCCACTTTTTCGTACATTTTACCACAAGCGTGCGACGATCGCTTACGTCTTGCTTGATTTCGCACGGAAGTTTGAGCGACATCAAAAGATTGCCCTTGAACAAACTGCGCGAGCCGTCCGCGTTTTCCTCGACGGTGAGCGGGATGTTCATTTTGAGCATAAACGTGCTGCCTGCTTTTAGGATGCACTTGACGGAGATTTCCCTAGTTCCGCTCGCGACGATTTGTCCGCCCGATATGAGCTGCATAAACGTGTTTTTCGGCACGCGGAAATTGATTTTGACTTCGGGTTCGCCGTCCGCTTGTTCCACTTTGAACACGACGGCGTTTCTGAACGGATATCCCGTGCGCTCGGATACAGTGAGATTGCAACCGCCCACGCAAATATCCATCGTGCAAGGCGTGTACGTAAGGAAATTCAACTCGTCGTCTTTGACCATGCACGCCGTTTGCATATAGAGCGGATACGCACTCAAAAGCGCAATCGCGCCCCTCGACGCCTTTTTCGTATAGAAAGCGTTGTCGCCCTCGGAATAAGGCATTTTTCTTGCTTGCGACGCTTCCGTCTGATTGATATAAACGGTGTCCTGCACCGCCGAACAGTCCTCGAAACTCGCCCCTGCGACAAGATTGAACACGATGCGTTCGATGCTGTCCACAAGCGAATAATCCTTCGTTTCCTTGACGACTTCCACGAGGGATTCCAAAAGCTCGACGCCTGCCTCTACGTCCACCGCGCCCACGCCTTTTACGTCTGCGATTTTGGGTGCGCACGAAAATGCGCCCAGCGGCGTTCCGTGATATTTTTCAAGTGCGTTTACAAGTTTGAGCGACAGGTTTTTGAGGTTGTCGTCACCTATAAATCTTCCGTATGTGGCAGGATATTTCACCGCTTTTGCAAGGTTGACGCCGCTTGTTTCAACCGCCACTCTGTGCTTCTTTTTATGCCACTGTTTGTCTATGTCGTCGGGAGTGAGCACTCTGCGCTTTTTGTCCTCGCTTTGCACCGATTCGAAATTTAAAACTTGCTTTTGAATATGTTTAAGTGCCGTTTGCGATATATAGCGATGATAGGGTTTCTTGTAAACGAAATGCGTTGCAAGCTTGAACCAGTCGTTTGAACTGTCGCGCAATTTCTCTCCGAGGTCTTGCAGCCATTCGAGGTCGGTTTCTCTGTACACCGCCTCTATCGCGCCGATTTCTTCAAGCAATCTCGCGCGCGAATCGAACCAACAAGAACTTATCGAATAGGTGTTAAATTGACTCTTGAAAAACTTTTTCAAAAACGGCAAAACTCTCTCGTTGCCCGTTGCTTCGTAGTAGGTGAGCAGCGTTTTGACAGCTTCGATTTTCGGCGTAAGGGACAAGGTATTTTTTGGTCCGAAATCTCCGCCCTCGTTCGCGCTCGAAAAAATGGGAGCCATATAACTCGCAACCTTTTCTTTGAGCGTTTTGTCGTCAAGAGCGCAAGAGAGCAAAATCAAACCGCGGACGTAGCGCGGCAGGCTTTCGCCGCCGTTCCATTCTCCGTCCTTCACAAGCCCCGAAAGCGAGCCGATACGCTTTTGCAAATTGCTTGCAAGCAACATCTCGTCAAGCAACCAGCCTTGCGGTTTTATCGCGCCGAGAGGTAGTTTTTTGAGGTTTTTATCCACGGATTTTGCCAAAATTTCTCCTTGCCGTATGGCTATGCCATACACCTTGCTTATTATTATAAGTTAGCACAAAAATTTGACAAATGCAAGTGAAAGAATTATCATAAGCCCAAAGGAGAGTCAAAAATGAAATACGTTCTCGTACTCTGCGACGGCATGGCGGATTATCCCGTGAAATCATTAAACGGAAAAACGCCTCTCGAAGCGGCAAAAACTCCCAATATGGATGCCTTGGCGCAAACGGCTCAAATAGGACTTGTCAAAACCGTTCCCGACGGTTTCAAACCAGGCAGCGACGTTGCAAATCTCGGCGTACTGGGCTTTGACGCACGCACTTGCTACACGGGCAGAAGTCCCTTGGAAGCCCTTTCAATCGGCATCGACCTCAAAGCCGACGACCTTGCCATGCGCGCAAACCTCGTCACGCTCTCGGACGACGAGCCGTTCGAGGACAAAATCATGCTGGATTACAGTTCGGGTGAGATAGACGCGGACGAAGCGCGCGAGCTTATGGACTGCGTAAAGGACAATTTCAACTGCGACAAATTTCGTTTCTACACGGGCACGAGTTATCGCAACTGCCTTGTGGTGTCCCGCGCAAAGCCCGAAGAGGACTTGACTCCGCCCCACGATATAAGCGGTCTTCGCATAGGCGAGTATCTTCCAAAAGGTACTCTCGGCAAAGACTTGACGTCCTTCGTTGTCAATTCGTACGAAATTCTGAAAGACCATCCCGTCAACGTTCGCCGCACAGAGCGCGGAGAAAACCCGGCAAACGCCGTTTGGTTTTGGGGAGAAGGCACAAAACCCTCGATCCCGAATTTTGAGGAAAAATACGGCAAAAAAGGCGCAATGATAAGCGCGGTCGATTTGCTCAAAGGCATTGCGATTGGCAGCGGCATGAACTCTATTGACGTCGAGGGCGCAAACGGCACGCTCACCACCAACTTCGACGGAAAGGCGCAAGCGGCGATAGACGCTCTTGAAAACGGAGAAGATTTTTGTTTTGTACATATCGAAGCCACCGACGAATGCGGTCATCAAGGAGACGCGCAAGGCAAGATAAAAGCAATCGAACTTATAGACGAAAAAATCGTTTCGCCCATAGTGTCGCACTTTGCAAAAAAAGGCGACGATTTTGCGATGTTGATAATGCCCGACCACTACACCCCGATTGCGTTACGCACTCATTCGAGCGAGCCTGTCCCGTTTATGCTTTTCTCAACGAAAACCGCTCTTGCGTACGACTCGCTTTGCGGTGAAAATCAAAGCATCGAAACACGTGTTTACAGCGAAAAATCCGCCGCGGAAAGCGGTGTGTATTTCGACAAACCGTGGGAGCTTATCGACAAGTTTTTTGCGATAAAATAAGCACTTTGAGATTGCGATAAAAGCAACTTAAAATATCGACAAAAACACACAAAACCGACTTTATCAGTCGGTTTTGCTTTTATAAAACGTCGATTTTGCAAAAATATTCGTTTGTATTATTCTTTATTTATTGTTATAATCGTGCTCGGTTACGCTGTCGGCAATCGACTTCTTTTTCTTCTTGCCGTCAACGAATTTGTGTATCTCTACTTTAAATTTCTTGCCGACCGCTTTGCGTACTTGCTTCATTACAAACTTCGTTATTTTTAGCACTAGTTGCATAAGCGCGACAAAGAACGTTACGCCGAACACAATCCACTTTACAAGGCTTGTTTCGCCCGTTGCGATACCTGCCATTGACACTGCCGATATCGCAAGGAAAAACACGTTGACAAACGCTTTGAATATACCGAGAACTTTCTTGTAATTCTTCACGTTGGTTTTCAGTTTTTTCTTGTCCTTAAACGTTAGAACGACAAGCACTACAAACGTTATCACCAGCACCGCCAGCATGGGAATGAGTATGTACGTATAAATCGAATCCACCCATTTTTTTGCCACAAACATGCATGTAGACGCTATCGCATACAGCGTTGAAACAATCGTCCAGACGACGTTCAGTTTCTGCACAACGGACATTCCCTTGTCCTTTTCTTCTTGTTCGACAAATGCCTGTGCTTTTTCAACGTCTTCTTGCGAGTACTTTTCGTCAATCGGCGCAACTTCTTGCGCTTTCGGCACAAACATAGCTTTCTTCTCTTTTGCCATAAACTTCCTCTTGAAAACAATATATTATCTTTTCATGCCAAACGTTTGGCGTAAAAATGTTCATGCGCGTGCGTTGAGTAGTGATTCAACGCACGCGCATGTTTTTTTGTGCCGAATTAAACTTCTTTGTTGACGACCCTCTTCAAAAAGTCGTCGCAAAGGCGGATGTTTTCGATTGCCGCGCCCTTGTTCCAGTTGAGCGGATAACAATGGTTGTCAAAGAACTTGGTGCTGTGATGTTCCTCGACGTGTACGCCGAGATCTTGAAGTTTTTTGACGAGTTTTTGTCCTTGTCCTTTGCAGAACATATCTTTCTCCGCATAGGTGATGAAACTTATCGGGAATTGCTCGTTGACGTATCCGAACGGAGCAAGCACGTCTACGTATTGATATTTATCAAGCTCTTTGACGTGAATACCGCTGAAATCGAACAGCACTTTATCCGTAAGATTGAAGGGCATTTTTTGTCCGAGAGCTTCGCCGATGTCGTAGATGCCGCAATCGAGCATTGCCGTACGGAATTTGAGGTCGGTCGATACCCCGAATCTCGCTTGCAAATCCTTGTTTGTGGCAACGCAAGCGAGCATTGCGGAATAATAACCGCCTGCCGAGTCGCCCGAAACGCACATATTGTCAAGGTCGAGATTGTACTTTTGCGCATTTTCGCCAACCCAGTTGAGCGCGTTTACGAGATGTTGCAATCCCTTCGGGAAGAGGTATTCCGGCCCCAGACCGTAGTTGACGTTGACAACAAAGAAACCTTTGTTTGCCGCCCATTTTGCAAGGCCTCTGCGGTAGTGCTTGTCGCCTGCCACAAATCCGCCGCCATGGATGTAGAAGAACACGGGATATTTTTCGTTTCCGTCTTTTTTGACGAAATAAGTGTCGAGCTTTTCGGCATCGTCTTTTCCGTAGGCGATATCGGTTTGCACTTCAAATTTTACGTCTTTAAAGCGGAGCATTTTCTTGTTGTTTTGAGCACCGTCGAACAATTTGTCGATTGCCAAGAACAAAAATTGCGCAAATGTCATAATGTACACCCCTTAAGAATGATATTTGTTATAAAGCTATTTTAGCACATATCCTACACGTGTGCAATAAGCAAACTCGACTTATTTCACGAAAAATCCGGCAAATCCGCACAAAAAATCTTTTGTTGACATACTTTGCAAATTATGTTATAAACTCTATGAAAACTTATGTGGACTTTTCCGGGCCCAAGCCACCTTTTCGCCACACAACGCTATGCGCTGTGTTTTTTTATGGCAAAAACACACTTTGAGGTATTATGAAAAAGCTGAAACTTCCGAGCGAAGTCGTCTATCTTGCGGCAATAGTGCTGCTTGCGTTTTCCGTCGCCATGCTCACGAGCGTGGATTTCGGCATATCGATGATAGTTGCGCCCGCATACATTTTGAGTCTGGTCGTACCAATCACTTTCGGTCAGGCGGAATATGTGATTCAAGCGATACTCTTCGTGATATTCTGCATCGTGATGAAAAAATTTCGCATCTCGTACTTGTCGTCTTTTATAACCTGTCTGCTGTACGGCGCAGTGCTAGATCTTTTCAGACTTATCCCGATTTTCAACCCTGCCGTTACACCGCCGGGAAGCATGGATCTTTGGGTAAGAATCGTGATGTTTATCCTCGGCGTGCCGATGTCGGCGTTTTCTATCGCCTTGTTTTCAAAGACGTACCTGTATCCCGAAGTGTATGATTTATTCTTTATGGGCATCAGCAAAAAATACTGCATAAAAACCGCGGTTTTCAAAACTTGTTTCGACGCTTTTATGCTCGTTCTCGGCACGACGATGACGCTTGCGTTTTTCAAAAAATTCGTAGGAATCAACTGGGGCACGCTCGTTATGACGGTGTGCAACGGAACTTTGATAAGTCTGTTTTCAAAGCTGCTCGACAAGTGTATAGACGTTAAACCAATATTCAAACGCTTTGCTTCGCACTTCGCCCTTGACGAGCCTATACCGACAAGAATCAAACATTCTGCTTATGTTCGAGAAATATGATTCGCCGCCATCGGTTTGTTTGAATGAAAAAATCGCTCGTTCAAGCGATTTTTTAATTCAAGCCTATTTCGGTCAAGCGATGTTTGCATACAAAGATATAACACGAACAAAGCGCCTCATCGACAACCACGACTTTCTATGCGCAACTGCGCGAATAAATCTTAACTGCCCGACTCTGTTTAGCGATTTAGAGTTCGATTGCGTTGAATTCTTTTATGTTTTTCAAAACGAGGTCAAAATAGCGGTTTGCGATGTCAACGTCTTTTTGATTGCCTCTGATTGCGGTTGAGAGCGTAACTCTGCCCAGAAGCGTCGTCACGGACATGAGGAAGAACGGCTTGTACTTCACTGCGCCCGAGATAAATCCGTCCACGAGTTTCATGCCGTCAAAGGTGAGTTTTTGGTCGTTCAAAAGCCCCATATTGCTCACTGCGATGAGCGGATTGGTATAGCCCGCCTTGATTGCAAATTCCGCTATGTCTTGCGGGAAAATCGTGTAGGCAAGTTTCAAAAGCGGCAAGGAATAAAGTCCCATAAACTTGTCGCGTTTAAATCCCTTCGTCGAGCGAATGACGTTGACGATTGTGTCTTGTATGCTTTCGCCCTTGCTCATCGTGCGCACCGCCATCCACGCCGTGTGATTGGTAAGTCCGCCTTGCAAACCGCCCTCGACGATATGCTTTCTCAAATCGATCGCGCAAGAAACGGTGAGGCTGTCGGTGTCTTTAAGGCCGCACATCTCGTACAGCGAACGGAACACCGCCGCCATAATCGCGTCGTTGACGGTGATTCCCATCTTTTTTGCGAGCGCGCGGAGTTTGTCGAAATCTTCTTCGTTTATAACTCTTTTGATGATTTTGTTGGTGTCCTCGGGCACGCTTTCGCTCCAGGGAAACGCAACTTTGTCTTCGGTTTTGGAGATGTTTTTGTAGAGGTTTTTTGCGTGTTTCAAGTCCTCGCCTTCGAGCTTGGAATACACTTGGTCGTAACTTCTGGAACCGCTCTTCATATGAAGCGCGGAATAGTTGCCGGCTTTAAGATTCGTATAGTTTTCACAAAGCGTCGCAAGGAAGTATTTGAGGTCGCCGCCGTCCATGCACATATGGTTGTTGCGCAACGCAAGAACGGAGTGCTTGTCGTCCTCGAACACTGCGATTTTGATTTGCACGTTGTTGTCGTAAGGAATAACGCCCAAAAGCCACTCGTCCGCAACCTTGTCCGCGTCCTCGACTTTTTCATAGGAAACGATATCGTCTATCGTGTAGTTTTCTTCCTTCCAATACGGCTCTATGACGGTGGTGTTGAAACTCGAATGAAGCACCGGGGCTTTTTCAACCATAAAAAGCACGACGTTCTTCAAAACTTCCATATCGAAGCTACCCTCGTAGGTGAGCTTTGCATGCACCATTCTGTCGTAATAGTTGCGGAACAAAAACTGCATTCTATCCCACATTTCAGCCTTCAATGTCGTTGCCATAAATCTCTCCTATCTGTCAAAACAGACATTTTATCAATGCAAAACGATATATTAATCGTCCCATTCAGTCCAATACTTTTGGTCTTCTTTCTCGTTTTTGTCTTCGAGTTCGGCTCTTTCTTTCTTGTTTTTCGCCTTTGCTTGCTTGATGACGAACACGATGAGTTCGACAAGTGCGCACACGACGCCGATGAGGCACAACAACCAACCCGGATGCCATACGCCGTTGACGGTGAGTCCCAAAATCACGTAAAGCATGACGCCGAAAATCTCAACGAAAACGGGCAATTCGAACCACTTGATTTTGCTGTTCGTTCCAAACGCGATTGCCGTATCAACGCCCAAAAGCACAACGGGCATTGCGAGGAAACTCATCCATGCGCCTTCGATTTTGAACACGAGTCGAAGAAGCAAAAACACGAACACGGTAAACAAAACTTCGCAGATAGCAACGAATATTCTGACGGGAACGTATTTCTTTTTCTTTGCGAATTTGACCGCTCCGTATGAAAGCAACACGCTTACGCCCGCAAACACACCGCCCACCATAATGAGCCATGCCGGGTGCCAAATCTTCGCAACGCCGCCTACGATGAGATACACGATTGTGAGCAATGCCACGATTGCCGCCGCACAAATGCTTGCGGCACTGATTTTGCGTTTGACTTCACCGCTCTTTATTTGTCTTTTTTCAAACTGTTCGAGAGTTTGATCGATATCGCCGAGTTCGGAAATCGCCATATCGTAAATGAGATTGTCGTCGCTCACGCCTTTGATACGCAACTCCTGCTCTCTGTCAAGAAGTTGACGAAGCAACGCTTTGCGGTATTCCATCGCCGCTTGCGTGGGTGCGATTTTTCTGAAATGCTCTTCAAGATACTTCTTGAATCTTTCTTTCATAACGTACTCTCCCTTGCGCGATTGCGCTTGATGTTTACACGAAATATACGCGCGTATCGGCGTTTGGTTACATTGTATCACAATTTTTTTTGCTTGCATACGGTATATGGAAAATCATTCTTTGTCACGCAACAAAACAAACTCGCAAAAAACTCTTTCCGCATGCGTTTTACATAACAAACAAGGAGGAATGCTTATGCTTTTCAATTTTTTCAATCCGTGCTGTCAAAACACGCCTATGCGCTACTGCAATCAACCGTCGATTGAATATGTCAGAGGTCCGATGGGGCCGGTGGGAGCGACGGGCACCAGAGGGCCTATGGGTCCGCAAGGCGCACAAGGTCCGCAAGGTCCGCAAGGCGCAACGGGAGCAACGGGTGCAACCGGGCCGCAAGGGCCTCAAGGCATCCAAGGCGAAACCGGTGCGACGGGCGCAACCGGACCGCAAGGTCCTGCCGGACCTCAAGGTGCTCAAGGAATACAGGGTGAAACGGGTGCGACCGGTCCTCAAGGTCCCGTCGGTCCGCAAGGTCCGCAAGGAGAGCCGGGCACAAGCGCATTGCAAGACGCATTGTATGCCTACGGCGGTACGCAAACGGTTGCGACGGGCGCGATAATTCCGCTTGCCAACTCAACATCCACGCCTACGACCACAATGACTTTGACGGACAACGCAATCGTTTTGCCGGCAGGCACTTATCTCGTAACCTACGGGGCAACCGGCACGCGAACGACGGACGGAAATCTGTCGGCGCAATTGTATGCAAACGGCTCGGCACTCGCAAACGAAATCGTCAGTGACAACGCCACCTCCGCAAACTCGGCAAATCTGTCCAAAACCATTCTTTACACCGCCGCCGCAGACGGAACGACTCTTTCTTTGTACAACACGTCGGGTGAAAGCGTAAATCTCACGGGAGCAAACATCACCGCAATGAGAATCGTGTAAAGCGAACTTTAAATCACGCTCCGAAAAGCGCGACGAGAACTTTGCAAACGCAAAAAATTCAATCCGCAAACAAGAGGCGACGCTCAAAAATCGCCTCTTTTTGCTTGGTCGTCGAACATTTGTACGATTGGCTAATATTTACTGCGTTTTCGACGGCGTTTTATGTCGAAAAACGTTGATTTTTATTTGATTAACTGTTAAACTTTTTGTATTATATTACACGCATTACGCGCAAACGCGTACGCACGTTTATATTGAAAACACACGCACACGACCTGCGTTTCGGAGTGACACGATGGACGGACAAACAAAAATCATTGCCGTTGCAGGAAAAGGAGGAGTCGGAAAGACCTCTCTTTCTGCCGTAATCGTCAAACTTCTCGTTGAAAATTTCCCGAATAAAAGAATACTCGCAATAGACGCCGACCCTGCCATAGGTTTGTCGACCGCTTTGGGCGTGGAGCCGAAAAAGACCATCGACGACGTGCGCAAAGAAACCGTCGAGCAGACGCAAAACGGCAAAATATCCCCTCTTGAAATTCTTGGGAACGCGGAATATTCCGTGGACGAGGCAATATGCGTTCAAAAGGGTTTTTCTTTTATCGCGATAGGCCGTCCCGAAAGCGCGGGTTGCTATTGCAAAATCAACACTTATCTCAAAGACGTAATCGCGCTCATCTCCAAACACTACGACTACGTGGTGATTGACGGCGAGGCGGGCATCGAACAAATAAATCGCAGAGTTATGGAAAAGGTGACGCATCTTTTGCTTGTCACCGACCAATCGAAAAAGGGACGCGACGTGGTGTCCACAATCGCGAAAGTCGCAACCGAGCTTGTGATGTACGACCAAATCGGCGTGGTGCAAAACCGCATGAGCGAGGAAGCTCTTGCTCAAAAACCGACCATCGACAATCTTGAAACGCTTGCGTACGTTCCTTGCGACGCCGCTCTTGCTCAAATGGACGCAAAGGGCGAAAACGTATTCTCTCTGCCCTCCGACACCCCTGTGTGCTTGGGCGCAAAGAGAGTTTTGGAAGAAATACATATTTTATAGGAGATATACCGTGAGAGATCTAAAACACCTCATCTACTTTGAGAACTTGCTGGAAAACTCCAACAACGAACTCATCCAACAGGCGCAAGAGGCGGGAAGAAAGGCAATCGGTCACGTTTGCTATCAGATTCCCGAACCGTTGCTCAACTTGCCGGGCATTTTCTCGGTCAGATTGCGCGCGCCAAGAACAACCAGCACGGAAATGGGCAACTACTATCTCAGCCCCATTTTCTGCGAAGCGTGCCGCGCTATTTTGGAACGCGCTCTCGAAGGCGGATTTTCCTTCCTTGACGGCTTGATTGCACCCGAAGCGTGCGCTATGATGAATCGCCTTGCCGAAAACATCGAGCACCTCGGCTGCTGCCCCCACGAAGGATTTTTCGCATCCTACTGCGACGTGCCCATGAAGAGCGACGAAGTGACGCTCAAACACTACGTTTTGCAAATGCAAGAGCATTGCTTGAAGCCCCTTCACGAGCATCTCGGCATCGACGTGAGCGACGCGGCAATCCGCAAAGCCGTTGAGGAGCAAAACAAAATCTCCCGTCTTATCACCGAAATCGGCGAATACAGAAAAGAGGAATCTCCGCGCATCACGGGTTACGAATTTGCGGTATTCTGCCTTGCAACGTACTGCTGCCCCAAAGATTTGCTCATCAAAAAACTCGAAGAAACCGCGGAAGAACTTAAAACGAGAGTTCCCGATCCTGCAAGCAAGTATCGCGCGCGCGTTGCTATGGTCGGAAGCGAAATCGACGATCCGAGCTTCATCAAACTTGCAGAGGACACAGGACTTGTCGTGGTTGCGGACAGATATTGCTTCGGCTCTCTTCCCGGCAGACAGGAAATCGTGCTCACCGACGACGAAGACGCGCTCACACAAGTTTGCAGATACTATATGCAATCGGGACAATGTCCGCGCTTCCTCAACACCGAAAAGGTGAACGAGCGTCACGCCTACGTTGACAAAATCGCAAAAGAATACAAGGCGGACGGCATCATAATCGAACAAATCAAATTCTGCGACTACTGGGGATACGGCAGACCGTTTATGCACGCGGTGCTTCAAAACGAATACGGTCATCAAGTCCTCTCCATCGACCGTCCTTACAACGCAGGACAATCGGGACAACTCCGCACGAGAATCCAAGCGTTCGTCGAGGCAATGGAAATCAAGAAAATTCAGACTGAAAAAGGAGAGCATTGAGTATGGGCGCAAAACTTAATTCCGAAAAACTCGGCAAATTCTACAAGAGCGGCAAAAGAACAGCCACTCGCAGAGAATGGCGCGGCTTCAAAGATACGATGTACGACTTCGGTTGCTGGCTCAAAAACTTGCTCGTCATGGGCAAATTTATCATGAAGCCCACCACGATCAAAGCTCTGTTCACGTATAGATGGTTTGGCAACTACATGGCGGCGTTCGACTATATCGACAGACATATGGAAGGCGTGCGCGGTCCGCAACTTCGTATCGGCCACAAGCAATACGACAGCATCGTGGGACACCTCACTCAAACCATGGATACGCTCTTCAAATGCGACAAGCGTATCGGCAACAAGCACGGCAAATACGACGAACTCAACAAAAAAGTCGTCATCATGGACGAAAACGGCATGATGGTGGTTGCAATGGGCTTCCCCAACCTCAAATTCGTATCGAAGGAAGTGCCTGCAATCTACACGGGTTCCACCATCGCGCAAGACGGCGTTTTGCACTACATCGAGGTTTCCGAGGAGTTCCAAATTCCTTCCGACGTATGCCCGATGCCCTGCGCAGAACTCGGCTGCGCAATCGACGAGGACTTTCCTATCTGCGGCGTATGCGCAATCCACTGCAACACCACTTGCGACGGATCTTTGATGGGCAACCAAATCGAAGACAGACACGACGACCTCCCCTCTTTCACGATGGCTGCGCCTATGCGCCACCAACAAGCCTCCGTTCTTCCTTACTCTCGCGATCAAGTGGTTGCGGCAATCAAGTTTATCGAAGAGCACACCGGCGAGAAATGGGACTGGGACGCTTTTGCAAAGAACTGCAAGACCTACAACGCTCAAAACAAACTCTTCGAGCAATGGCTTGAAATGAACAAAACGCCCTATCCGCAAGTTTGCGGCAACAACATCATGCTTTATCGCGACGCCGAATACATGGTTATTTCGGGACGCGACGCATCCTTCCTCAAGCTCGACCAAGAAATCACCGACCTTGCAAAGAAAGGCTACGAAAACAAAGTTTTGGCGGCAAAAGAAATCCGTCACCGCGCAATCGTGTGGGGCGTTCACGCGCAATACTACACTGCGTTCAACCAATGGCTTGCAAACTGCTGGGGTATCGTGACGCTTTGCGACATGCTTTCATTCACGCTCACGAAGCCCATCAACTACGAGGATCACGAGCAAGCTATGCTCGACCTGGGCGAGTACAACATGAATATGATCATGCGCAACCACTCCAACGGCGGCTATGAAGTCGGCGTCGAACAACTTTGGCAATATTGCGAAGAGTACAACGCGGACATGGTGCTTATGTACGAGCATATCGGTTGCAAGTCCATGGCGGGTTATCACGGACTTATCGAAGAAGAAGGCAGAAAACGCGGTATCCATATCGTTTGGGTATATCACGCTCTGATGAACCCCACCAAAGCGTCGAGAAAAGATATGCGCAACGACGTCAACCGCTATATGCAAACCGTGTTGAGAGAAGAACCTCTCGACCCCACTATCGTTGATTTCGACGATACGAATCGCTGGTAAAAGGAGATAATAATTATGAAATATTTCGGCGGATGCGACGTAGGTTCAACCTACACCAAAGCAGTCATCATGGACGAGAACGGCAAAGTCCTCGCACACACAACCATAAAGAGCAAAATCAACGCCGCTCTCTCTGCGGAAGCGGCCATGAACGAAGTCGTGGCTCAAGTGCCCGAACTTAAAGGCGACGTCAAAAACCTCTCCTACCTCGTCGGTACGGGCTACGGCAGAAACAAAGTCGCAACGGCAGACGAAAATATCTCCGAAATCTCTTGCCACGCTATGGGCGTTCACATCACGGATCCCAGCGTCAAGGCAATCATCGATATCGGAGGACAAGACATCAAGGGTATCGCAATCGATACGGACGGCACCGTCAAGAACTTCGCAATGAACGACAAGTGCG
>UMLL01064583.1_pt1 | contig 14533 bp, 13 predicted proteins | sample 1966591 | NCBI WGS metagenome assembly UMLL01 (sample SAMEA4836200, study PRJEB28245) | human gut metagenome | biome: gut microbiome; material: fecal sample | place: Denmark | collected 2008 | reverse complement strand
TGATTTCAAGGATGATTATGTAATGCCATATACTGCCAATCTGCTGGATATCTATAACGTGTCAATTGAAAAGGTGAAACCATCGCACACGATTCCGAACCAAATCAGGCATATTCTCGAAACAACATACCGGTTCGAAGGATCAGTTGGTAATTTTGATGATTATATCCTCAATGATGCTATATTAGGTAAAAGTGGATATTTGTATTCCTTGATTGAGGATCATTCTCATGGCGGGTTACGAACATCAAAAGGATATACAGAAGACGCTCTTATTGAGTGCTGCAAAACAGTAGTTGGTTTTATATTATCAAAATATCCAGGACAAGTTGAAGAAGTAAAAAGCCTATCAGAACGCTAAAACATCTCAGACTTATTGCCAACAGGGTCTCAGGGGATTCCCTGACAAGTGAACTTTGGGGACAAAGTTCAGTGCTTGTCAAGACGGTGTCGCTGACAAGCACATGAATCTGTGCTCACAGATTCGTTGCTTGATAAGACAATGCCACGGATATTTAGTTTTGCCTCCCTACTAAAAGATTCGGCTTTTAAGTGGTCAAAATGACCACTTAATTTTGAGCATCTTTTCCCGACCTTTCCTTCCATGGATGGATTGATGAAGCGCGTTTTCGATGGTCAGGCGATCTTGTAAAAGGGCAAAATGTCCTTTTACCACCACAGCAAAAACGGAATTTGGTACAAGATAATTTTTACCTTATACCGACTTGATGTACAAGGTTTTTATTTTGGTAGTTGGTCAATTTGACCAACTACCAATTTTCGTTATCAATCTTTGGTAAGTGCTCAATTTGAGCACTTACCACTTGCCTTTGATCTGATCTCTTAGTAAGTCCTCAATTTGAGGACTTACCGTTTTGACTGATTTTTGACGGGTGTTCCATTTGACCACTTATTACACACCTGTTATAGAGAGTGGTCTGGTTCAAAATGAACCAGACCAGAATTCTCGTAGCACTCTAACTAAAAATGCTACGATTCGTTTTTAGTAAGTTATCAATTTGATATCTTACTGCTTGGATGGTTTTTTGGTAAGTAGACAATTTGCCCACTTACCACTTTGCAACATATGTCCAGTGTTATTGGGTCAATTTGACCCAATAACAATCGGCAATTCCAAGTGGTCAATTTGACCACTTGGGAAATAGTCCGAACTCGTTGTGCATATATCGGTGCAGTAGCGACGCTTGCACGGAGTTTTAGCGACACTTTCACGGTCTAAAGCGACACAGCCGTACATCCAAGAACCGAAGTTCCATCTGCACGAACAGATTGGGCCACCCTGTCGGAATGTTTAGGCCACCTCGTCCGACCTCCATGCCGGTAAAAAGCTCTGCCAGCAAAAACGCTGACAGAGCAGAAGTCAATCGTCTAGTTCCGGTACAGGGATATCGTTTCTTTGCAATAGATCTTCCAAAAGATGAATGCGCCGTAACAACTTGTTAATTTCGGCATCCATCTCGTGGAACGTTTCGGTGGCTTCTTCCTCCGCAACATTGGCTACCATGAGTTGAACTTCAAACTCACACGGATCAGCGGATGCATTGTACGGGCACTTAGACATCCGCAGCACCCGCTTTCTGCATAGCCTTCAAACCTTTGCGCTCCCGCATGGAAATACGGCCATCTACCATAATGTCATACGAATTGTGGACAATGCGGTCCATAATCGCCTCGGAGACGGGACTATCCGTTTCAGGATTGGAATTAATACGCGGATACCAGCCATCCGGTTCGTACTGCGTGCAGAAAATCATCGAGCGTTCGCAACGCATCTCAACAATTTCCAGCAGCTCGTAAGATTCCTCAGGAGTGAGAGAACGAATCAGCCATTCGTCCAAAATCAACAGGTCAAATTTCCTGTATGTAGCTTGCAGCTTCTTCATTTCGCCACGGCTACGGGCAATCGTAATTTCGTCCAGTAATTCCGGTAAGCGGATGTAGGCGACCTTTTTCAAACGGCGGCAGGCTGCATTCCCAAGAGCACAGGCAATATATGTCTTTCCATTGCCAGAGGCCCCTTTCAAAATCACATGGTGGCCTTCATCAATGTATTTGCATGTAGCTAAACGCAGGATCTGCTTCTTGTCCAGTTTGCGGTCCTCGTAGTATTCAATGCCTTCAATCGTTGCAGATGAGGCGCTGAAATGAGCGCTTTTAATCAGACGGTTAATCTTGTTTGTCTGCCGCTTGTTCCATTCTGCAGTCACAATTATATCAAGCCGTTCTTCAAAGCCGAGGGCTGCAAACGAGGGATCTTTCAGCTGGTTGGCAAGCTCTGTTGCCATCGCACTCAACCTCATATCCGCGAGCATATCAAATGTTTGCTGTGTCATTAACGGTTGCCTCCCTTCGTAAAGTAGGCAGCGCCACGCGTAATGCCATAGCGTTCGAGATCTTGCGTTTTCTTCGGAGTGGCAACATTTTCGGCAGGCTTGCTCTGCTTGCTTTTCAGAATGCTGCTAATATTGCGAATAGAAGGCGTAGCACCGTATGCAAGAGTGTTCATACAGGCCGTTTCCAAGCGCTCCTTGCCGTACCTTTCGCCGAGCTTTCTAAGACTTGCACAGGCCTTGTATCCCTGCTCAGGAACCTTACCAGATTCCAGAAAGTAAGAAACAACCTGCTCCGTATGAGGTCCAACAGACACTGCCCAAATTTTAAAGTCATCCGCATTGTAAGTTAGGTATTTCTGGTGAGCTTCCGGCATATGCTCCAGCTTCATCAATGGATCGTGCTGCACCGTTTGCAGACGGCGGTGACACGCCATGCGGCTGCCGTGGTAGTAGACCTCGACAACATTCTTCGTTACGCGAATATCAACTTTTTCTCCAATCAAATTGTACGGAACAGAGTATTTGTTCCGACCATCAGAGATGCAGTAATCGTTGGGAACCTTAGCCACAGACCAGACGGCAGGCTCAAACGGAATTGCTGGCAACGGCAGCATATACGCCTTTTCTTCTTCAAGATAGGCACTACGCCGACAGCCTGTACGCACTCTGAAATCGCGGGTGTTGAACTCTTCTAGCTTTTCTGCGGTTGCTTCCTGTGCTTCCTGTACCGTGAAGAACTTCCGATCACGAAGAGCTGCAATAATCCAAGTCTCTGCATAATCCACAGATGCCTCCGCGGCGCTTTTGTCCTTTGGCTTACGAACGCGAGTTGGAACAATGGCAGTTCCATAGTACTCTGCCAACTCCTGGTAGCTGCGGTTCACTACCACATCATACCGGGTATTGGAATACGTCGCAGTTTTGCAGTTGTCCGGAATCAAAAGTCTCGTTGCTCCGCCAAAGTAGTTAAACGCATGAACGTGGCAGTTCAGCCAATTCTCAGTCTGCGTGTCACCGCAAACTTCTGCATAGGCGTAGTAACTGCAGGGCAGGACTGCTACAAATAGATAAGCCTTGCTCTGCTCACCGGTTACAGAATCGAAAATGGGGATTGTATCGCCAGCCCAATCCACCTCAATGGCATCTCCGGGCTTGTGCTGGATACGCATGGTTGCCTTGGTGACGCGGGCCCATTTACGGTATTTCTCGCCGAACTGCGTAAACATGTACGGCTTCTTGCCTTCATCGTAGCATTTGCGGCGGTACTCCTCCCACAACAAAGTCAGGGTAACGCCATGCTTTGCCAGCTCACGGTGAATGTACGGATAGTCCGGTTCAATGTACAAGCAAGCACTCTTGTACTTGTCTGGGAAGAGCATCCGCTCCAGATCGGCGTTGGTAATGTCGTCATCAAGAGGCCACTGGATGCCTTTTTGACTAGCCACCTCCAAAACAGTACGAACAGTATTGTCTGAACAGTGTGCTGAACTTCGAATTGTGCGTTGACTTTGCCCCAATGAATGAAGCCTGAGAATCTCGCGGTAGTTTACCATTTTTAACCTCCGGTATTTTGATGTCACGTAAATCTACGTGCAAATCAAGTATACCGCAAAGCTCTCAAGATGTCGCTTTAGGCCGACAAAGTGTCGCTATTTCCCCGATACGGTGTCGCTAAAACTCCGTGCAAGCGTCGCTACTGCACCGATATATGCATCGTTGCTTCCCAAAGGGTAAATATTTCCCTTTGGAAATAATATATCATCAAAGAATGCGCCCAAAGTTCCATGTGCTCAAATTGGGCACATGGGTGGCGGGTGAATCTTCCGTCCTCCAAGAGGTAAAAGTTACCTCTTGGAAATAGTGTGCCTAAGAATACGCCGGCAACCCTTTCCGATCAATTTCGGAGAGGGCTTTATCTTTTTACTCAAAAATATTTTTTCAAAATGGGTGTACGATTCGGGCTTCTCAGTGGGAACAAGTGAAGAGTCCAACCTTCGCTGTTCCTTGACAACCGAATATCACAAGATACCATCCCCGTCAAATCTGTAAATCTGTTTTTTGCACATTGGTGTTTTCTTTCGCTTTTCGATACCATATTCGCGAAGGGAGGCGAAAGCCATGAAGAAAATCATCATCCTGCTGCTGGCACTTCTGATGAGCGCGTGCTCGGCGGTAAAGCCTGCGGAAACCTTGTCAAGTATGCAAACCGAGCCAACGACAGAAACGACCGTTACGGAAACGGCAGCCTCGGAGGAAACGACGGAGCCCATCCCAAATGAAACTGAACCAGTCATCGAGAGCATGAAAACGGAAACAACCGCACCGTCCGTCGATGAGTGCCCGGTGCAGAAGCCGGCACCGGAAACTACTGCGACAACAGTAGAAGCGCCTGCCGAGCCGATCAACACGGAAACGACAGCGGAGCCGCAGACAACGCAGGAAATGCCCGCAGAAACGGTCAACGAGGAGAAGGCGAGAAAAATATTGGAAACCGTCGAAACGCCGTCTGAAAGCGTCACAGAGCCGCCGAAATCGGAGTTCGGCGTCAACTACTGGATTGACTTTGCAAGGACCTATGCGCTCCAGATCGGGCTTGAAATCGACCCGACGGCGGTGGATTGCTGGGACAACCCGACAACCGCCAACGCCGACTGCATTTACCTTGAGCGAGATCTGACGCACCGTCTTGAACGATATAACCGTGATGACGATATCACAGCGGTGAATATCTGGGCGGAGAGCCTCGGGAACGGAAACTACTTGATTTACATCGCGTATGCGTAAGGAGGAAAAAATATGTACAACAGATTTGCAAAAATGCGTCATCGGTATCTGCGTGAGCACAGAAACGGAATCTATACCGGAATGTTTCTCGATGGAAAGTTGGAAGCCCATCTAAAGGAGATTGGCGAAGCGGCTGAGGAATTTTTCATGCTCCAACTACGTCAAGGACTACCGCGGCACCTGCCTTACCCGTCACTATATCCGCGCCGATGCGGTGGAAGCGGTGGTGGAAATGGAGCTTCGGCGGCTTGCGGAATACCTCGTTGCCGATGAAAACCGCTTTGCCGAAATTCTTGCCCGCAAGAGCAACAAGCAGTATGAGAGCGAGAAGAAAGCGGCAGCCTCCGAGCTTCGCAAGTCGGAAATGCGTATCGAGATGCTCCCGAAACTGCTCAAAACGCTCTACGAGGATAGGCTGAACGGTAAAACCTCGGAGGATGACTACAATATCCTCTCCCGTGAGTATGCCGACGAGCGTGAGCAGTTAAAGAAGAAAATCCTGAATCTGCGTAAGAAGCTGACGGAAATGAATGAACGGGAAAGCGAGCGTGAAGAATTCATCCGCGCCATCCGCAAATTCATGGAAATGCGGGCGTTGACCAAGCAGGTGTTGAACGAGCTCATCGACCACATCGACGTGTACGAGGTACAGGGGACGGGCAAAAATAAGACCCAACGCCTTGTTATCTACTACAAGTTCGTCGGGTATCTGGATATCGACCCCACGCAGAGCCGTCCGAACTACACCGCCGATATCCGCGAGGGTGTTGCCGTTGAGTACGTTTCCTGCGAGCCTACGGAGAATCTGAAAGAATTGTTCCCGGAGGAGTACGGTGAGTACTATGAAGTCCCCGAAGATGAGGAAACGGAGCAGGCGTAACCTGCTCCGTACATAGGGATTATTCGTGATTATTATGCCGTCTGAAACATTCGTTGATTGTTTCAGCATAAAGAGAACGGGAATGCTTATCAGGATTGTAGTTGTTGTTTTTCTTATCAAGATAAACTTCCAACACTTCATTCCAATGGCCGTTTTCTTTTAAGTAATCGGCGCGGAACTCAAGTTCTTTATATGGCTGAGTCTGAAATTCCCACGAAAAGTAATTGCGTTCTTTGTTAAATCGAATGTATTGCTGACCGTTACGTCCTTCGTAAACAACGGCAAAATCACAACTGCGAATAACGCGAGAGCTCCATTGGTCGACGACTTTTATCGAGATGACTCGCGTAGACTGTTCGCATTTGTTATAACCATAAGCGGTCATGAAGCGCGAGAAAGCATTATGCAGAATCGTTCGGATTTCTTCAGGCGAGTAGTCTTCATCGTCATCGTTTACCGTGATGTTGACGTCAAAATCAAAGCCGATGTTTGTCGTAGGGTCATAAGTAATCATATTTCGACTTGAGCTGCCGATGAACGTGAACTGAAAAGTGAAATCGTCTCTGACATAGTCCTGCACTTGATGAAGAATTTCAATCAACTCTGCTTTATATGGCGCGGCTTCTTTTTTGGAAACATATTCGAAATGATACATTTTTCGTTACCTCCTAAAAATAATCCCAAGCCGCCCATTCAGCTTTTCCTGCTAAATCGCTATAGTATACTCGCAAACGATACCCTTGTCAATACATTTAGGCAAAAAAGTGGATGTAACTGAAATCAGTTACATCCACTCGATATGGTTGCGGGAGTGGGATTTGAACCTCACGACCTTCGGGTTATGAGCCCGACGAGCTACCGGACTGCTCCATCCCGCGATGTCTTAACACTGCGTATTATATACCACATTGAACAGTCAGTCAAGCACTTTTTTGCTTTGCAGGTGTCGAGGTTGTTAGTAAGAAACGGAAGCCGAATAAATATTACAACTATTTCGCATTACAAGGTTGTATTTCATTTGACATTAATGCTTTTTATGATATAATAGCAATGCCGAATTTAATTATTAAAACTCATTTTTTGTTTTATGGGGAATGAAAGTATATGGGATACGGACAATATGAACGGAATATCCGCCGCAGGCGTAATAATACTTCACTGACGGTTACAATTATTGCACTTGTGGTGTGCCTTGTGCTGGCGCTTACCGGTTTTGCGCTTTCGCTCACCGGAGCCAAGCGTGCCGCGCAGGAGCTTAATGACAAAAATGCGCAGCAGGAGGCGCGTATATCGGAGCTTGAAAAGCAGCTTGAACAATCCGATGTCAATGCGCTCAAGGAAGAGATTGAGCGCCTGCAGAAAGAGCTTGAAAAAGCCAATGCCGATAAAGAGGCTTTGCAGGAACAGATAAACGAGCTCAACAGGCTTTTGGAAGCAAAGCAGCAGCAAAACGGTGAATTGGCAAAAAAAAAATTGATTGCTCTGACATTTGATGACGGTCCGGGCTCGCGCACTACGCCGGAGCTATTGGATTTTCTTAAAGAACACAATGTTAAGGCAACATTTTTCGTTATAGGAATAAATGCTAAAAAGCATAAGGACATTCTTTCGCGAATGGCGGCGGAGGGGCATGTAGTCGGTAATCATTCCGATCAGCATAAAAACCTTAAAAATCTCGGCAGTGTAGAGGAAATAAAAAAGGCGGTTTCGGAGTGCAATGAAATAATAAAGGAAGCTACCGGGGAGTACCCTGTGCTTCTCAGACCGCCGGGAGGAAGCACGAACGCGCTTGTTAAACAGGCCTGCAAAGAGATGGGAATGTCAATAATTCTTTGGCGCGTGGATACTTTGGACTGGAAGAGCCGTGACAAGGACAAAATACTGGAGGTTGCCTTTGACAAGAACAGTCCATACAGTATTCGTGACGGAGCCATAGTGCTTATGCATGATATTTATCCCACTACGGTTGCTGCTGCAAAAGAAATGATACTGCGTTTGGAGAGTGAGGGTTATACCTTTGTGACCGTTCCGCAGCTTTTGCAGGCGCGCGGCGGAATGGAGCCCGGCAATGTATATCACTATGCATTTCCGTCGTAAAGCCGGTATCTGTTTTAGTGGCCGAAGCGCCGTTAAATTTCGAATAAGCATTAAACAATCCCCGAATTGGGGATTGTTTTTATATAGCCGATTCAGATGGGCGGAAGGCGATTATCGGTAAAGCATACGGGTATTTATTAATGCGGAGCAATAATTTAAGCATATTAAGCATGCGTTTCGGGATTGTTATTTAGATAACGCTATGCTATAATAACTTAAACTATTAATCGTAAATCAGGTGTCGGCGGGATGTATTTTGAATACGGAGAAAAGGAAATATCTTATTTAAGACAAAAGGATACAAGACTTCGTGAGGTGATAGACCGCATTGGACATATTTACAGGGAGACGGACGCGGAGCTTTTTTCCTCGGTTATTCATCATATAATTGGGCAGCAGATTTCAACTAAGGCACAGGCGACAATTTGGCGGCGCATGCAGGAAACACTCGGAGAGATAAATGCACAAACAGTTTGCAATGCAGGAACTCAAAGGCTGCAATCGCTGGGCATGACATTCCGTAAGGCGGAGTACATTACTGATTTTGCGCAAAAGGTTCATGAAGGCGCTTTTGACCTTGAGGCTGTTGAACATATGAATGATGAAGCTGCCGTACAGGAACTGAGCCGGCTTAAGGGTATAGGAGTATGGACGGCGGAAATGATTTTGCTGTTCTGCCTTAAGCGTCCTGATGTTTTCAGCTATGACGACCTTGCCGTTCAGCGAGGTCTTCGGATGGTTTACAGGCATCGTGAAATTAATCGTAAGCTGTTTGAAAAATACCGCCGTCGCTTCAGTCCTTACGGAAGCGTGGCAAGCCTTTACTTATGGGCGGTGGCCGGAGGCGCAATTCCGGAAATGAAGGATTGCAAGCCGAAAAACCGGATAAAAAAGAAGGCTGAACAGCAAGGGTGATTTGCTGTTTCGGGTTGGGCTTGTTATTTGGAGATATAGAAAATGACTTGCATTATGCATTATAATTCGCCGCTTGGAGGCATATTGCTGGCAGCGGACGGAATCGGTTTGACGGGCTTGTGGTTTGACGGAGAAAAATACTATGCTGATAATCTTCCGCAGGAGCGAGAGGCAAAGGAAACGCCTGTTCTCTCAGAGGCTGCACGCTGGCTGGATATCTATTTTGCCGGAAAAGAGCCGGATTTTACTCCGCCGCTGCATCCTATCGGCTCAGAATTTCGCTGTGCCGTGTGGAAGCTTCTTTTGCAGATACCTTACGGTACCACTGCTACATACGGAGATATTGCAAAGGAGATTGCGAAGAACATGGGGCTTGAGAAAATGTCGGCGCAGGCGGTCGGCGGGGCGGTGGGGCACAATGAAATTTCCATCATTATTCCGTGTCACCGTGTGGTGGGCACAAACGGGAGCCTGACGGGATATGCGGGCGGCCTTGACAAAAAAATCGGGCTGCTGAAGCTGGAGCATGCGGATATGAGCCGCATGTTCATTCCGAAAAAAGGCACGGCGCGGTGACAATAACGCATAAAAGTAATCATCTATATCGGCCGTAATGACGGCCGGCATGGCTTCATGCTTGAAGGAATAGTGCATAATTATGCACAAGGCTTTTTTGATGAGGAGGCTTTTGCCTGTGATGAATGATACATAAGCATAAAGAAAAGCCAAGCGGAGAGCGTCGGTTAAACAAAACCCGATAATATACAAGCTTTCAATTTGGGCAAAATGAATATCTGCGGGCCGATATATAAAGTTTGCATCAAATTTGGCGGCAAAATTAATGTGTACATAACCCATTTGAATGGAACGGTTCAAGGGGCTATGTTTTTTTAATGTTAATTTGCAATAATTAACGCTTTATGAGGGGGATATAAGGCGTTAAGCCCGGACAATCGGCTGTTGATTTTTGTGCGGCGGAGGACGCGGCAGGAAAGGCGCGTGCGGCTGTCTGTTGTCAGCATTTATAAGTTGCTGTGTATATATATCAATCCGAATTAATAAATATGCATTTTTATGAATATTTGCTTGACAATAATGCGTTTATGGTGCATAATTATACACACAGATAGCAGATAGAGTTTGAACGGAGGAGACTGAGATGAAAACGAAGGAAATAAAAAAAGTAGTGCTTGCATATTCCGGCGGATTGGATACTTCCATTATCATTCCGTGGCTGAAGGAAAACTATAATAACCCGGAGGTAATAGCCGTTTCGGCGAATGTAGGACAGGCTGACGAACTTGAGGGGCTTGAAGAAAAAGCACTGAAGACCGGCGCCTCCAAGATATATATTGAAGATATAACCGAGGAATTCCTTACCGATTATGTGTTTCCCTGCGTGCAGGCGGGGGCACTGTATGAGAATTATATGCTGGGCACCGCGTTTGCGCGTCCGCCGATCGCAAAGAAAATAGTGGAAATTGCACTTTCCGAAGGTGCAGATGCGATATGTCACGGCTGTACCGGAAAAGGAAATGATCAGGTTCGCTTTGAAATGGCCATAAAGGCGCTTGCACCTGATATGACTATTATTGCTCCGTGGCGCGAATGGAGCATAAAATCCCGCGAGGAGGAAATTGATTACGCGGAAGCACACAATATACCGCTGAAGATAAACCGTGAAACAAACTACTCCAAGGATAAAAACATATGGCATTTATCGCATGAAGGGTTGGATCTTGAAGATCCGGCAAATGAGCCGCATTATAATAAGGCGGGCTTTTTGGAAATGGGGGTTTCGCCTGAATTGGCTCCCGATATGCCGGCTTATGTAACGGTACATTTTGAAAAGGGTATTCCTACGGCGATTGACGGCAAGGAAATGGGGGCAGTGGAGCTAATTTCGAAGCTGAATGAATTGGGCGGAAAAAACGGCATAGGCTTACTTGATATTGTGGAGAACCGCTTGGTGGGCATGAAGTGCCGCGGTGTATATGAAACTCCGGGCGGCGCGATTCTGTATAAAGCGCATGAAATTCTTGAAACCCTTTGCCTTGATAAAGAAACATCGCATTACAAGGCTTTGGTTGCACAGAAGCTGGCGGAAATCGTATATAACGCACAGTGGTTTACTCCGCTGACCGAAGCGATACTTGCGTTTGTAAAAACCACTCAGAAAACCGTGACCGGTGATGTGAAGCTGAAGCTTTACAAGGGCAATATCATAAATGCGGGTGTAACATCGCCCTACTCACTTTATGACCCGGAAATTGCTACATTTGATGAAGATAATGTTTATAATCAGGCCGACGCAACAGGGTTTATCAATTTGTACGGGCTTTCCACTAAGGTGTATGCAAAGATGAAGGCGAAAAACGGACTGAAATAGCATTAAGGACGGTATTTATGGCTAAAATGTGGGCGGGAAGGACCAATGGGGCAACCGATCGGATCGCGGACGATTTCAATACATCTATCGGTTTTGACAGCAGGATGTTCCGGCAGGACATAAAAGGAAGCATGGCGCATGCGACCATGCTTTCCGCTAAAGGGATCATAGGGGAGGATGAAGCCGATGCAATTATCGGCGGTCTTGACGGAATTCTTGCTGATTTGGAAAGCGGTAAACTCGCATTTGATTCCTCCTGCGAGGATATACACATGTTTGTAGAAGAGGTACTGACAGCGCGCATCGGAGATGCCGGCAAAAAGCTGCATACGGCACGCAGCCGGAACGATCAGGTTGCCTTGGATATGCGAATGTACCTTACGGAGGAAGCGGACAACATTCTTTCGGCGCTGAAGGAATTGATCGGTACGGTTACGGACAAAGCGGAATGCTATCAGGCGGCAATTATGCCGGGGTATACACATTTGCAGCGGGCGCAGCCCGTTACATTCGGACACCACCTTATGGCGTATGCCGCGATGTTCCGGCGAGACATAGGCAGAATCGAGGACTGCCGCAGCAGAATGTCGGTGTGCCCGATAGGCTCCTGCGCGCTTGCAGGGACTACCTATCCGATAGACAGAAAAGCGGAAGCGGCGGCGCTTGGCTTTACAGCTGTTTCCGCAAACAGCATAGACGCTGTATCAGACAGGGATTTTTGTGCGGAGCTTTTGGGAGCACTTGCGATTATCATGATGCATCTATCCCGTTTTTCCGAAGAGATCGTTCTGTGGAGCAGCTGGGAGTTCGGCTTTGTGGAGCTCTCGGATGCATTTACTACCGGTTCGTCTGTTATGCCGCAAAAAAAGAACCCGGACATGGCGGAGCTTGTGCGCGGAAAAACAGGTAGGGTGTATGGCGATCTGATAGCGCTGCTGACGGTGCTTAAAGGGCTGCCGCTTGCGTACAACAAGGATATGCAGGAGGATAAGGAAAGCGTGTTTGATGCCTGCGATACGGTAAAGGCGTGTATTGGCGTATTTAACGGAATGATAAAGGGCATGCGCGCAAAACCTGAAAATATGCTGAGTGCTGCTAAAAAGGGGTTCATAAATGCGACCGATGTGGCAGATTATCTGACAAAAAAGGGAGAGCCGTTCCGCAGCGCTTATAAGATATCCGGACAGCTGGTTGCTTATTGCATTGCACATGGTAAAGTTCTTGAGGACTTGGATATTGAGGTTTACCGTAATTTCAGCAAGTTGTTTGATGAATCGGTATACAGCGCAATTGACCTTTCCGTATGCGTGGAGAAACGCATGAGCGAAGGCGGAACATCAACGCTTTCTGTACGAAAACAAATTGCGGACATGCGGGAATTCCTGAAATTATGAAAAAACATATTTTATAACCATGAGCAGCGACGCGGCGGCATTTTGCGTTTCCAATAGCTTTGCGAAAAGTGTAAGGCTTACGGAGGACTGCGCTGCGCCGTTTTCCGTTCGGCGTTTGACAAATATTGAACATTTATGCGGCGAAACAGGCGTATTGCCGGGAATCTATGTACAAACGGGAGGATGTATGAGTGTATTAAAGGGGCGGGATTTTTTGAAATTGCTTGATTTTGAACCGTCAGAAATAGAAGCATTGCTTAATCTTTCGGCAAAACTGAAAGAGGAAAAGAAGAGCGGCATTCCGCACCGTTTGTGTGAAGGAAAGAACCTTGCGTTGATTTTTGAAAAAACCAGCACGCGCACAAGGTGCGCTTTTGAAGTGGCGGCAAGGGATCTAGGTATGGGAGTTACCGTTCTGGATACAGCCGGTTCTCAGATCGGAAAAAAAGAAAGCATTGCAGATACGGCGCGTGTGCTTTCGGGGATGTTTGACGGTATTGAGTACAGGGGGTATGCGCAAAGTAAAGTGGAAGAACTGGCGAAGTATTCCTCTGTGCCGGTTTTCAACGGTTTAACAGATAAATTTCATCCAACACAGGTACTGGCGGATTTTTTAACGGTTAAGGAGCATTTCGGCGGGCTTAAGGGAATGCATTTTACATATATTGGGGACGCGCGCTTCAACATGGGCAACTCACTGATGGTAGGATGTGCCAAAATGGGGATGCATTTTACTCTCGGCGCTCCAAAAGGTTATTTTCCGGATGTCGCGCTTGTTTCCGAGTGTGAGAAAATTGCACGGCAAACGGGCGGCACGCTGCGTTTTTGCCAGGACCCGATGGAAGCGGTACGAGGTGCGCAGGCGGTTTATACGGATGTTTGGGTATCGATGGGGGAGCCGGATTCGGTATGGGAGGAGCGCATTGCAGTGCTTGCTCCGTATCAGGTAAATTCGGCACTTATGAAAAATGCATCGGCCGATGCCATATTCATGCATTGTTTGCCGGCATATCATGACAGAAACACTGTAATAGGGAAAGAAAAATGCGATAAATTCGGCCGAAGCTCGATGGAAGTGAGCAATGAGGTTTTTGAAGGCCCGCAGTCGGTTGTGTTTCAGGAGGCGGAAAACCGTATGCATACCGTTAAGGCCGTGCTTGCTGCTATGATCGGCGGCATTGAAGCTTAAAAGGAAAACGGTAATGAGGGATAACAGATAATACACAATTGCTGTGGTATAGCATGTTAAGCCGGAAATGGTTGACGATTTAATTGATCTGCATATATAAAAAGACACAAAAAAGCGCTATATGAGTTTTCGACAGAAATCATATATCGCCTATTCTTGTTGAATCATAAATGTTGATTTTTTTGTCACGGGGCAATTCCCGGGCGCAAAAGTCCAGCATTTGCAAGGCTTTGGAGCCTCGCGGGTATTACTCAAACTCATTAACCGTATCATCAAATTTTACTTCCACCATATTTCCTCTCCATGTACATATCTATAATATTTCATTCTCAATAAAATCCGCAATTCCCTCTTCATCATTTGAACCAATTACAATATCAGCTCTCTCTTTTACCTCATCAATCGCATTCCCCATTGCAACACCTGTTCCACATAATTCAAGCATTCCGATATCTGCATAATCATCTCCAAATGCAATAATTGAATCTGTACTAAATCCACATACTTCCGTAATCTTCATAATTGCGTTTT
>UMLL01051604.1_pt1 | contig 14690 bp, 8 predicted proteins | sample 1966591 | NCBI WGS metagenome assembly UMLL01 (sample SAMEA4836200, study PRJEB28245) | human gut metagenome | biome: gut microbiome; material: fecal sample | place: Denmark | collected 2008 | reverse complement strand
ATAGCCGCACTGCAAATGCAGATACCGAACTATTACATATTTTAGAAAAATACCTAATAGATTTAGGTGATTACTATACCGATGATGAAATTGATATTCTTCTTTCAGAATATTCAGCTCTTGCTATGTATTGTCATCAGCATGATGATATATTCTATAGCTCTTCAGGCAACAGAAGAAAATCAATGATTGCAGGATTTCAAAGCGGAGTGAGTGACTTTTTAGCTCCAATTGATTTGGTAAATATGTGTCTGAAAATAGCTGATTGTAAGACTGATAGTAATATCTATTTACCATTTGCCGGTACTTGTTCCTTTGCCTTATATCAGTCAACTTCATGCCATTATGATGCAGATGAGATTAGTACAGAAGTTTGGGCATATTCTAAAATTTTGCTCTTGTCGCAAGGTATTGTAGCAAACTTGAGGTGTAGAGATTGTCTGGTTCGTGATGATGCCAGCATAATTAAAATTCCTTCCCCAAAATATGACTATATATTCTCTTTTCCCCCTATGTTGTTTGGGCGTGAAGAGCGATACATCGCAAATACTTTTCTTTTCCTTGCTCAAAATGCTCTTAAAGGCAATGGGGAACTTTATTGTCTATTACCGATGTCATTTTGTTATGGAAGAGATTGGTTAGAATTTCGTGAGTCAATTCTAAAGAAAAGTGCGAATTTGTATTCTGTTATTGTTATATCTTTACCACCATTGTTCAAGCCATATGCGTCTATTCCTATGTGCCTTCTGTGCCTTAAAAAAGATGGTAAAGGTACAATATGTCTTGTAGATGCCACAGATGATACTTTTTCTGCATCGAAAGATTTGGCTGGTTGGAAGCAAAACATATTAAAGGCAGACAGTATTATTGAGACTATATCAGACCAGGATGAGAAATATGTATGGATTGGTAAGTCTGAGGATTTATCAGGCGATATAAACCTTCAACCTACGCGATACCTTATAAATGATATTCTTCCAAAAGCCAATGATGGGGAAGAATTATTCAAATTGGCAGATCTTGTTGACATAGTACCTTTCACTCGTATTGTAACAAACAAAATAGCTGAGGAAAGAGGTATTCCTTTTATAGGTATTAAGGAACTTTCGTCCTCCTATCTGAATTGTGATATTTATCGTAAAGAGCTACCTGTTTCTGATAGAAGAATAGGATATAGAATACTTACGTCAGATTGCCTATTAATAGGGTTCATGGGCGGAAAGTTTAAGGTAGGAAGACTGCACGGGGTATCTAAAACTGAACAGGTGGCATTAAGACCGGAGATTTTTGCCGTGAAGTTAAAATCCAAAGCCATTACTGAAGACTTTTTACTTCGCTGTATTATGGCTAAGGAAACGGAATTACAAGCCAACAGATTGTCAATAGGCAGTGTGATATCACGTTTGACTCAATCGGACTTTTTGTCTATATCAGTTCTTGCACCCACTCGTATTGCAGAACAAGAGAGTTTATGTAAGGAAGATACAAGAAGTAGTTTGACTGAATCCGACCGTCAACTATTAGAGTCCGCAGAATCTTTTCGCCGTGATATTCACATGAAAAAGCATGCTATTGGACAGACTATTTTCAATCTGAATAACTGGATGAAAGTGTTGCAACGTGCTCGTAGAGAAGGTAATGGGATTGTTGATGATAATGCAGTTGTCGGTACAATTCATAAAACTAAGGTTGCTGATATTTATTCAAATCTACAAGCTATCATGCAGGAATTGCAGACAAAAATTAGTAAATTGGATAGCGGATATGGTATGCAATGCCGTGAAATTTCATTAACGGATTTTATTGAAGACTATATTCAGAAAAATCCAAGTCCTATCTTTCAATATGTCTTTGATGCAATGTCAAATCGTGCTCAGCAAACAATTACCGATCTAGATGGTGAAGTTGTAATTGCAAAAGGAGATCCCATAGGATACGTTCATTTTCCGGTTGAAGCTTTGACCATCATTTTTGACAATATCATTAACAATGCGTGTTGCCATGGTTTTGAAAATAAAGCAGATTCTAAGAATATGGTTAGGATTGAGATTATAACAGAAGGAGAAAATTACATTGTGAATATCTCTAACAATGGCAAACCATTACTTTCTGGTTATGACTCTGAAAGTGTACTTACCTATGGAATTTCTTCCAAAGAAGGTAATGGACACTATGGTATAGGTGGATATGAAGTACGCAAATTGATGCAGGAGTTTGATGGTAACGCGAAATTTATATCTAATCCTGATGATGAGTTTTCTGTTGCATATAGACTTATCTTTCATAAAAACAATATTATTGCGTCATTTTAATTAAGTAATATAGAGTATTATGTGTGATATTAGATACAAAGTTTTATGGGTTGACGACCTTACTGGAACCCAAGACGAGATTTTTGCAACCGGTTTTGAAAGCGTTGCTGATGAAAAAGGTATAGATCTCATCCCATTTACAAATTGGGAAGAAGCTGAATTGGAGTTAAAAAAGAATTTCAGATCTTATTCTGCTATTATTCTGGATGCGAACTGTAAATACGGAAAAAATGATAGTAAGACCGATGAATTTTTTATCCCATCGGTTGTATCGTCTTTGGCACGTATGTTTGGTGAGAAAAGACAAACTATACCTTGGTATATACTTTCTGCTGGTACAATGAGCAAATTTGACGATATCGTCCAAATAGCGCAGCGTGACCATGCAGCGCATCAGGAAGAATGGGGCAATTTGGTATATCTGAAAGATGCTATGGATAATTCTCAGAATTCGGTGGATGTAATGTTTACAAACATCGTAAAAGTCGCAAAAAAACAAAATGCTAATATTATAGCGTTTAACTTTAAAGATGTCTTTAAGTATCTTGGTGAGGGAAAACTGATATGCAAGGAAGCTCGTACTATTATGATGGATATGCTTTGTGCATTCTATTATCCTGCTGATAATTGGCAATTCAAATACGAGGGGAATCCTCTTCGTAAAGTAATGGAGTATATCTTTCGTGCTGCATATAATTACGGTTTATTACCATTGGAGTGTTTTGAACGTGATAATCAGCTCAATTTGCTTGAATCCAATCGCTATATGTCTGGATTAGAAACGAAGCACAGTGGGTTACGTTACGGTAGTGAAGGCGATACGATATTCCCAAAATCTATTGGCAATATTACACTACAGATACTTAATTTTTCCAATGTCGATTCACATACAAATGAGGAGCATCCCTACACCATTGATGATAAGGATCTGGTAATTTCTGAAAACGAAAAGGAACTTTATTTTTCGTATGTACTACAGTTATGCCATGTCATTAAGTACTTCGGTGCATTTATCGATAGCCATCCAGATAAGGAATCAAATAAAGGGATGAAAAAAGTTGTGGCTGTACCTACCTCTACCAATAATACCCTTACAAATTCTCCAGTCGGACAAAGGGATCTTGTTCAGATGGGAGAAACAGGTCCATACATACTGAATTGCAGATTAGCTCCTTGTTTTGAAAAATATGTTGGGAGCTATGCTATAATAACTGAAATTAATCCGAATAATGGGAAAGATGCTGACGCATATCCCTATTATGCCAAAGTAAAAATCGAAAAATAAAAGATATATGACAGAACAGGAATTAGCTAACGTGATATGGGATATCAAAGAGATTATCCGAAATCTATATGATGACGCAGAAGTGGAGGACGTTATTCTTCCATTCACTCTTTTACGCCGTCTTGACTGCGTTCTTGATGAACACCGAGATGCCATCATGAAAGAAATGAATGCAATCAAAGATAAGCCTGCTCTTATGCAGGATATCAAATTAAAGAGTTTGCTTAAACAACATAAACTGACATTCTTTAACAAGTCTGGATTGTCTTTGGAGCGTTTGTTGGGAGCACCAGACCAAATAGGTGCATCTTTCCAAGCCTATCTGGATGGATTCACTGACAACGTAAAAGATATACTGGCCAACTTTGTCCATACCGATACATTAAGTGAAACACTCGATCTTTCCCCTATTTATAGTAGATTGGAGCGTCACGACAAGTTATACTCTATTATTCAGCTTTTTGTGAAACGAGCTGACCTGCATCCTAATGTAGTAAGCAACTCTATGATGGGAACGGTGTTTGAAATTGTAGTCCGCCGTTCAAAAGAGTCCAGCAATACAAAAGCTGGCCAATTCTATACACCGCGTGAAATTGTCCGATTATTGGTATCACTTACGATGTGTGGTAAAGAGAGCGAGTTGTATGAACCTGGACGTGCATTCTCTATTTATGATCCTTGTTGTGGAACTGGTGGTATGTTGACTGCCGGACGTGAATATCTGCAAGAACTATCAGGTCGTAAAGATTTGAAAGTGTATTTGTATGGCCAGGAGTTGAATGAAAAGACCTATGCAATCTGCAAATCAGACCTTCTAATGAAGGGTGAGGACCAAAATCTTGACCGACAGTTATTCCGTGGCGATACATTGGGCGATGACAAATTAGAGGGAAGTACATTCAACTTTATGCTTGCAAACCCACCATTTGGAATGGACTGGGGTAAAGATGAACGTGTAAAAAAACGTGTGATGGATGATAATTGTCCCGGAGGACGTTTTGAAGCAGGATTGCCAAGCAGTAAAGACGGTTCTTTGCTATTTCTCCAACACATGATTTCGAAGATGGATAACCAGAAAGGTTCTCGCATTGGTATTGTTTTGAATGGTTCGCCATTATTCAATGGTGAAGCTGGCAGTGGTTGGAGTAATATTCGTAAAATGTTGCTTGACCGTAACTTGCTTGACTGTATTGTGGCATTACCCAAGAACCTGTTCTATGGCACTGATATAACTACCTACCTTTGGATTATTGATAATAAACGTCCTGTAGAGCGTCTTAATAAGGTTCTCTTTATCAATGCTTCTCATACAGAATACACTAAACTGCTGCAAAAGAATTTAGGAAAGAAACGTTTTGAAATTTCAGAAGACGGTGCAAAAGATATTCTGACAATGTATCGAGAATATACCGATGCCATTCGTGATATTGTGTATGACAAAACAGGTGAAGTAGAACAGCTTCAAGTAGCACGTCTGTTAGATTACGATGACTTCCGTTATACCACTGTTGCAACACGTCGTCCATTGCGCCTATGGTATGAAAATATAACAGAGAAATATGCGGCTCTTTGCGAAGAGGAGAACTTTGATGCTAATGCAAAAAAGAATGCTATTCTAAAAACCGTAAGCGAAACAGAAAATATTAACGATAAACGTTCAGATAGCGAGTTTTTTGCATATTTGAATACTAATAAAATAAAATATACCGCAACTGATTTAAAATTGTTGCGTACGATGTTTGGTACTATCAGTGAAGAGGCACCAGAAGTACACGAGAAACCATTAGATACAAAAAGTGACTTTGTTACAGATACGAATCTGAGCGACACTGAGAAAATTCCTCAAAAGAAAGATATAGATGAATATTTTGCTCAAGAGGTACTGCCGTTTGCCCCAGATGCGTGGATGGATCGAACAAAAGACAAACTTGGTGTGGAATTTCCATTTACACGTATATTTTATAAATACCGTCCACTTCGTTCTGTCGGAGCTATTTTGGATGAATTGAAGTCGTTAGATAATAGTATCAATATCTAATTACAAATGGTATGAAGTACGAAAAATATAAAGATAGCGGTATAGAATGGATTGGTGAAATACCAATCCATTGGGAGGTGTGTGCTTTTAAACGAAAAATAACTATTAACAATGGTAAAGACTATAAAGATTTTTTAGATAATGAAATATATCCAGTAATGGGGTCTGGCGGGTGTTTTGCCTATTGTTCTAAATATATGTACGATGGAGAAGCACTTCTTATGGGACGTAAAGGTACTATTGATAAACCTCTTTATATTAATGGTAAATTTTGGGTCGTCGATACTATGTTCTATGCAGTACCGACTAAAGATTTATGTTGTAAGTTCGCATACTATCTTGCACTTACATTCCCATATAGTTTATATTCAACATCTACAGCTTTGCCTAGTATGACCCAAACAGATTTAGGTAATAATCCTGTTGCGTTTCCACCACTCATAGAGCAGCAGGCTATTGCCACATATTTAGATGAGAAATGTGGAGAAATAAACCGGGCAATCGATGTACAAAAAAAGAAGATCGATCTTTTGAATGAGATGAAACAAACCATCATTACTGATGCTGTTACTAAAGGACTTGATTCCAATGCCACGATGAAAGATAGTGGAGTGGAATGGATTGGGAAAATACCGGAGCATTGGGAGGTAAGAAGATTAAAAACTCTGTGTAAAAGTATTAGAAATGGATATGTTGGTCCTACAAGAGACTTATATCAAGAATTTGGTATTCCATATATCCAATCTGTACACATAAAGGATGGAAACATTCTGTTTGAAAGAGAAGAATATTATGTTTCAGATGAATGGGCTAAAAAACACCCTAAAATTAAAAAGGGTAATATATTAGTTGTACAAACAGGTGATATTGGTCAAATCGCATTAGTAAATGCAAAATACGATTTGTGTAATTGCCACGCTCTTATAATATTAGACATCAACAACAATGTAATAAGTTCAGAGTTTTTATCTCTATATTTAAGAAGTAATATAGGAAAAGAACTAATGTTACAAACTAAGACAGGTGCTTTGCTTCCACATTTAAACTCAACGCAAATTGGTTTTACTAAAGCTCTACTTCCTCCATTTCAAGAACAGCAATCCATAGTTGCCCATATTGAAAAAGAAACAACCAAGATTGATACCCAAATATCTAAAGCCAATCGACACATTGAATTGCTGGAAGAGTTGAAACAAAGCATTATTACTGAAGCTGTAACAGGTAAAATAAAAGTATGTTGAACCGATAAAGAAATTACAATATGAATCCGCTGAATGAAACCGTATTTGAAGAGCACATTGCACAATATCTTGCAGCAAGTCCTCTATATAATCAACGCAAAAGTTTACAGTTTGACATTGACAATCTTGTGGACCGAGAGATGTTGGAGCATTTTTTGCAAGCACAAACTATGGTTTGGCAGAGACTTAAAAATCATTTCCCTGGCAGAGAAACAGAAACTGTTGTAGCCGAAATAAATAAATTTCTGAATAGAGGAGATAGTTTGCTCACTCTGTTCAACAAAGGCATCACAATCAAAGGTACAAAAATCAGATTCATGATGCCTAAGCCGGTGTTAGAGAACGAAGATTCGAACAACTACCAACTGTATTTAAGTAACCGCTTTAGCGTAGTCCGTCAGATGCGATATAGCACGGCAGCCGATGATTGTGGCAATGAATTAGATATGTGCATTTTGCTCAATGGTCTGCCCCTGATGACCTTTGAACTAAAAAATGAAGGTACAGGTCAAAATTATGGGCATGGTATTTATCAATATCGTTACAACCGTTCACCCGTGAACCGTATGCTTCGCAATTGTCTGGTGCATTTTGTGATGGACAACAGTTTTGTGTTTATGACCACTAAACTTAATGGTGAACACACTCGTTTCTTGCCATTCAACAAAGAAAGCACAAATCCTGGTGTTGAAGGTGAATATCCAACCGCTTATATGTGGCATGAAATATTGCAGGCAGATTCCCTACTTGATATCATTGAGCATTTCATCAAACGATACAACGATGAAGATGGCAAACCGGTTGTTATCTTTCCTCGTTTTCACCAATTAAGAGCTGTGCGAAAACTCTGTAGAATGGTGGCAGAAGAAGGACCGGGACATAACTATTTGATTCAACATTCGGCAGGTTCTGGAAAAACCAAGTCAATGGCTTGGTTGGCTCATCAACTAGCCAATATGACCAATGCAGACCACACTCCGATTTTCGACAGCATTATAATGGTTACAGACCGCATTGTGCTAAACAGAAATATGGCAGATGATGTAGTAAATTTCCAAACTGTTGCCGGAACAGTCAAAGACATTCGCAGAAATTCAAAGAATTTGGCAACAGCACTCAATGAAGGAAATAGAATCATTATTTCTACAGTGCAGAAATTCGCATTTGCCCTAAAAGATTTGAAACGCGATACGCAACGAAAGTACGCCATTATTGTAGATGAAGCACACACTGCTATTGGCAATGAAAGTGCAAAGGATTTGGTAAATGCTCTTTCTACTGACAAAGATTTACAGAATCTTCCGGATTTTAATCCAGATGAATATGAGGACCAAACAGACGCAATGCTTGCATACTTGCAAGTGATGCGACGCATGATGAAACATATCAGTTACTTTGCCTTTACGGCTACCCCAAAAGACAAAACATACGCTCTTTTTGGTATTCAAGATGGCCCAAACAAAGGCAAAGCCCACGACCTCTACTCTATGAAGCAAGCCATTGACGAGAAATTTATTCTTGATGTCTTGGCAAACTACAAGAGCTATCTTACGATGTTTGAGTTGATAGAGAAGAACCCAACTGAAGATCAAAAGAAACTCTTTGAAGAGAAGAAGGCTCTGAAAGTAATTTATGGAGAGCTGAATAAAAATGCCTATATTATGCTTCGAAAAGCTCATATGATGGTGGAACATTTCATGCACCATACCATCAATAAAATCGGGCATAAAGCAAAGGCTATGGTTGTCTGTGATTCAAGACGTGCAGCCGCAGATTATAAACGTCTATTTGACAGACTTATTGCAGATAACTATGATGGCAAAATCAAGACATTGGTGGCTTTCTCAGGCGAAGTTGAAGATAGTCACGGACGTAAATGCACAGAAGCGAACATGAATGATGGTAACGTTTTTGATGACGGCATTCGTGAGAAGTTTAAAGAAGATGATTACAAGATTCTTATTGTTGCAGAGAAGTTCCAGACAGGTTTTGACCAGCCATTGCTCCATACGATGTATGTAGACCGCGTTTTGGGTGGCATACAATGTATTCAGACATTGTCTCGTCTGAATCGTTGTTACCCTGGAAAGGAAGATACAATGGTTATAGATTTTAGAAACGATCATGCGAAAGTACAGAAAGCTTTTCAAGATTATTACACTGAAACGACTCTTGAAGGCGAAGTGGATACACAGCGTATTTATACACTTAAACATGATATTGAGCAGTGGAATATTTTCAACGAAACAGAAGTTGATGCTGTAGCCAAGGCATTAGTCACCAGTAACGGAGTGAGCGGTGTGCCAACTATTCTTAAGCGGATAGTTGATGAAAGAGTTATGCCGCTTGACGATAATGAAAAAGACCGTTATCGTAAAACGGTTTCACGTTACGTTCGCCAATATGGTTTCTTAGCTCAGTTAATTGACTTCACTGATCCTGATTTGGAGCGATTTTACATCTTTTGTAAGATTTTCTACAAGTTCTTGCCTTATACAAAAGAGACACTTCCGATGGAGATTTTGGATTTGATAGACCTTGATAAGTTGCGCATTCAAATGTCGTATGAAGGACAATTAGAATTAAAAGATGAGGAACAAACACTTCGTTCTTCGCGAATAGGAGAACTTGGACAAAAGAGACCAGATAATGAGTTACCAGTATCAGAGATATTGAATATGGCTAATAGTCCATTTGCCGGATTATTAAACGAAAATGACAAAGTACTTCGACAAATTTGGGATGAAATTCTTTCAGATCCAGAAGTAGTAGATGCTTTCCATGCAGGGAACAGTTATGATATTTTAATTAATATCGTTAGAGAGAAGTTTGATGAGAAAATAGCTTTGGAAATTGAAAGATATTATAATTTTGCAGAAGTCCTGGAAAAGGAACAAGCTTTCAGTCTTACACTTGTCCGTAAATTTGTTGATGCTTTGGCAGAAAGAACAGCGAGAAATTCCAATTTCCCTTATGATGAAGAACAGTTGAAAGAGATTCTTTGCACTGTTCTAAAAGATGAATTTGAAGTTATTAAAAACAGGCTGCGTAATATTAAAGAAATTGTGGACACATTTTTCTTCACTCTCAATGAAACCAGTATACCACAACTTGATGGCGTTGATGGCCTGATTAAGACCGCATTGAATAACGTATTTGTAAATACAACGATTGGTTTGTTGGAGAAGCGAACTTATTTCAATTCTCTGGTAGCAAAATATGAAGCATACTTGAAAAAGTTATATTACTTGATCAACGAAGATGATGTGCCTCGCAACCCGAATACACCGGATAAAACTCCAGGATTATCTGAATGTATATTTGCATTTCCTTGTTTGAAGAAGCTCAAATATAGTGATGACGAATGTGAACAAAAATTCAAGGACTACCTTGATTTATTGAGGCAGTGGCGTAACGATGAAGCACATCTTTCTCCAAATGCAACGGAAGAGGAGATTGACGCTGCATTAAAAGTGGTCACATCCATGTATCTTTATGTAGTTGGTAATAATATAACTGATTTGGAAAGTGCAGGGAAATAATAAAATGGCTTTGAGTAAAAAATACTGTATTAATAATATTGAGTAAAGCTGGAAGCTGTGCTGAATAAATATAAATGGAGTTATAGGTGTTGATTTTTTCAGAAAAGAAAATCAACACCTATAATCTGTTTTTTCGTAATGAGGCAAAATGATTCTCCAAGTACATAGCGCGCAATATTAAATATTACATTTAAAGGAAATGGCATAAACTTTTTCTTGCTATGCAAAAAGAATGCATAGATGATATATTACTTTGCAATCAGAAAGAACGAAATTTAATATATCTAAATTAGTTTCAGCGTATGAAAGAGTTAAAATGTCCACAATGCGGTAGTGTATTTTCAGTTGATGAAGCAGATTATGCTTCAATAGTAAGTCAGGTTAAAACTCAGGAATTTGATGCCGAGATAAAAGCTCGTCTTTCCGAAATTCAAAAACAGAGTGAAGTAAAGCAAGAAGCTGAATCACTTAAGCTTACCCATAATTTTCAGGATAAACTAAATGCTAAAGATTTAGAACTTTCACAAAAGGAAAATGAAATTGTAAAACTCAAAGCACAGTTGGATAGTTTTAATCAAACTAAACAACTTGAGATTAATGCAGAACGCTTAAAGGCTAACGAAGAGATTGCAAAATTAAAATCTGTTATTGAGCAGAATGAGAATAAAGTTCGTGTTGCCATACTTGAAGAACAGAACAAAGCAAAGGACATTATTCAAGAAAAGGAAAACACACTTATTGAACTTCGTAGTCAGATTGATGTAACACAGAAGGAGGCGACAATCCGTGAAAAAAACATCAAGGAGGATTATGAACGTCAGCTTAAGCAAAAGCAGGAACTAGTAGACTATTATAAAGATCTCAAAGCTAAGCTGTCCACAAAGATGATCGGGGAGTCATTGGAGGTTCATTGTAGCAATGAGTTTAACCGTGTTCGTACAACTATGTTTCCCAATGCTTATTTCGACAAAGACAACGATTCCAGTCAAGGAAGCAAAGGGGATTTCATTTTCCGTGATTATGCTGATGACCTTGAGTACATATCAATAATGTTCGAGATGAAGAACGAAATGGATGAAACGGCAACAAAGCATAAGAATGAAGATTTTCTTGCAAAATTGGATAAGGACAGGCGTGATAAAGGTTGTGAGTATGCGGTTCTTGTATCATTATTGGAACCTGATAATGATTTTTATAATGAGGGAATTGTTGATGTGTCCTACCGCTATCCTAAAATGTTTGTGGTTCGTCCCCAGTTCTTCATGCCTTTGATTTCATTACTCACACAAGCCTCAAGAAAGAGCGTTGAATATCAACGTGAACTCATTATGGCAAGACAGCAAAGTATTGATGTCACCAATTTTGAGAACAAGTTGAATGACTTCAGGAATAAGTTTGGAAACCACTACCAGCGTGCAAGCGATAAGTTCAACAAGGCTATTGAGGAGATTGACAAGACAATCAAGTCTCTTCAGAAGATGAAAGAGGATTTGTTAAGTTCAGAAAACTACCTCAGATTAGCAAACAATGATACGGAAGACTTGTCTATCAAAAAACTCACCCGCGGTAATCCTACTATGAAACAGAAGTTTGAAGAAGCAAGAACAATGGCTAAAGAGAATATATCTGGCGATGGGAACAATTGACCTGTGTCGCTTAGTCATGGTATCATATTGGCGCAAGTATAAAACTGATAATCTCCCAGTATTAATTTAATTAGTATATAAATTTTAGTTTTCAAGTATGAGTAATACATATATTCCTAAAAGTGTACAGCATGAAGTATGGTGGAAAGCTGCTGGACGATGCGAATTTAAAGGGTGTAATAAACCCTTATACAAACATGGCGTTACATTGGACGAATGTAAGATTTCTGAGTTGGCACACATTATCGGCGATTCAGAAAATGGTCCTCGTGGAGATAAAAAATTGTCGAAAGTATTAGCAAAGGATCCTAAGAATATTATGCTGATGTGTCCTGAATGCCACAAGTATATTGACAATGAAGGAAAAGATAAGTATACAGCTGAAATGCTTTTTGATATGAAAAAAAGGCATGAAGACCGAATTGCTAGACTGACTGCATTAGGTGAGGATTTACAAGCTCATGCAGTTACATATGGTTCAAAAATTGGGAACCATCAGCCTGACTTCTCCTTTCCTCAAATCCAAGATGCTTTGTTACCAGACTTTTATCCAGTGAATGATATGCCCATAGATTTAGGTGGAAATTGGCCTACTGCAAAAGAATGGGATGAATATTGGAAAAGAGAAGTTGAAAATCTTGAATATAACTGTAAGGATAAGATATTAGACAAAATAGACAGATGGGAATATAAACGTATTGCTCTCTTTGGTTTTGCTCCTATGCCTTTACTAGTTAAACTTGGAACTATGTTAAATAACAAACACGAAGTTGTTGTTTATCAGAAGCAACGTTCTGGCGGTTGGAAATGGTTACAAGAGAAAATACATACAGATTATATTATCAATAGACCTGAAGATCCTCGGTTAAAACCTGTATTGGTTCTATCATTAAGTTTTCCTATCGCAGAAAGGATAAAGAAACATAATCCTAATGCAAGTATTTGGGAGATGACTATTGATACGCCTAATCCTGAATTTTTAAAATCAAAACAGCAACTTTATGATTTTGGCCGCCAAATTGAGTTGCTTCTGGATGACATTACTAAGGCTTCCAACGATCAACCCTTGGATCTTTACCTTTCTGTGCCAGTTGCTTGTGCTATTGAGTTTGGTAGAGTCTGGATGCAGAAAGCAAATAGTCCATTGAGGATATATGATTTGGACAAACAAGTGGATAAAATTGATAAATTAGCAGTAACAATAGAAAATAAAAAATAATGATAGAAACGTTATCTTTTGAGAAGAAAAGGGAACTTAACAAGTTGTTCCTTAGTGTGGCAGAGAATCTTGATATTACTGAAACTCAGTTTAATAATCTCACAAGAAGTTATAATGCCGTAGGAAAGTACTTGGAGGATGATCCGAATTTTAAGGATTATCATCCGGTAGTTACACCACAGGGCTCCTTAAGATTAGGAACTATTATCCAGCCTATCACTGAGGATGGAGATCTTGATGTGGACTTGGTGTATCGTTTGATTGAGAAACATCCAAACTGGACGCAGAAACATATCAAACAGATGGTCGGACTGCGCTTGAGAACTCATGGTGTTTACTCCGATATGCTCGATAAAAAGGAAGGTCGCCGATGTTGGACCCTACTATATCGTCAAGACTCTGACAATGTAAAGGAACGCTACCATATGGACATTTTACCTTGTGTAGCTGATTCCAAGTTCAATTCTAATATGGAATTATATAGGAGCAAATCTTTCTCATCAATCAAACTGGATAATATTGCCATTCGAATTACAGACAATAAAGCCCCAAACTATGACAATAGCACTCTTATAATTGATTGGCTGAAGAGTAATCCTGATGGCTATGCAATGTGGTTTGCAGACCGCTGTAAATATTATACAGAAAAAAGAGAAAATATTACTGATACCATTATGCCAATTGGTAAGTATATCAAAAACAAATCTGTTTTGCAGAGAATTGTACAGATTCTCAAAAGGCATCGTGATATAATGTTCAAAGATGACGAAGATAAACCAATTTCTATTATCATTACTACTTTAGCAGCAAGGGCGTACAAAGGTGAAGATTCACTTCTAGAAGGTCTTGTAAATGTTATATCTACAATGGAAAACTATATAACAAAAGACCTGTCAGGTAATTACGTTATCAGTAATCCAACCAATTCAGAGGAGAATTTTGCAGATAAGTGGCCTACACACCCAAAAAGAAAAGAAAATTTCTTTAGGTGGTTGAGACAGGTTAAATCCGACGTGAATAGTATCATTAGTGCAACGGGAATAGAATTGAGAGAAAATGTGGGACGTTCATTTGGTGATGCCTTCTCCAAAAAATTGTTCAATTTACTAACTGAACAGCATAAGGTTTCTGCGATTAACGGGGGGATTAAAATTGCATCGACCGGAGCTTTGGGCAGTATAGGTAAAACATTAAACGCCAAAAACACTTTCTATGGTAAGAAATAGACGTATCACAGCTATCCAACAGGTAGCAGCATTGAAAAGCCAATATAATTCTAATAATTCACGATGGAACATAAGACCTCATGGATTCACATGGCTTTTCAATGTAACGCCTACAACCCTAAGTAATACATATACATTAAAAGCTGAATTCAACTTGCAAATGCAACAGAATTCTGATTAA
>UMLL01063048.1_pt1 | contig 14691 bp, 16 predicted proteins | sample 1966591 | NCBI WGS metagenome assembly UMLL01 (sample SAMEA4836200, study PRJEB28245) | human gut metagenome | biome: gut microbiome; material: fecal sample | place: Denmark | collected 2008 | reverse complement strand
GCGCTTCATATTATAAAATCATATCTCCCGATGAGCTTACGGGGGAGGCGGACGGCTGGTCGCGCGTAAGCTTTACCTACACCTGTTCGCAGGACAGCAGCGCAAACGAGGCGTATAAGATATATTTCGGGAAATATAATCTTGCAGGAACGGTGCTGTTTGACTGTGCGCAGCTGGAAGAGAGCGAAAGCGCAAATCCGTACAGCGCGATAGGCGCGGGGGATTTTGACTGGCATGCTTCGGCGTATCCGTGGACGGAAGCCGGAATAAGCGCCTACAAGGCGATGCCCGTATGGGGTGCGTCGGCAAGCGGCGGCACGGAGAGCGTATGCACGATATCGCAGACGGTTGCCCTTACGCAGAAGGACACCTTTACCTTAAGCGCATGGGCGCGGGCGGCCAATGCCGTGCCGGCGGGCGTGAAGATAAAAAAGGTGCAGAAGGCTTCGTCGGGGTACAGCGTTGCGGCCTCGGTTATGCCGTCGTTTGCGTTGGTGGCGCAGGTGAATTACAGTGACGGCACCAAGGCGGAATACCGTTATGATTACAATGCGGCGGTGGACGGCTGGCAGTACGGCGCGGTGTCCTTCAACACGGCAAGCGGAAATAAATCCCCGGTGTCGGTTACGGCAAGGCTGGAGTACAGTCATGAGATGGGGCAGGCGAATTTCGGCGGGGTAAGCCTTGTTTCGGGCACGCTGAATTCCTATACCTATGATGCAAACGGGTTCATTTCGGGTCAGAATGACGGAAAGAGCGCAAGCAGCACCGTGGCGGATGAAAAGGGGAATATCACCTCCTCCACCGATGAAAACGGGCAGACGACATCCTATGTATATGACAGCCGCAGCAGGCTTATTTCCTCGGTAAGCCCGTCGGGGCTTAAAACGGAATACACCTATGACGGCTATGGGAATGTGCTGTCGTCAATCGGCACGGGAGGAAATTTCCCGGCGGCGTCCGGGCCTTTAGAGGGCAAAACCTATTTAATACGCAACCGAGGCGGAAACAAGTATTTTCTGGACAGCCAAAACGACTGCGTTATGCCCTACACCGGCAATGCGGAACAGCTGTACACCCTGGAAAAGGCGGGGGATTACTGGAAAATAATCGCCTCCGACGGGCGGGCGCTGGTGTTTACCGGGGTGACGCTGCCCATGCCTACCTTTGCCTTTGCACAAAAGGGTTCGGTAAGCGAGGATAATCAGCTGTTTACAATAAACAGCTCGGTGGGGGTTACAAGCTTCCAGCCCAAAAGCGTTGCAAATACATTTTATCTTACAACATCAAGCTATAACGGCAAGGATGTGCTTATGGCGCTGCTGACCGTGGGCACATTAAGTGGGCAGTACACATGGGAGCTGCTGGATACGGCCTACGGGCACCCGGAAAGCATAAGCTCGCGCTCGGAGTATTCGCAGGACGGGCGGTATCTTGCCCTTACGCGGGATTCGCGGGGCGGCACGGTGCAGTATACCTATGACCCAAACACCGGCAGGCTGCTTACGGCGACGGACTGTACGGGAACGGTAAGCTACACATACAATGAAACGGGCGAGCTGACCGGCGTGAGCAAGAACGGCGCTTCGGTACAGTATGCGTATGAAAACGACCGCCTGAGCAGCATTACAAGCGGAAGCACGCAGTATACCTTTGAATATGACGGCTTCGGGAACCGCACAAAAACCAAGGTGGGCGGGGCGCTGCTTTCCCGCAATGTGTACGATAATGTCACCGGGCTGCTGCTGGAAACGGGCTACGGCAACGGCACGGAGATAACCTTTGAGTATGATAAGCTGGGACGCGCCGTAAGCTCAAGCGTGAACGGCGTAAAAACCTACGGCTATGAATATGACAGCGCGGGGCGGATGCTGCGAAGTTATGAATATGGGAGCAATCGTGCATATGAGTTCGTATACGATATGCGCGGGCGTTTGGCGGCAAAGAAATGCACGGACGGCAGCAGCGTAATCTTCAGCTATGACAGCAAGGATTATCTGAAGAGCAGCTCGGTTATGCTGCCGGGGCAGAAGCTCGGAACCATGTATCATTACGGCAGCGGCAGCAGCAATCAGCCGTATAAGAGCCGGGTGTACGGAGTGACTATAACCGATGCGACGGCTGTGAAAATGCTGATTAACACAAGCAGCGCAAGCGACCGGCTTGAGCGGCTTGCTTCAAGAAGCATAAATGCCGTGGGCGGGAAATCCCTTGTTTACGGGTATACCTATGAGCGGGGAACAACGCTGCCGCTTACATTGAGCGCGACGGTGGGGGATGTAAGCAGCACCCTTGTTTACACCTACGATGCGGCGGGGAACATAACCTCTGTTACAGACGGAGAGAATGTCACGCGGTATAGCTATGACAACATGGGTCAGCTGATACGGGAGGATAACCCGTATTCGCAGAAAACCTGTGTGTATGCCTATGACAGCTGCGGAAACATACTTTCGCGCACGGAGTACGGCTACACCGATGCGGAAACCCCGGCGGGCGGCACGGTGGCGGTATACGAGTATAATAACGCCGCGTGGGGAGATCAGCTTACCTCGTGGAACGGGGAGAGCATAACATATGACGCGATAGGCAACCCGCTTTTGTACCGGGGCAGAAGCCTTACATGGACGCAGGGCAGAAGGCTTGCGGGAATAACCGCAGAGGGGCTGAATGTCGCCTATACCTATGATGAAAACGGAACAAGAACAGGCAAAACGGTAAACGGCGTAAGAACGCAGTATTACATTAACGGCTCGCAGATACTTGCTCAAAAGCGCGGGGAGGATATATTATACTTCCTGTACGATGAAACGGGTGCAGCGGTAGGGTTTAAGTACAATAATAATCTGTATATCTACCGCAAGAATTTGCAGGGAGATATTCTTGCGGTGCTGAACGGGCAGACGGGCGCTGTGGAGGCAAGCTACACCTACGACGCATGGGGCAGGGTGATATCCTCAACCGGCTCGCTTGCAGAAATAAATCCGTTCCGCTATCGCGGGTATTACTATGACAGCGAAACGGGGCTGTATTACCTGCAATCCCGCTACTATGACCCGGAAACGGGAAGATTTATAAATGCGGACGGATATATTAATACGGATTTTTCGGATACAAATTCATATTCGTATTGTGGAAATTGCCCGGTAGGATATGTGGATTTTTGCGGCCATTGCAGAATACGATTTGATGGAGTGAAACTGAAGGACTGTCATTCGTTTAGTTGCCCTTATTCCGAAGGACTGCCGCAAAAAGAGTTTGAGTCAATGCTTATAGCGGGCATTGCAAAGAAGCCTAATTTTACACCGCGAAAGGATCCGAGAAAAGGCAGCGAAAACCGTCAGCCAAGCGGAGCCCGCGAACGCAACAAGGCTCATCCGGATAGTGAGGAACATAGCCGTGTACCTAAAGGAAATAATACAGGACGCAGGAAATTCAATAAAAACGATGATGATATAATGAAGGAATTTTGGGACAACGCCCGTTATACATGGAGAATTCAGCGTATGTGGCGTTGGCCGTGGGAAGAAGAATTTGAACGAAATACTCCGACGGGTGATTTGACTTTTTGGGAAATAATCAATCCGTTCAGGAGAAGATAAGCGGTAAAAATGTATGAAACGGAACATAACGGTACTTGATAACGGGCTGAGGGTGTGTATAACTAAAGAGGCTTGCAAAAAGGTCGGGTGTGCGGCGGCGTTCAGGGCCGGAACGGTGTATGAACGCGGCGGTGAGCGAGGCATTACGCATATGGCGGAGCATATGATGTTCCGCAGACTGGGCGGGACACCTCAACGGGAGCTGTATATGCAGACTCGCCGTATGGGAACAAACATGCGGGGCTCAACATACAGGGACATGCTTTATTTCGGGATAAGCGCCTGCAAGGGGGAGCTGGATAATCAGCTTAAGCTTATCGGAAGCATTTTCCAAACGCCGCAATGGACGCAGTCTGATTTTGTGCAGGAAAGAAAAGTGGTGCTTAAGCAGATATCCAACAGATATTACGGGCAGATAGAAAGGTATGTATTTGAAAAATATATGCCCGAAAATATCGGAGGCTATATAATGGGCGGACAAAGTGATGTTGAAGCGCTGACGCTTGAGCAGCTTATGCGGTTCCATAGGGAAATGATAAGCACGGAAAATGCCTGTGCTGTTATATACGGGGATCTTTCAAAAGACGATATAACAAATGCGCTGCGGCAGCTGGAAAGCATAAAGCCTGCGGAGAAAGAGGCAAAAACATGGGATGACAATGCCGCCGTGATTTTCGGCGGGGCAGAAGCAGGCAGAAAAGCAGGGGTGCAATACTGTGCCGGGGACGGATATGCTGCGGATTTGGAAATTCTGTTGGGCTTTGACGGCGCGTACGCCCGCAGTGCGGAATTGCTGAGTGCAGCCTTGGGGATGGGAGACGGGGCGGAGCTTGCGATGCAGCTGCGGGAAAATGATGCAATCACAGACGATGCGGACAGCTATGTTGAAAAATCCGGGAATTTTGCTTATATGAGCATAAATGCATATGTGCAGAATAAGTATCTTTCCGAGGCACTTAGCAGAATAAACGGAACATTATGCGATATTCGTGAAAGATGGGACAGAAATACATTTCAAAAGCATCGTGATTATCTTGAGGCGTGGACAAGGCTGAATTGTGCCGGGGATCCGCATCAGGAATGTCTGACGGCGGCAAGAAACGGCTTCATATTGCAGGAGGGCGTATTCGGGATTGATGAGCTTGCAGGGGCATACAGAGATATTCGGTATGAGGATTTCTGTGCTTTCACTCAAAAGACATTAAGAGGGGACAACCTTCAGACGGTGCTGAGCGGCGCGGAGCGAACAATATGTTCAAAGAAAGTGCAGGGGCAGGTTGAAGCATTGCGGCGGCTTTGATAATTTCGCGGTTAAAGAGGCAAAAACCATGTGAGCCGGTTTCTATAATCATTCATGGCCTTGAGTATCCCCGGTATACTATTGAAGCAACGGGGAAGGCAGATCCGGGCGGTGAAGCCGACACCTTTCTAAAAAGGGCGGGCGGTACATTTGTGATGATATGGTTTATTAATTAGGAGGGCAATATGAAAAGGTTCCTATATAAAATTGTAACAGTTATAAATGTATTGATTGTGCTTGCGGTGATGTTTACATCGTGTGTATCGGTGCGTGTGGTTTTGACAGGCAGATGGGAAAGCGAATATCCCCGTATGTATATTGATTTTGGAGGGGAATGGGAATATACCGGTGTGCTGTGGAATGCGGACGGTACAACAACCGATATTGGTGTTGCACATTTGGGAGAGACATTCGGAATTTATGATATAAAAACTGATGATAATGCAATGTATTGGGGGACATGGAGCAAGAAAGGGAACACGCTGATAATGGACCTTCGTTACGGCGGCAGAATAGTGATGAAGCGGGTTGGCCCGGCGACAGTGGACGGGAAGGAGTACCCGTGAGGCGGTGGGGGTGGATATGAAAAAGATATTGCTTAAATATACAGCTGTTGTGTGTTTATTGATAATATTTGCACTGTACGCATCGTCGTGTTATTGGCCGTATATTAATTTGACCGGCAGATGGGAAAGCGAATATCCTCGTATGTATATTGATTGCGGACATGAAAATGTCGGGCTATTATGGAATGCGGACGGTACGGTGACTAAAATTCATATTCAGTACTTGGGCGGAAGTTTTGGAATCGGCAGCATGGAAACCGAGGAAGATAGTAAGCCCATATATTGGGGAACGCAGAGCCTGAAAGGGAACACGCTTATTATGGATCTTCGCTACGGCGGCAGAATAGTGATGAAGCGGGTTGGCCCGGCGACAGTGGACGGGAAGGAGTACCCGTGAAAGGAGAAAGTATGAAAAAGGTATCCAGTATAGTGTTTGTTATTGCAATGCTGCTTGTTGTGGCGCTGTGTTCGGCGTGTTCGGAGCCGTCTACGGAAGTGCCAAAGGGCAGATGGGAGAGCATATGCCCGCATATGATCTTTGACATATACGGCGAAATGACGGTAGTAAACAAAACGGAAAGAACGGAGATAAGGATGCCCATTGACGATGGGAAGATATGGAACAGCAACGGAACCGTAACGCGGCTTCAGATATCGCTGTATGACGGAAACTTCAGCATACGCATACCGGATGAGAGCAAGGAAAGCTTTACGGAGTATGATGTGCTGTATCGCGGCACCTATCATATGGAAAAGAAGGATTTAATTTTGGACATGCCGGACGGTGGCAGGATAGTGATGCAGCAGATGACGGTGGCGGAGTAGAGGTTTGCTGATTCCCGGCGGGCGGCACGGTGGCGGTTTATGAGTATAATAATGCCGATTGGGGAGATCAGCTTACCGCATGGAACGGTGAGAGCATAACATATGACGCGATAGGCAATCCGCTTTTATACCGCGGCAGAAGCCTTACATGGACGCAGGGAAGAAGGCTTGCGGGCGTTTCTTCGGAAGGCTTGGCGGCCTATTATACCTATGATGAAAGCGGAACAAGAACGGGCAAAACGGTAAACGGCGTAAGCACGCAGTATTATATAAACGGCTCGCAGATACTTGCGCAAAAGAGCGGGGAGGATATATTATACTTCCTGTACGATGAAACCGGGTCGGCGGTAGGGTTTAAGTACAATAACAATCTGTACCTATACCGCAAGAACTTGCAGGGAGATATTCTTGCGGTGCTGAACGGGCAGACGGGCGCTGTGGAGGCAAGCTACACCTACGACGCATGGGGCAGGATGATATCCTCGACCGGCTCGCTGGCAGAAATAAATCCGTTCCGCTATCGCGGGTATTACTATGACAGCGAAACGGGGCTGTATTACCTGCAATCCCGCTACTATGACCCGGAAACGGGAAGATTTATAAATGCGGATTCGGCGGTTGGTCAAGTTCAGAATATACAGGGTAACAATATGTATGCATATGCATTTTGTAATCCGGTTATGTATTCTGATTATACTGGTAACTGGCCCAAATTGAGTTTAATCTTTACAGTAATTGCGGTTACGGCGCTTGCGGTGGCTGCTGTTGCTGCTACAGTGGCAACCTGTGGGGCGGCGGCACCGGCTTTGGCATTGGCTAGCGGTAGTATAGCGAGCAGTTGCGTTGCTGCTTCTACTGCGACGGCGGCTGCGGCGGTAGCGACAGCTGTGGCTACGGATGCGATGATAGTTGCGGGAGTTTCAACGGCTGCCGGAATAGCATCAGCTGTGGCGGAAAGGAAAATTGAGCGAAGGGCACAAGGTAATAATACTGTATATAAATTGGTTGATGCAAATGGACAAGCTCAGTATATTGGCAGGACGACGAACATTGAAGCAAGAGAACGCGCACATAAAAGAAGTACATACAGGGGCGGATTAAAAATGGAGATAATAGCAACAAATCTGGATTACTATGAGGCGCGGGGGTTGGAACAAATTGCGATGTTAGAATGTCATACAATAAACACTTCCAACCGTATGAACAATCGTATTAATGGTATTAGCCCGCGCAACAGAAAACTTGCGTTGTATATGGAAGCAGGAAGAGGTGTTGCGGGATATCTTGACAATGTGATTTCCGATGAAATATTATATTGGACGGGGAATTAGGAGTTGATTGCTATGGGAACATGGGGACCACTGCTGTATCAGAATGATATGGCACAGGAAGTGAGAGATTATTATAAAGAACAGCTGCGTAAAGGAAAATCCGGGAAGGAAATTACTCAGGAGTTAATAGAGCAAAATGAATATTGCCTGTCGGATTCTGATGATGCGGCGGTATTTTGGTTTGCATTGGCAGACACACAATGGAATCTCGGAAGGCTGGAAGACGCAGTTAAGGAGAAAGCGTTATATTATATAAAGGAAGGAAGCGATATAACACGGTGGGAATGTGAAGGCTGCGGAAGTGCGAAAATCAGGGAACAAGCATTGAAAGAACTGGAACAAAAAATACTCTCACCTCAGCCGGAAGAGAAAAAAGTGAAGAAACATAGGCTGTATCGTTGTGAATGGAGAACGGGAGATATATATGCGTATCAATTGAAAAGCAATTATGCCGAAGAAAAAGGAAAGCTTGACAAGTTCGTGCATTTCATAAAAGTGGATGAGGCTCAATGGTATCCAGGGCATACTGTGCCGGTTGTGTATGTTTACGGTGTAATCTCGGATGAAATACTGATGCCGGAAAAACTAAAAACGGTGGGGTTCATTCCGCAGTTTTTTGTTCCCGCTGTATATGAAAGGGAGAAAGGACGAAAAATGCTGTATGCTCTGGAACTCCTGAGTACCTCGGCTAAAGTAATACCCGGAAAACAATTGACATTTGCGGGGAATATAAACGATATTAAACGAATAAAGGACGAAGATCCTAAGCCTTACGCTGTTGCGTGGAAAGAGTTTGAAAGGTATATAATTGATGATTTTGCAAATTGGGATTTGATGTGATTTTTTGGGGATGTGAGCAGCGCCCTTGTTTACACCTACGATGCATGGGGAAGGGTTATATCCGCAACCGGCGTGTTGGCAAACTTGAATCCGTTTAGGTACAAAGGGTATTATTATGACGGTGAAACGGGGCTGTATTACATTTCCAGCCGTTATTATGATCCTGAGTTCGGGCGGTTTATTTCACCAGATATAATGGATGTTTTAACCGCTACTCCGATGGAGTTGACGGATAAAAATCTGTGCTTATTGTGATAACAACCCAGTTGTACGAGAAGATAGGAATGGCCAATTTTGGAATATTATTGCTGGCGCTGTTATTGGTGGAGTTTTAGAGCTTGCTGGACAATTATTATCTGGGAAATCTTTGTCTGAAGTAAACTGGGCTAAAGTAGGGGTATCTGCTGTATCAGGTGGCATTACTGCGGCTGTTGGGCCGGTTGCAGGCTGTTTAATTTCTGGTGCAGCTGATGTTGCGATGGATGCCTTGGATGGGGACGTTCACAGTGTGGAAGATGCAGCTAAATCTTTCGCTTGGGGCACTGCTAAAGCTGCCGTAAGTTACGGCGTGGGTACAGCAGTAGGCAAAGCAACAAAGAGTCTAACAAAAATCGAAAAAGTCGGCAAAATAGGGAGTGGTGGATATCCTGGAGTAAAATATTCTTATAATAAAGGACATGGTCGGGCTGTTCGATCTATCGAATTACATCCGAATCATAACAATCACGGGATACACATTCAAGGTAACAGATGGAATCCTAAAACCGGCACTCGCTCGGGGGTATTTTTTAGGAGGACAATATGGAGGTAATTTATGTATCGCTATTATTATGAAATAGATGAATTCGTATTAGAAGATATTCAAAAATATGAAAATCAGCAATTATCAAAATTCCAAAGTGAATTTGATTGCTTATGCTTAAGCATAGCTAATTTATATGGTTGGAATTATACTGCCAGCGTACATCGTTGAATTGATGCCGCAGATAAATGGTACAGCAAACAATTCGATGGATATACTGCGACATTACAAGCTGATTTTGAGGATTCTAATGGTAATTTGATTCAGGTTGATGAGAATATATGTTCGTTTTTTGAGAATATAACATTTATTTCATTTAATCAGATCCTGCAAAGATATAGAGTTTTTCAAAACGAGGTGTTGGGGGAAATACGAAAAGAGATCGAACATTTTGTTCAAAGTATTGATTGATTTATTCAGATAAGAGGAGAAAGATGATACAGGGCAGATTACAATCAAATTTCAAAATGAAATCTGAAAGGAAGGATAATGACAATACGGTGATTGACGGAGAGTTGACTTGCTGTGATGCCAACAGTTTTGCAGTATATGCATATGGAACTATGAAGTACAGTTTGTTTTCGGGAATGTATCTGTTTCCCGGAAACGAAGGTCTTGCGTTAGAGGTCAGCTGCAAAAAATGCGGAAAAAGAATTAATATATTTAACAGCAATGTGGATGGCTATGACGGTATTGTTAATGGGCAGGATAAACATCCTTTGAAGACTGAGGCTATTAATTGCAAGAAGTGCAGCAGCAATGACTTTTCCTTAAATATACGGTATGAGTATCCGGATATGCAAGAACTTTTAGATGACGGAATAACACAGGTTGATAATGCATTTACATGGATTTGGATTTCGCTAAGATGTAATAAATGCGGTACAATATATAAAAAATTTGTTGACTATGAAACAACATAAGCAGGTATTTTGGGTGTTATGAATCGAAGAAATGCGGCATATATCATCATAGGTGATGTATTTGATTTTTCAGAGTTGTGGTTTGCCAGCGGTGAGAAAGCCACTACAAGGAATAAGATATTAAATGACATCGGCTTCTGTTTGGAGAACGCCCGATTAATGTACAAGTTTTCATGGCAAGTCGGCTTTTATATTCCGTATTGATAATGGGGTGTTGATATGGCTAAAAGGTTAGTTATCATAATGATTATATTTGCCTTGATCGTGTTGAACTGCGGCTGCGTGGAAAGAACAAAATATAAAACCAAAACCGTGGAACGGGATGAAGCATTGGAGTATGAAAAAGCATGCTTTGAAAAGGCAAAGGCGGCGGCGGAGGCCGAGGGATACGAGGTATTGAAAGAGGAAGCGGATCCGTCAGATACAGGAAATATACGAGTTTTTGTTGTAAATACCGAAGGAGGCCAAATTAGATTAAAGGCGTGGTGGAAAAACGGCTTTTCAAGAGTTAATATACGCTTTGACAGGACATTAAATGAAATGCCGAATGCTAAATGTGAGGGCATGAATACGAATCTGTATTTGAAAATTTTAAATATATATTCGGGAATTGAAATAACAGATAGTATGTTTGATGATTTATTGCATGATCCCTCACATGTGTATACAGATTCGGTTTTTTGGTTAAAGGATGAAGATGGTGAGCTGCCGGGTTTTACAGCAGACGGTTACAATGAAAATCATTATTATCACCAAATGTTCGTCATGCATAGATGGGATGAGCATTCCAACTATTTGAGTATGTGGGAAATAACATACAGTATACATGCTAACAGAATGTGGGACGAAATGTGGGAGAATTTGAGTATAGTTTATGATGAGGAAATGTGCTTTATTGGTTATCTTGGCTGCTGTATTGAAGGCATGAACGAGGAGGTGACATATTGAGCGGAGTTTGTATGTATTATTGTGACGCTTAAGTGTTGTAATAATTAAGCACAGGGCGGATGCTGCGAAGTTATGAATATGGGAGCAATCGTGCATATGAGTTTGTATATGATATGCGCGGGCGTTTGGCGGCAAATGTAGAATAATTTATGTAATCTATTTTGGGAGAAGTGTTATAATGTCGGATAAAATTAATTTTGAGATTATAAAAAAAGAAATCGATAAGTGGGATCCGATAGACCTGCTGAACCACGCTCCGCCGGATGAATATGATATCGAGAGCATGGAAATTTCATCAAAATTTGAGCACAACGCAGAACAAAACGGCATGATAATCTACGAGGTTTTCTCGGAAGCCTTTGGAATAACTTTTACCAAGAGCATAGATGAATGTATATGTATTGCCAAAAAAATGATGGAACGGGAATAATCAAAGCGAGGCGGAACGATTCGTTTTATTGTATTGAATCAAAGATATATGATATTCAAGGGAAAATGTGAGATGCATTATCGTCAATCCAGCTGCGACCTCCGAGGGGTACGGGATATTTTAAGTATTTGTGGTAGGAGATGCAAATGGAAAGGGTTTTAGCGGATTTTATTGAGCAGGAAAAGCAGGGCAGACTTTATTGCTGCTCAGAGCATGACCGATTGATTCTTGGGCGTATGTTTGAGGAAATAAATCGAAAACTGGGGACGGATATTCATTATCTTGCTCAGGTGGACAATATGAACCTTCATGCTTCCGGCGAAATAATGCGCGAATACATAGAATTGTTTGAATCGGAATATGTCAGGGCATATCTGATTCCGCAGCTTGTATATGACAAGGTGAAGAACTGCGCCGATACTGTGATCGGGATGTATATGCATTTCAAAGCGTCTGATTATTATATTGCAAAGGCGGGGAAACCTATGCCTGCTGCCATATGTGTAAGATATGATAATGCATTCAGGCAGCTTAAGCCAAAGAAAATACATAACCGGCTTTTAGAGCTGGCGCATTGCCCGGTGGATGTGTTTTATCTGCCTTTTACAATGCGAATGCTGGCATCGTGGAAAAGCGAGGAAATGGAAAGCATTTTGATTTCTTATCTTAAGCCGGTGTCCCTTACGGCGGCGGAATTCGGGTTGGAAAGTGATGAACGGGGAAAGCTGCGTTTTGAAAAAATATGCAGGGAGTTGATGTTTACCGCGCTTGGCGGGCTGAAATACTATCCGTCGGCGAAGAATATGGAGCTGCTGCGGAATTATACCGCGCAGGATGATGCTGATATTCGTGCTGCGGCAAAAAAGAGTATTGAGTATATGCAAAAACACCGGTCGAGAGAAAACAATTAAGCATCCTGAAGAACGGGATATTCTGTTATATGGGCGGCATCGGTTTCTGTTTGAAGAACGCCGGATTCGTGCGCAAGTTAAAAATATACAGACAGTGGGTGGCGATGTTTTATGTCGGGGCAGGCACATTGGAAAACGGGGATGTGTTTTTTGAACATCATTACGCAACTCATAAAAAGCGCCTGCAGGAAGGTATATATTTTTATTTTAAGAGGTGAAGGATATGAAGAGAATGTATAAAATAGTGTCGGCGGTTTTCATACTTGCGCTTGCGGTGCTTGCGGTCGGCTGCACAAAAGAGCAGTCCGAGCAGAATGTAAAGGATATGGTGCTGAAAACACTGGAAATGCATGCAAATACGGAGGATTCTGAGCCGCTGTATGCATCGTATATTCAGGGGTTTGAGAATGATAATATGTCGGATGCGGAAAAATTCAAGGCTGATGTAGGGGACAAGCTGCTTGTTGTACATAACGGAAACAGAAGCATATATGCTCTTAACGGCGCGATGACAACGGCATACAAAGATCAAAGAGCAACTGAAGAAGCTGCTGGCGATAAGAGCAATTATGCGCGGAATTATGCGGCAGTGATGCTGCGGCTGCTTGAGGGCAGCGTAAAGCAGGAGGACGAGGGAAGGGCCGATTTTGTGCTGGGCGAATCTGTTCGCGAAGGCGATCGCATAACATGCTATATGGCATTTATTGATGCAGACGCGATGACGGAGGAAGACAGGGAGCTTCTTGGCGACGCAGGTCAATATACGCTTATTGCGTATGTCTGCTTTCCGGGCAAGGACAATGAAAGCATGAAAAAGCCGACAGTGCTTTATGTGCAGGTATATGCCGATTCGGTAAGCGGGATAAAGTTTTACGGGCACAGAAAGCCGCCGTATGGGATATCCGACAGCGCAGACCCCGATGCAAAAAACGGTATAGGTGAGGTTTGGGAGAAATAAGAGGCTGTTGAGCATATAAAGCGGAGAGAAAAATGTTGTTTTTCAGGGGGGATGAGTTTTGAAATGGAGGGCGGTTTTAACTGCGGGAGTTTTAATTGCGGTGTTTATCTGTTCAGGATGCAGGATGAATGGGAAAATCACGCGGGAACAGGCGGTAAAAAGTGCCGAAAGGTGCAGGACGGATATTGAAAGAATTGCGGATAAGTACAATGCGGGACTTTATTACGAAGAGTGTACGGAGCAGTTTGTTGAAAAGTATAAAAAGCACAGCGAATTTGATTATCTTTCGTCTGTTTCGTATAACTGCGCGGCATATTACAGGCTTATGCTGGACGAGCTGAGCGGAGCAGAGGTGTTTTTTGCACTGAATGATAAAAATGAAAGCAGTTTGACGGTGCTTTACAGCAATATGAATATGCAGGGTAAGGATGAGGGGGAAGGCTTTGATATCGCGTTTATAACGGAGCTTGTAAATTTAACGGCAAAGCGCACCGTAAGAGAATCCGACTGGACGGGAATGCTGAAAAACGCAAACATACAGGGAACGGAGTTTATGCCGCAGGCAATATGCGTAAAAAGCCGTACCGTGGGCGGGACGGTGTTTGCTCCGGGAGCCGAGCTTATCTATTATCGCCCCATACATGATGAAGAATACCTGATATTTCGGGGCGGATTCAGGGAGGCACGATAAATCATGAAGAAGTGCACAAAGAACGGCCTGAGTGCTGCGGTCATGGGCTGTTACGGTGTTATTGCGTTGCTTTTTGTTGTTATATTGCTGGGCGGCTGCAATGCGGAGAGTACAGTGACGCCGGATGCTGCCGGTGCTGTGCAGTGGAAGTATTTGTATTATAACGGCAGCAGGCAGGAAATAGAGATTACAGACAGCAATATTGATAACGATCATATTGTCGTGCCGGAGAATATAGACGGCGCAGCCGTGACGGCAATAGGCGCCAATGCATTTCATAAAAAGAGGATGTCATACATTACTCTTCCGGGAACAGTAAAAGTTATCAGAAGCGGGGCATTCAGCGGGTGTCAGAATTTAAGAAAAATTGTGATTCCCGGCGGGGTTGAAAAAATTGAAACTACCGCATTTTATAACTGTTTAAGCCTTGAAAGCATTGAAACGGAGGAATCTGTGCATTTCAAAAGCGAAAACGGAGTGCTGTACAGCAAAGATATGACTGTGTTGGTTGCTTATCCCGAAGGTAAATGGGACAGAGAATACTATCTTCCGCAGAGTGTTGAG
>UMLL01017484.1_pt1 | contig 14727 bp, 3 predicted proteins | sample 1966591 | NCBI WGS metagenome assembly UMLL01 (sample SAMEA4836200, study PRJEB28245) | human gut metagenome | biome: gut microbiome; material: fecal sample | place: Denmark | collected 2008 | reverse complement strand
CTCTTGGATCTTTTGATCGAGAGCTGCATTGCTCTTTTGCACGTTTTCAACCGAAGCTTCCTTTTCCTCATTAGACGAGAATCCTCCTCGGGAGTATTGTCTCTCATAATGAGCATTCCAGTTGGCGTTCTTTTGAGCCTGAAGGTAAGAGGTTACGTAATATCGAGTAACGTACGGGACGACAATACCCGCATTTACCATGCCTTGAATACCTCCGTAAGTGTTGTAAGCATCAAGGACACGATCAACTACAATCTGTTTATCCTCATCAGAAGAATCCCAGGTAATCTCTCTTCCATCTACTTCGCTGAATCGTTTTTGCCAGATAGAACTTGTCGGATCAGTCTCGGTAATCAGAGGCATTTGCTCACGAAGATACCCAGTTGCATCCTCGTTCCACCAGTTTCCTGTGATGGTGTTCATAACCAAGGCAGCACCAGGGTCATTGTAGGTCCACCTACGAATCATGCTGTCAATCATCGTCGTTGGAATAGTTCCTCCATCTTCCGATTCAGGATCGTAAACTTGAGATGTCGAATGCGCGAGGTTATCTTGAGAACCAAAGAAATGAGAACTATAAAGAGTCTTGATGAATCGAGGCTCGATAGTGCTTACAGCTCCCTTTGCAAAAGTCAGCAGGATCTGATTGGCTAGATAGTCTCCACCAATAGCCCTGTTGCTGTTGTTTCCGTCGATCTGTGCCATGACCATAGATTGATCAAAGTCGGTAATCCATTCGCAGAATTTCGTAACCTGGGAAACACCAGTGTTCATCATTACCTCATAGGTTCCAGACTTGAACGTTTTGAAAGCAACGTCAGAGCTTGCTCCAGCAAGTGCTCCAGCAGCAGCCACGGCAGCAGGACCGCCGATGATTCCAAAGAACTCATTGAGGTACCAGTTTTGTTTGATAGCAACACCGCCGTCTATGATGTTCGTGAACAGTCTCCACTCTTCGTAAACATATTTCTTGTCGTCCTCAGGAGGTTCTTTGATTCCGGTAAGCAAAAGGAAACCAACCTCGATAAGGAACATCATTACGTTTGTTCCAAGCTGGGCAAAGTCCATAATAACGTTCTGCATCAAGCCCTCAATGAAAGAATCATTGCCTCCGATAAGGGTGTCAAGACGATCCTTCGTATCTGCTTCGTGAATATCTCCAGCTTTAACACCGCCCATTAGCATTGACTTCGTCGCATAGTATCCCTTTGATGCGAGATACATACCGGTATGAGACATTGGCATGACCTTGCCTATTGCCATGAACCCATACTTAGGGAACAAAGTTACAAAGTTTGCAAAAGCAATATCTGCTATTCCTTTTCGAGCCATGAACTCATCCCAAAAATCAGTAAAAGGATTCACTCCACCAATAGTGGAGTCCATCGTCATAACGAGAGAGTTCATCCCCTCGGGCCTAAGCATCAACTGCGTGATGGTTTGCTGCGGGTTTTGCATGAGCATTCGCTCCATTTGTTCTGGAGTTATGTTCATTCCACCATGGTCTGCATATTTCTGGGTATTGTATGCAAGGAACTCGACAAAGCGTTTAGAGTCTCCTCCCTTGCAAACCCATTCGCCGGTAGCAAAATTAGCAGCAAAATCCGAATATCGGTTAATCCATAATTGGATTTTTCCTTGGTTCTGCTTCAGGAAAGCCGCTTGCTCTGCCGGGGACATGTTCAAGTAATCCTCAGATTCCTTCTCCGACAAACCTTTTGACACAAGGAATTTTCGAGCGTATTCCCGAGCGTCTCCTCTGCCAAGTGTATATCCTTGGGAAATGGCAAAGTTTAATCCATCCTTCCCTCCGATTTGGAGTAGATGGACGGCGTCGAAAAGAATATCTTGGAACTCTTTACTTTTAGCAATCTCGTAAGTCGCAGCAGTTGGACCTGATTTTCCGATATCAGCAAGCATGAGTTTTGCCGCCATTGAGTTAGAGAAATTTCCTTTTAAATGCTCAAGAGCAGAAGATGCTCCAAGTGTGATATCGAAGATAAGGGATTGAGCGCGCTGAACTTTGACTACCTCTGCAAAGACGTCTGGACAGTTGATGGCGATATCTCTGAGGGTTCGATATGAACCATCGGCGCCTTTGACTGTTCTGGTGTTCTTCGACTGAATCCTATCTTGAGCTCTTAATGCTCGCTGTCTACACTTTTCATTGTTGCGCACAAGTTCCTCGGTATTCGGGAACAGCATCGCATAATCGTTCAAAGGATCGAAAGCCTCGTTAATCGAGAAGTAATCGCGAGGAGCTATACCGGAATCAAGATGAGCATCGCCGAGTTCACCTGCAACAAACTGGAACAGATCCTGCATAACCTGTCTCTGATTTTCTTTTGCATTGACTGACATGGCAGGCGCTACTTTGTTCAAGAACTCGTTATAACCTCGCTTTGCTACAGCATAAGGAGTCCAGCCTTCAAGCAATGCTCCCTTTTGAGTAAGTGCCATTAAGATATCAGGCGGCATCATGGTCATGGGGAAGCGATAGTTTCCACCAATTTTATAATTAGTATTTGCATAGAGAAAAGGAAATCCATGCGCTTGTTGGTTTGCTTTCATTTGATTCCATGCGTCGATATAGACTTTATCGTCAAGGTAATAATTGTTGAACTTCTTATCAAATAACTTACCTTTTCGATCAATGCAAATACCACAGTAAAGAACAGCACACTTCATAGCGAGAGTTCTTTTAGACTCATCTTCAGGATCCCAGCCGAAGAATCTACAAGCAGAAACTAACTCCTGCTCAAAAGTCTCATCATGCAAAGTAACTGTTTTCATTTGATTCTTTTTGGCTTGTTCTTCTTTTTTCTTCTTTTGGCTCCAATAAATTCTGGAAGAAGATTTTGTATCTTTATCGTCTTTCTTGTTTTCTGCTTTTTTGTTCTTCCATTGTTCATTGAATTTTTTGTTTGCTACACCAGTAAATTTCACTCCCTTGAACTTACCGTTGTTGACCAAGCTGAAGTATTCGGAATCAGCTTTTTTCTTCTGTTTTGTTAGATCGCTAAGTCGAGCTCCATATGTGAAAATCTGAGCGTTATCAAACTCATCTTTTTCTGTGTTCTCTTTCGCTTCTTTGATCTTTGCCTTGATGTCCTGGATCTGATTCTCGATACTGACTCTTTTGTCTTGAGCAGCCTTTATCTTCTCTTTCTTTTTCTTGGCTTCGTCTTTGCCTTGCTCTTTGATCCCTTCATAGGTTTTGCGAGACATCAATCCAGGGACTCGGATTGTTCCCTTTGCTGCTCCAGTATTTGCTTGCAGATAGTCTTTTGCTTGATCTACGTTTACTTCTACTTTTACATCAGACTTAACACCAAAACCTTTTCTGAAGGAATTTTTGATGGCTTTTGTACGTTTTGACACCTCATCATCTCGGTTATGTTTAACCTCAACACTTCCGATGTCTACATTATTTTGAAGCCAATCAATGGCTGTATCAGTTTGCGTATCTTCGTTTTTCAAGTTGTCGGCAATTTTGCTAGTTGGAACATCCCTAGCTTGAGGTGTCTCTTCTTGAACCTTTCCTACATTTTTCAAATAAGAAAGATTGGGTTCATACTTATCGAATTCTGCTTCCGGTTTCTTTCCAGTAAGCTTCTCTTCTTTTTCAGCAACTGCTTGAGATGCTTCTTCTGCTCTCTTCTCGGCGTTCGATCGAGTTCTGACTTCCATGTCATCTTCCATCGTCTGCCAAAGTTTGTCGATATTCTTCTGGTATTCTAACTCAACCTTGTTAAGGATTTCTTCACTGATAAGAGCATTAGAGGAAATTTCGTAAGGAACAGTTATCTCTGTAGCTTTCTTAGCATCCTTAACTATTTCTGGATCATTCTCGTTTTGTTTCATGCGAATCTTTGTAGCAATGGTTTTCCCGTTTTGAAAGACACTAAAAAGCTCTAAATCGTCCTTAGAGAGTCCGACCTCATTAGATTTGTCTTTATTCGTTTTCTCTTTCATCAAGTCAGATAGCTTGTTGAAATTGAACCTTTGCTTCGGTTTTGCTGCTGAGTTTTCTTTATCGCCCATCACCTTATCAAGTTTCCTTTGAGCGACAAGTTGCTTCCTTTTGGCATCGGTCAAAGCTTGACGATTCATATAATCTTGGGTTTTTTGACCCATTTCCTTATATCCCGACTTTTCCGCAACAGCTTCAGCAATCTTCTTGCGCAAGTCTTCAGTCATTGGAGCTGTAGCTGGAGCCGTCTTTTTGGTTTTTTCTGCCTGCCTCTGTGCATATGCTCTTAAAGCAGCAACATTCTTAACCGGCCCAACAAAATCATCAGATCCTTCTTCGGGTGTTGTTCTTGGTTTAAGAATTGGAACAGCTGGAGGAGCCGTTCTGCTACTAGCATCTTGATAGCTGGTTCCTCTAGCTCTCCCTTCGGAGGTTTGTACTTTAGGAGCCAACCCAGATTCATCATTGTTAGCTTGATGATCGTCTTGCCTGATAGCTTCCTTTTGACGATCTGATTCTTTGTCAGTTTCTTTTGAATCTGCTGCTTGCTTTTTTTCCTCAGTAGAATGAATCACTGGTTTTTTTGCAGCTTCTGCCTCAATTTTAGGAGCGCTCGCATTAGGAGCTGCGCCGGCATTATTTCCTCCTGTTCCTTCTTGATGCCTACGCAAAACCTCGGCAAGTATATCTGAACCGTCGAATGCATGGTCATTTGGATCAAAACCTTTATCAGTAGTAATATCTCCAATACTACCTTTTTGATTATTTAATTTAGATATAGCTGCATTTACCGCATCGCTCATCTTACCGGGCATAGTTTTTCTCCTTCTCTTGCTTGTTACAGAATATCAGTATCTGTAGTAATAAATACGTCAGATTGATTTTCATTTCTGTTTCTATTCTGCCAATCAAGATAATATGGAACTTCGTCTTTTCGCAACGGTCTGCCTCCAAGGGTCATAGCGTTCAAAGAGGGTACGCTGAAAACTTTACCGGTAGTAGCCAATCCAGTCATTGAGTCAAAATGAGAATCAAGGAAATGCAGACCAGTAACCATATATTGCCAACGATAGTGAATCTTTCCATCTGTTCCTCTGAATGGGGTTTCTACCATAAGCTCACCATTGAACAGTTCTCCATTGTATTCAGCTAAGCTATATTCAGGACAGAGATACGGATTCATCGAATGATGGAACGCCAACATGCAATCTTTGAAAGCATTAGAAGATTTATACATGATGTTCCAATTGAAGAACTTGTAAGTTGGACCTTCTGTTTGGTTTCTCGAACTTAGGAAGGTAGCTGGATCAACTCCGCACTTCATAAGTTTCTGGCAAGTTTGTTTAAGGAAGGCGTTCATAATTGCCGAACCTTGATCGCCCCATTGAGGATTGTTCCAAATATAAGCCTCAGAGAAGAATACTCCATCGTTATCTAGGAACTTATTCCATTCGTCAAAAGTGATTTGATCACCGTTCAATAGCTTTTGCTTCAAGTCTGGATTATTAGGAAAGGTATCCGTAAGCTCAGCTAAATTATACAGATAAGGTTCAAGGCGGGATTCCCACATAAGAGTCGATATAGGATTGGTTTTAGCCAAAAGCAACTCTCTTGATTCAGTAGATTCCTTGCTAAAGTATCCATCGAGGTAAGTTCCATTTTTCAACTGACGATCTTCCATGGGCTCGCCATCGCTTGTTAGCTTGTTAGATGCCATACCATCCTGGAAAATTTTGAATTGATGATGGAGCACCGACGTGTCGATAGAGTAGTTGACCACAATAGATCCTCGCTCGTTGATATGGGATTCTACCGAATCAACGTCAAATTCCGAGAACGAGCCCTCGCCTCTATAGATGTCGAAGGCGCGGATGGGGGCCCAGTAATCTTCTGCCTCTCCAGCTTTATTTACCTTTGTAGCAATAGCCCATCCGATAATATCATCGGGTCTAGCACTAGGTAGGAAGCCGTCATCATATACTTCATCAAGTCTTGCTAAATATCTAGCCACAGCTTCGTAAAAGCGATCCCTCTCCTCAGGGTACTTATCAGGGTCAACTCCAATACAGAACCCCGGACCACCATTCTGTCCCCATTCAAGCATTTGTCTAATATCTTCGACAGAGGCTATTCTTACAGGGAAGTTAAACACACCATCATCTATCAGTTCTCTAAACAGATTCTGACAGAAGAATTCCTCGCGTTTCGTTGCTCGAACTCTCTGACGATTAGCATAATGTTCTGTGACAGTGAGACCAGCATCACCGTTTCTGTTTTCATTAAGCTCATCAGAAACAAATCTAGCAAGCTCTTCAGGTCTAAAACGCGATTCGCCGGCGTTGAAAGATCCTTCAGGATTTGCCTGACCGTTCAACTGGAGGTCGAAGAAGGAAACCACGTAACCTCTACCCTTTTTATCTCCTAAGTTGATTCGAGCATATCCATTCTGAACTTCATCGAAAAGAACTTCCTGAGAATCCAGGCGAAGCTTTTCTTCAAAAAAGACAGTGTTTCCGTTAAGTTTTGCTATCTCAATCATTTTCTCAACATCGGAAGGAGATGCCGAATTGTCGACAACCCAAGCAATATTGGGACCAGGATACTCGGTGTAATCAAGATTATTCAACGAACAATACCCAAGGAATCGATAGGTATTCTTGTAATAATTCTCGATAACTTTTCCTTTTTCCTTTTTCTCTGCCATCTCTTTTTCGTTTTTGTTTTTATCGTTCTGATCCTCAGCGGCATTCTTCTTGTTGTTCTTTTTGGCTAGTATGTATTTATGAGACTTAACATAAGCAGCAAATGGAGTCTTATAGTGCTTCTGTTCCATTGCCAGAGCGATCTTATCAAGCTCATATTTCGAATATGCACGAGCATTAGGATTTCGTTGGAAATACTTATCAGTCAGCTCATCCATCAGCATAACGTTTCGGTCAAACGAAGACAGATAAGGATAGATTCCTTTATTGTAAACGTTCGAGACACTTGGAACCTCGATCATGTTGAGTACCTTCTCGATATCAACTTTACCTCTTGGCTTCCAATTCTCAAGAGCCTCGTTCAATACCACCGACCAGTCATCATCTTTTGGTTTGAACTTAGGATCTTTTTGAAGCCGAATCGAGATCTCAGAAATGATCTGATTCAACTGCTCAACCGAGACAATACGAACACCATCTTCTGTTTCCCTGATGAGCAAGTGCGCTAGATTATAGTAATCCTGAAGACCCAATTGGTCGTATCCACAGTTATAGTTCCACTCCTGCATAGATTTAGCCAACATCTTTCGAGCTTCTCCAATTGCACCAGTCTCGGCAAGTGTGGTGACATTGTCTTTAATCTGCTCAAACTGCCCATTCATGTAGTCATCCATTATGTGAATCTTGATAATAGAGTCGGCTCCGTCTGGGTTCGACACTGCTTTAAGGTTTCCACCTTCAGCGCCTTCAGAACGAAGGATTCCAAGATAGGCTCCATGAGCTGTAGTTTGGTTTTGTGTACCTTCATTCGAAGTTGCATCAGCTGTCTGATGTTTAAGACAACAACAACCCTTGCTTTCGCAGGAGAAGTTGTCCACAATCTCAATCATTCCATCTTGATCGGGTTGAATATCATAAATGGTTGCAGAATTGATTTCCTTACCAGAAACAGTATGGGCTCCTCTGTAATCACTGATATTTTCTTGAACTTCCTCAAGAGAGACTCTTGTTGTTGTACCACCACCACAGTCTCTGATTTTCCCAGTATCCGTAGAAAGCCAGCCCATTGCTGCGTTCCTCTGTGATTCTTCTCCATTGATACCAACTGAAGTAGCTGTTTTAGCTCCACTCCAAAGCTGCTTCTGATTATGGAAGTTAATCAGGTTCTGCGGTTCGAAGATGATGTCATCCCAAGTCAGAGACGACTCTCCTAGTTCGTCAACAACCCCAGCCTTGTGCAGATCGGAGGAAAGCTCGACAAGAGCCTCAGCAAACTCATCGAGTAGCTGGCCTGGACCAATAAGTCCATAATCCCTATTAAGATCTCCTTCATTGATTACTTCTTTGAAGTTTTCTATTTCCGGAGCGATTTCACCAAGCTTGGCTCTAATGTCTTGATACGAGAAACCATCGAGCATTGCAATGCCCTTGATGACAGATTCGATTCTGTCTTTGTACATTTGGGCAACATTGTAACCTTTTTGGCCCTTTACTGGGATGAACATAGCCATAACAGCCTGAAAAGAAGGTCTATCGATAACTGCATTAAGGGCTCGATTGAACAACTCCTCAGACTGAAAATCTGGAGAACTATAAGACTGCATCGTACTCAGCAACGTCGATGCTGCTTTGTAAGTGCTTTCACCATCGTAACTAGAGCTAAACGAAGTCTTCCTAAGCATCATCGCTAGACGTTCATGTTTGAACAAAAATTTCCAGATCTCTTCATCCGAAGGATAAACATGACCAAAAAGGACTTCTTGGTTGATAGTAGTCGACTCAGAGTCGCCAGCATAAATGTCAACGGAAAACGTTGGGTCAGTAAGAATCTTAACCAACATAACTTGATTACGAATCAGCCGGTCTACAGGGATCTTATTAAAATAAGCATCATCGCATTGGGCAAGATCAGAGAAGACATCACCATTCTTAATTAGTGAAACGGTATTGTAGCCATGATTAACTGCTGCTTCTTTTTGTCCCTTTTCAGTCGATTTGTAAGTAGGAGTAATACCAGCAACAAAACCGTTAGCTAACGTGTTTACATCGCAAACGGAAATCTGAACTTTCCCAGATGCCACGTCGTTAAAATACTCACTGATGCTTACGCCGTTGTTTTGGCAGTACGTCATTGTTTTCTTAACGTCTCGTTTTATATCAAGAAGATTCTTGCTTACGAATCCATCCATTCGATCGCTAAGATCACTCAAGTTATCTAACCAAGCTCCATGACCCAAATCGGTCATATACATATTGTTCATAGTCAAGGTTCTTGGATTCGCTACCAACATAGAGGGAATTTCCCAGCCTTGACGATGCCTATCAATGTCGAATCCGATCTTTCCACCAGGAATGTTGGCTCTAATATAGGAAACGAGTCTATCGCATTTCTCTTTCATTCCCATATTGCCAAGAAGAATCTCATTGATGGCATTGCCGTTATTCTGGAAATCAAGGACTAAAGCCTCCCAAAGGTCGGAAGACGATGCCAACTCTTGCAGTTTGTACTCCCAACGTTCTTTTAACTTGGCGATTTCTTTAACCGATTTTCCAGGAGTATTCTTCGCCTTGATCCAGGCAGCCTTATCTTTCATAATCGGATCAAGCCTATATGCGGCCATTATCTTCATCCAAACACCACCAAGCCTATCGGCGGCCTTGTTCGGATCCATAGAGTAACCTGGTTGAGCTTTTACGCAATTCAACAACTCTTGACCAAAGGTGCTGAACCTGAACCCATCGAGAGTATTGAGACCGAAGTATTCAAAAACTTCTGGCCCTAACAGCATAAGGTTATTAGCCATAGCCTCAGATATCGCTACATAATCTGGATTATTGATAAGGTTCGACTTGGTAAAGAATCGAAGCTGCTTTGCGGTTTTATCTAAAGCATCCTCCAATTGCTTGTTGAATCGAGAAGCATAACTCGAACGAAGATTAGCCAGCACTCGAATAAAAGTCTCAGGGCCAGCTTTGGGACTTACATTGTTTCTCCCCTTTTCATCAGTAACAGATCCAGAAGCATAGCGAGTCACTTGAATCCATCGTGCTAAAGTGAACTGACCGTGAATTGCCGGGTTGTAGCAGTCACGCCAATCCTCGGCCATTTCTGCTCGCTTAGATGCTTTAATAGAGATGGCGCCGAACAAGCGATCCATCTTGTATTCACCGTAAACTTTAAGGAACGGAGAAGCGAGTTCATTAAGAGTTAGGGGAGTGCCATACTCATCAACATTGATTGTCTTAATATAGTCAATGCCAGTCTTGTTGATGATCTTTAAATCAGTAGTAAACTGACTGTTTGCAGCATTTACGACGTTAGCCATCCTATTGTAAGCAGCTGCAAAGTTATTGATCCACTCCTCAAATCCTTGCTGAGTAACAACACCATCCGCCGAAACTTGGCGAATAAGACCAAAGTTAGGAACACCAACTTCTCTAATGACCCTGTTTCTTATATAGGCATTTACGGCAACTTTTCTATCACCATGGCTAATCCTGCTGGACATCATCTTGGTGAACACTTCGTCAGTAACAGACTTCCATTGGTTCGGCGAGATCCATCCAGAAGGATCGGCAGCCGTCTCGATGATTGATTTGATCTCTTTACCAAAATTAGAAGTAATACGGAAGATGACGTTTTTACCTTCGCGGCGTCCAATCGGCATTCCGAAAGCCTCCATCAAATCAAGAAAATTCGTAGGAGGATCGGGCACTGATACCTCGATCGGTTTCAGATCATCAGTAGAATACTGATCGGGAACCATTGGTCCCATATACTGGTTATTATAGTCAAGCACAGTAGCATCGAAGATTCTCACATCATAAGAAAGTTTGTATATATTTTCCAAGATTCGACAAGCTACTTGGTCAGCAACCGGACGAAATATACTGTTGTAAGCATAGTTCGTAATCTCCCTCATGAGATCTTCCCATATTGAGCGTTCTTCGACATTCTTTCCTTGAGCAGCTTCGATCTGATAACGATAGTTCTCGTTAATTAAGCGAGCAATCTTCTTTGCTTCATCGTCAGAAATCTTGAAAGTTATTTCATTATCTTTATCAGAACCAAAATAAGTTATAGAGAAATTGGATACCAAATTAGCAATATCCTTCTCTTTCAGCACCATCGTGAAATCATTACCTAAACTCTTTGGGTCAAAGATTCTTTTCATTCCAAAAAAGCCCGGATCAAACAAAGCTTTATTAGCTGAGGAAAGAAAAAATTCTGAAGCCTTCTTAATCGAAGCACCCCGCTCCTCATCGAACCCAACGTTCATCTCATCGCCATCAAAGTCGGCATTATACTGCTTATGAACAATAGGATGGATATAGATGCCTTGCCCTGAATGACAAATAATAATACGAGATTGCGCAGATGGGTCTTCGGATACAGGATACTTAGCTGTCGGAACTCTGATTTGGTTCTTGTAAGAAAACGTTTTGTACAGAGCCGATCGTAGTTCATGGATGTTGGCTGATAAATCCTCGGGAGTTAATCCTGTGTATTTTTCAACAAGATTGCGAATATCTTTTCCGCCATTAAGATAAGCCGCCATCAGCAAATCAATACCTACACCAACCGAATCCATCGGCACTGAATGGTCATCAGATAATTGGGCATGAACTTCGTTACCCATTTCAGAATAATCGTCAAGGGATCGTTCGAGTTGGGATTTACGAACTTTAATAGAATTCGCAAGAGCACGATTGCTAATATAAGTCTTAGGACCAGAGACTCTTTGATTTGATGTGCCGGCGATGATCAGGTCCTCGTTGTTCTTCTTTGTTTCAGCAGCCTTTTCTGCATCGCTTTGTTCTTGAGCCGCTAAAAACTCGGCGTGTTCAGCAGCAGCATCTCTTTCAAGCTGAGCATTTGTAATCTGCGCATATGCTTTGTTTGCTTGATCATTGGCCCACTTGGAGGCATATCCATTGATAAGCATCTGATCCATTTGCTTATCGCCGGTAAGAAAACCTCCACTCATAATCGCTTGGCGAGTCTCTTCTGGAAGACCTTTCCATTCGTATTGCTCAAGACTGTTATCTCCAGCAAGACTCTTATTGGCATCCTGAGTGAGCTTATTGAACTCATCCTCAGAAAGGACTTGATTGCCGGCTTGCATTCCTTCTGCTACGACAGACGGACGAAGGAATCCTTGTGTTTGATCTTCGGTTTTATCGACGGGCTCTTCTCTTCTCGCCGACTGAATACTATTCGCTTTATCCATAAACGACTGAAAATCGGCCTCAGAAAAGAACATGGGAGGCTGAGCCGGAGGCTGCGGTTGTGCCTGAGGTTGAGCTTGAGGTTGAGCTTGAGGTTGAGCTTGAGGTTGCGATTGAGCCTGAGGTTGAGCTTCAGGAACCTGAACATCAAGAGTCGGTACTTTTTTGTTAGCCTCTGACTCAACTATATTTTCAAGAGCATTTCCCTGATTTTGCTCTCGGTTTGCTCCTACCAAATTTTCATTGACATGAGTGTCTTGACTAAAGCCTCCCATAATTTATTCCTCTTTCTCTAAATCTTTCAAGGTTTGATAAATAGCAGGAGATAGATTCCGATCCTCAGTTCCTTCTTGATAATCCTTGAACTTTTCTTTTTTGGTCTTCATAGAATCTTTTGTTTTCATAATAGCAGCTGGAAGCTTTCTTGCGCCCAAGGCTCCACCAAAAAGTGCTCCTCCAAGAAAATCTGGTGCCATATGTCCAAAAACTTCGTTTGCAATTCTTTCTTGTAGCGGTGTCGATTCGTCGAATGATCCATCTTCGTTCTTATTGAGACCAGCATTCTCTGGACCAACCTCTCCTAAATGCTGCAGATACTGCCCCGGTACTTCTTCCCAGCCTTCAGCTAAGCTATCTTTCAGCAATGGAACTATCGGATAGTCCATCTTCTTTTGCTCCTTGACAAGGTTCTTCAAGGCTTTTTCATCTCCCTGAATTGCTTTTTCGAAATTTCGGAGAGTTTTATGTTTTGCTAGCTTAGCACTACCGACACCAACGAAAGCATCAATAGTCGGATCTATGAAGGCTCCGGCTGATCTAAGTCCTCGTTGTAAATTAGTTTCATCGTTCGGCTCTTCAAAAGTTCTCGTATCGGGATCGTACGAGTTTGGATTAATGCCACGACTGGCTAGATAGGAATCAGCTGAACCTGATATAAGAGCATTGACTATACCAATTGGTCCTAGCATATAAGGAAGCGATGAGGCCCCAACGTCGGCAAACCATTTGGGGACTCCGCTTATGTCTCCTTCAAGTAAACCTTCAGGAAGTGCGTCCTTAATCTTATCGAGAGAACTTCCGTTGTCTTCTCCTGCTTTGGCTACGCGCTCTTTGTTCAGATTCATGAAGCCAGGATTTTGTTGAGTCGGCGCATAGTCCTTGTTTCCGTAGAGATCAAGAAGCTCCGACCAAGTTATATTAGAGTTAGGGAGAAGCTCTTCTGGAATCTGCTGCTCCTCCCAATCTTTAACTGGCTTTCCATATTGCTGATTTCCCTCGATATCCAAAAAGTCTCTAAGTGGAAGAACATCATCGGAATCATTGAAGGTAAGTGTGGTGTCATCAATTGAGTTTCCATAATTTACATTAGGAAGGAAATTTTCATCAGCATCATATGTCTTAACCCAGTTTCCACTAGGCAACTGTAGATACGCATTTTCTGGATCTTCATATAGCTGAGTCTCATCATTCTCATTTTTTGCCAAAAGATAAGAACTATTGTTCATAAGTCCTTCGAAATTATTCAAGTCTTCAATAGTTGCCCTATTTCCTGATGGCATGTTGTAGGCATACTCAGGCTCTCCCCAAATTTGATTAGCGGCAATCGTTGGCATCCGACCAACAGTCCTGTAGAAAGAATGAACACCTTCGGCAATCTTATCGTTCAATTGCTCGGCGCCTTTACCTGGTGTAGGAGCCATTTGATACAACCCGGTATCTGGATCCATTACTGCATTGTTCGCATACTCATCTAAGTCAGAATAATTGAGACTGACTCTGCCTTCGTGTTCAGAATCAGCAACAACATCAGCTTTAGGAGCAGTTTGCTCAAGCCAGTTCTTTTGAGGCTCTCTATACTGAGCAACTAGACTTTGAACATCAGGGCTTAATTTTCCGCCGTTTCGCATGATGTTGTCTCTAGTTGAATACTTAACATCATAAGGCATATATTTAGTTAGCTCATCAAGTTCTTCTGTGCTCTTGATGCTATCTGGGATTAACGGCTTGATGACTGTCGGCCTGGTCATAGCGACATCTTCAGGCATATCAGGTTTGCCATATGAACTGACTAATTGATTTTGAACTTCAGTTCTTTGTTGAGTATCTTTAGAAAAGTTTTCCGGATTAAAGTTATCAGCTTTATCTAAAAGCTTCTCATTTATTGATGCGAGAAGCGTTGATGGATCTAAGATAGTGTCCCAAACTCCCATTAGGCAGTCCTTTCATAGAATTGCACAGGATAAGAAACATTCGAGTTATTAGCATCAAATATGCTTGATCCTAAATAACGCCATGTGCCAATTTGAAGTCGACTGTCTTTGTCTTCCGCCCATTTCGTAGTGCAAATTACCGAACCTATAGGATATACGTCGTTAAAGCTGCCGAACCCTGTGGAACCAGCTGTAGAGCCCGGTAAAGAACTAGTACGCGAAACGACTCTGGCGTTGATGTCCGAGAAGTTCTCGTTGCACTTCTGCTTAAACACCTCGTCAGAGTCGTATGAATTGATCTTTGTAATAGGCATAATGTCTCCTCCGCTTCTCGCTTTGAAGACAATTATAGCAAGCTACATCAGATTAAGCATTTCGTTGATGCACTGCTTGCACTTCTTGAGATCTTTCTTAGGATCACCTTTGAGAAAAGCCCTCCACAGATACTTGAACGCACAGCCAAGCCAGTATCCGATTTTTGGGGTAATGACTGTCTCCAACGGACACATCATTGAGTTTAAGGCATCCTTGCACGTGATCTTGTTGTTCCCTGCGTAATGAATGGGATACATGATATCATCGTAGGTGAAATGATCTTTAGTCTCTTCCTTCA
>UMLL01000927.1_pt1 | contig 14909 bp, 8 predicted proteins | sample 1966591 | NCBI WGS metagenome assembly UMLL01 (sample SAMEA4836200, study PRJEB28245) | human gut metagenome | biome: gut microbiome; material: fecal sample | place: Denmark | collected 2008 | reverse complement strand
CGTAAGCGTCCGCCGAAACGCCGGGGAGCCCGGGCATCATACCGCTGCTGTAAGCAAACGGCTCGGCGGCACCGGCGACAACTGCAAGCTCATCACAGCCGTCGCGGTCGATGTCGACCGAGACAAGCGACTTCGTGATCTGATCTCTTTCATATTCGGTCGTTTCCCAACCGCCGAAGTAGGTGTCCGCACTTGCGAAGGATCTTCTGTAAAGCTTCTGTTCACCGGCAATGCCCGTTCCGGCAATGCCCCACAGATCATCGCTGCCGGCATAGGTGATAACGGCGGTCATTTTGCCGTCGCCGTCATAGTCACCCGCCGTGACATTGAAATAGTGACGGAATTCCTGATATTCCAGCTCGCCGTAATCGGTCTTGCACGCCCATTTCGGCGCGTCGGCAATTTCCTGAAGATCGGAGCGCTTGTTGTTTGCAAGGTTTTGTACCCAATAGCAGACCTTTGCCGTGTTCTTGTTGTTATCCATGTTGCAAAGCCCGACAAAGATGGCGTGATCGTTTCTGCCCGTGCCGAGCGGGTCGTAAGCCAAACCGACAGCGAAAGCAACATTGTCGACCGAGGAAACGCTGTATGTACCGCTCGGCGACTCGATGATATTTTTTCCGAGGGTCAGCTTGTCATATACCGTGGTATGATCCTTTGCAGCTTCGTTTTCCGCATTGCGATAGCTGTATATGATCGGCTCATACCACGGGGTGATGGCAAAGGGCTGCCCCTTCTTTGTGCCGTAGGGGTTGCTTTCATCCTTTTCCCATCCGGCGGGGGGATTTGTGTCGGGCGTGAGCAGCGCGCCGTATGCCCCCGAGGCGGATGCGCCCGGGTCGGCGTGGCTCATCAGAGGTGAAACGGCACACATCACCATGCATAGTGTGAGCAGGATACCGAGTAGACGTTTTTTCATTTTGCATTACCTCCGCGTCGATAGGATTTTTTATGTTTGACGGTGAGCATCGTGCAGACACCTCCGCTGACAAAAAGCAGGGCGATCCACAAAACGGGGGTGAACGGGTCGCCCGTTTCGGCGGATGTCGGCAGTTTTGCCGTCACCGTGTTTTCCTTTGCGATCTCTTCGGTTGCTGCCGCATCGGCAAAATATTTGCCGCAGGCATTGCAGTACCAATAGGCGATCGTCCCCGCAGCGTTTTCGGTTGCCGCCTTTGCGGGGAAGTGCACGAGATTTTTGTGGCGGTTTTCGTCGACCGTGCCATAGACTGCGCCGCAGAGTGCACAGACGGCTTTTTCGACACAGTTTGCCTCGCCGCCTGCACAGGCCTCTGTTTCCGCCCCGTCGCAGCCGTCCACGCTGCAGGGGCGCGTGTGCGTCCCGTCGCCGTTTGACGTCCATGCGCCGAACGTGTGCCCGTCTCTTACCGTCACGGTCATTTCGGTGACGTTGCCCGCCTTGTCGGTGATAACGATTTTCTGCGCGTCGGCAGACGGCGTGAGGACAAAGCTATTGTTTTCGTCAAGCTCGACCTCCGCGTCGTTCACGATGACGGTGCCGATATACGCTTCGTCAACGGTAACGGTCTGTGCCGCGCAGTAGGTCTTTCCGTTCTCGATGCCGCCGATCACGGGACTTTTGGCGTCCAGCACAATGCCGTTAGAGCAGATATACGCCGTGTTGCCCGCCGCATCCGTCAGCCGGACATAGATAGTATATTCATTATCGGGATCGATATTGAACGACGGCGCGGTGTATACGGTGAAAGGCGCGTTTGCAAGCTCCGCTTCGGTCACCGCTTTTGCTGACAGCAGATATGCGATCTTCACGGCATCGCCGCTGTTATCGGTTGCGGTGATCGTGACCGTCTGCGTGTCCTTGAAGAACAGACCGAAGGTGATCGTGTTAAGAAGCGTTTTCCATTCGTTTGTGCCCAGGCTGATCTTGCCCGTCGGCTTTTCGATGTCTTTCCACCGCGCCTTGATCGTCATATCCCTTGCAGGCATCTTCTTGGGAACGGTCATGTCCCAGTCGATGAAGGCATAGCCCTTTCTCGTCGGGGCGTCGGGGGCGGTGATCTCCGTGTCATAGTCCTGCTCGATGGGGGCGATTTCACTGCCGCCGTCGGTGTCGAATGTTATCTTGTAGCGATTGATCTGCCACAGCGCCGTGATCTCCGTGATCTTCGCAGGCATCTTCTTGGGAAAGGGGGTATCCCAGCCGATGAAGGTATAGCCCTCGCGTGTCGGATCGTCAGGGACGGTGATCTCTGTGCCGTAATCCCGGTCGATGATCCTATCCGGCTCACCGTTTGCAAACCTGACTCTGATCACATACGACAGGATCTCCCATCCGGCGTACAGCGTCATATTCCCGGGGATCGGGTCGTCAAAGTCCCACTTCTGCTCCGGCTTGCAGGCGGCATCCGTATACCAGCCAAGGAAGTAGTGGCCTTCCCGTATCGGTTCTTCATCGGGTCTTTGGATACACTCGTTTTGTTTCTCCTCGCACGTTGCCGCACCGATCAATGTGCCGCCGTTCGGATCGAACGTGACCGTGCAAAGGGGCGCTTCCTCCCACATGGCATACAGGGTGCAGTCCCCCGCTTTATCATACCGGGTCGTGCCTTGACCGTATTTGTTGCCGTATTGCTTGCCGCCCCACTGCCGGTCATACCAGCCGAGGAAAAAATACCCCTTGTATCGTGGTATCGGCATCTGACCGAGCGTCTCGCCATAGGTGGCGGTCATGGTGCTCTGCGCCGGCGTGCCGCCGTTGCCGTCTAAGGTGACGGTGTACCGATTGGGAGTCCACACGGGATAGAGCGTCAGCGGCGCGTCTGCGGTATACACATTTTCGAAGTTATACACCTTTTCGCCGCCGTCGACGGTTGCCCAGCCTGTCTGTGTGTAGCCGCTGCGGGTGAACAAAGCGCCGCGCAGCGTCAGGATAGAATCATAGGGCTTAATGTCTGTCACGGCGTTTCCAGCACCGTATGCACCGGGGAGATAGGTGACCGCGTAGCCGTCGGCGACGAAAAGTCTTGAAACATCTGCCGGTACGGTATCGCCCGGCTCATAGAGGTTGCCGCTTTCGTCTGCCCACCGCAGCGACGCACCGACGGGCACGCTGCTTGAACGGGGCAGACCCTCGGCGGCGGGGGCGGTGAAGCTCTTGCCGCTTTTGACAACGATCTGAATGCTGTCCTCGCCGTCCAGCGTGTTGCCGCTAAGGTCGAGGGTGACGGCTTTGACGCCGTTTTTGCCGAGCGTCGCTGCGTTTTGGACCTCGAGAACGGGACGGTAGGCAATGCGGTTGTCGCCCTTGGGATAGCTGCTCCATGTGCGCGCTGTCACAAACCCGCGGTAGGCGCGGTAAAGGGCTTGCACGCCTGCATTCGCATCGGAGGAGTCCTGTCCCCAGGAATCCGTTTTTGCCCAGTTTTTGATAAGGCTGCCGTTTTTGTCAAGGATCGTATCCCATTCGTTTCTGAGCGGTGTTCCGCGTTCGTTTTCAGAGCCGATCGTGCCGCTGCGATTGCTCCCCACCGTCGGGGCGCGCAGGGTATAGGAAATGTCGCCGCTTTGATATGCCTTGCCGAAGATGAGACCTGCCTCATGCAGTCTGTCCCAGCCAATACGCTGTGTCACCGTGTAGTCCGCGACAAACAGACTGTGGGGATAGGTATAGCCAAATTCCCGGGCAGGGTCGGTCGTTCTCGACGCCGAACCGGAAGAGCCGGGCACGCCGTCGGATGCCGCTTTCAGGACATAGGCATTCACCGTTCCCGCATAGGTAAACGGGACATAGTGCAGCGTGCTGTCGGGCAAAGCGCTGTTCACCGTGCCGGGGATGCTCTCGCCCGAAAGGTCAAAGTAATATTTTTCGCCCGGGGTGAGACTAAGCTGCTCTGCAGGCGTTTCCTCCACCGTGAAACGGATGCCGAAGAAATTGCTGACATAGTCGGTCTTATAGTCGCCGTTATACTGCTCGGAAAACACCGAAAGGGTATATTCGCCCTGCGCAAGTCCTGCGGGGACGGCAAATTCCGCCGTGCCGTTTTCCGCCTTGACCGACTGCATGCTGCGTCCGTAGCAGAGGGAATTTTGGTTTTCGTCAAAAAGAATGGCGGAGATATATTCGTTGTCGCCCGTTTTGGCGCCCGTGTAGTCGATCCTGACCGTTCCGCCGTCGGTCGACGCGGTGACGGCAGAGGTCAAAACACGAAAATCCTTGCGGGCGGCGTCAAAGAGCGTCAGCTTCCATTCGTTGCCGCTGTATGCGGGGATCGCCGTCAGCCCTTTTTCCGTGCCGTTTGCGGACTTGCCGCCTGCGGCGGCGGAGAACATCCGCACGGCGCTCGTGCTCAGGTTGAAGGCGGGACGCGCCGCGAGCACATAGCTTACGGTTTCGATATCAATGACGCCCGAGGAATGCACAAGTCCCGCCATTTTCGGGGCATCGCCGACAGGAGAACGGAGCCACCAGCTGGCCGCATTTCCGTCGATGTCCGTCGCGGTAAGACCGGGGGCATTGTCATAATTGCCGATATAGTCGGTCACTTCCCGCACCGACAGGAAAAACAGGTTGTCGATGTCGGAAAGACCGCCTTGTCCCCAAGTCTGACCGTATAATTTTTCGGCGGTATCGGTTTTGGAAACGATGCGCATGGCGTCCCGCTCCGAATCGGTGAAAGTGCCGCCGTTTTTGTTTGCGGCGAAATCTCTGCACCAAAATTGCGCATCGCTGCCCTTGTATGTGTTTGTTCCAAGGGCATAGTTATACCGCACATTGTTACTGAGCAGATATTCCGACAAAAGGAACATATGATTTGCGTTGCCTGTGGCATCGAGCACCCGCCATTTGATGGGGGCTGTGCCGTTTATGCCGAAATAGATATAGCTGTTTGGCACAAAATGAACATTTTTGTCGTTTGTGACCTTTGTCGGGTTGAGAATCCGACGGGTGTTAACGCTGATGGCGGCGGTTCCCGTCACCGCTCTTTCTGCGGCGAACGCGCCCGTCGGCACAAGGCACATCATCACACACAGGGTGAGAAGTATGCCCAGCATTCGTTTCCTCATATCAGCACCTCCGCAAAAGCTCAGTTCAGCGCAGTGATCGTGACACTGTACCGACTGTCGCCGAAATTGGTGTCCTGGAGCAGCATGTTGTTGTATGCCAGCTTCAGGGTGATGTCGTCGGTGGCGGTATAAACGGTGTTATATGCCACGGTCAGTCGGGCGGTCAGATCCTTTTTCGCAAGGACCGTGTAGGTCTGTGTTGCGAAAAACATGGCGCCGCTCGTGTCATATCCGTCGGTCAGCGAGACGCCGCATTTTTTGTCGTCCCCTTTGGCGGACACAGTGACCGTGCCGCTGAACACCAAGCTGTAGGCGTGCCCCTTTTTCAGGGTGATGGTGTTTTCAGATGTATTATAGGCAATCAGACCGCCCTCGGACTTGATGTTGGTGAAAGAAAGCGGCGTCCCCCAGTTGACGTTCAGAAGCTCGCCCGTCGCGCTGAAAAAGCCCGCGCACACGCCGTCCTTGCCGTTTGCGCCGGCAGCACCGGTCGCACCGGTCGCACCGGTCGCTCCGGCAGGACCCTGCGCACCGGTTGCACCGGTGTCGCCCTTGTCGCCTTTGTCACCTTTTTCGCCGGGATCGCCTTTGTCGCCCTTTTCGCCGTTTGTGCCGTCAACACCTTTGGCTTTCACGCCGGTGTCGGTCTCGCCGATCCACCAGTTGCCGTTGTCGCCGATAAAGGGTGTTTTGCCGTCCTCGCCGTCGGCACCTTTTTCTCCGTCGGTGCCGTTTGTGCCGTCGGCACCCTTTTCGCCCTTCAGCGCCGCAAGGTCATAAAGGTTCAGCCAGATCTTGTCGCCCGCATAGCGCCATTGCAGCATGTTTTCACTCGCGCGAAATTCGGGCGATCTTCCGTTCTCGCCGTCCTGGCCGGACGGCCCCTTGATGTCGGCGAGGGCAACCAGAGTCTGCCAGTCCTCTCCCGCATAGCGCCACAGGATATGGGTCGCGTCTTTTTGCACCTCGATGCTCTTGCCGTCGGCACCGTCTTTGCCGTCGGCGCCGTCCTTGCCGTTGACGCCGTCCTTGCCGTTGACGCCGTCCTTGCCGTCGATGCCGTTCTTGCCGTCAGCGCCGTCGATGCCGTTCTTACCGTCAGCGCCGTCTTTGCCGTCGGCGCCGTCCTTGCCGTCGATGCCGTCCTTGCCGTCGGCGCCGTCCTTGCCGTCGGCGCCGTTCTTACCGTCAGCGCCGTCTTTACCGTCGATGCCGTTCTTACCGTCGGCGCCGTTCTTGCCGTCGACGCCGTTCTTACCGTCAGCGCCGTCTTTACCGTCGATGCCGTCCTTGCCGTCGATGCCGTCCTTGCCGTCGGCGCCGTCCTTGCCGTCGGCGCCGTTCTTGCCGTCGGCGCCGTTCTTGCCGTCGGCACTGCGCAGCTCGGCAAGCGCCACAAGGTCGTGCCATTCCTTGCCGTCGGCGGCTTTCCACTGGATTGCCGTGCCGTTGTTGCGCACCTCAAGCGATGCGGCAGTGCCCGCAACGGGCTTGCTCGCAGCCGTTTTGGTGCAGACGATCGTCAGCACGGCACAAAGTGCCGCCAGTGCGGCGCACAACGCCGCCAGCGTGCCGACAAACAGCCTTTTGTAGTTTTTCATTTCTTTTCCCCTTTGTCCAGATATTGTGAGCGATATGTATTTGCAAACAGGGTGACCCCCTGCTTCAAAACATCCATCTGCGCCTTCAGATAATATTCGTCCTCAAACATGGCATAGTGCACGCAGGCACGGACAAAAATAAAAATGAGCGGTGTGATGACCGTATACGGAATGCCGATCTTCGGCTCTAACAATTTAGCATATTCCGTATAGCGCTCATTTACGCCCTCAAAAAACCGCTTGCCGTGTTCAATATATTTGGGATGGGTATAGATCTGATACATCAGCCGATATTTCTTGCCGTGCTTTTTCGCTGTCCAATAGGGGATCTCCTCGATAAAGCGCATGGCATCCTTCGGGTCCTTCGGCGCCTTTTCCATGAAGTCGTCCTCGACCTTGGACATGCAATAGGCGGTGGACTCGATGATGAGCTCGTCAAGATTTTTGAAATAGGCATACAGGTTGCCCTGCGTGCAGCCGCAGGCGTCGGCAAGCATCTTGACGCCCGTGCCGTTAAGCCCGTGCTCGGCATAGCAGTCAAAGCACTTTTCCATGATGGCGATCTTCTTTTCCATGTGCTGCTGTTCGGTTTGCATCGGGGTATATATCCTCCTAAATTTGAATAATCGTTCATTCAAATTTAGGATACCACAAACCCGACGGGAAAGCAATAGCTTTCTGCAATTTCGGGTGACAATTTTCCCTGCCCGCTCTTGACAGAAACGGGCAAGTTGACTATACTGTAATGGCAGAAAATGCCGTTGTCGGTTCCCACCGACCGACAGCAAAAGAGGTAAATCGGGTGGGTTAGGGAACAGGAGGATTTCCATGAAAAAACGCATGCTCACGATTTTTGCCGTGCTCTGCCTGGTGCTTTGCCTTGCGCCGATGGCGGCACTTGCGGACACGGCGCGGGTCGTCGCGGTCAATGTCGGCGGCGCCAACACGGCAAACGACGACTATAAGATCGAGGACGCAAGCATCAAGCTGTTAAAGCGCGATGTGACCTATGAGCTGACGGGCGAAACGGACAAGAAAATTTCGATCTGGGGCAGCAACAACGCCGCAGACATCGATCAGGCGCACTATATCCGTCTGAGCAACGCGAAGCTGAACGGCGGCATCGTCGTGGAAAACAGCCCGGTGAAAATGGTGCTGGATGTCCCCGAGGGCACGGATAACTATGTCAAGAGACTGAGCGCCGTCGATCTCACCATCAAAGGCAAGGGCACGCTGCGCGCCGAGTCTCTGGTTGTGATACAGCGGTCCGCCTATATGTCCAGCGCCCTGCAGATCACGGACACCGCCGTCATCGTCACGACGCCTGCGTCGGCGGGCGACTCGTCGCAGTGGAACGGCATCTGCGTGCTGTCCGGTGATGCGGTTGTAAAATATATCGGCAACGGCAAATATCCGGCACTGAAGGTCGGTGTGAAATACGGCGACACCCATTCGCTGACGCTGAAGGACAACGCCAAGCTCTATTGCCTGCAGGACGACATGAACGTCATCAGCCACAGTGCGGTGGACGGCATCACGATCTCCTCGACGCTGACGCTCGAGGGCAACAGCTATCTCGAGGCGGAGGGCAAGCCCACCGACGGCAATTATAAGGGAAGCGCTGTTCTTTGCGAGGGCGACATCACCGTGCGGGACAACGCGACGATCAAAGCGACCGCGCAAGGCTCTGCTATTTGCGGCTATGTCAACGTTTTTGTTGAGGGAGGCAATATCATCGCCGAAAGCACGGGCGGCAACGGCGTGTATGCAGGCGACACACTGAAGATCACCGACGGTGCGCATGTCGATGCGACCGGTCTCTATCCGGGGCTGTATGCATACAATGCGGTCACCATTGAAAACAGCGTGGTGAAATCCCTGCCGACCGGCAACTACTATGGCATTTATTCGGACGGTACCTATGCGGTCTCCGGCTCCTATATCGAGACGGTTGCCCCCCGGAACTTTGAGGACGACACCGCAAACAGCGTGGTGTTTGACGGCAACGAGGGCACGGTCGTCGGCAACGCGGTTCTGCCCGACGACGTGACGATCGCTGCGGACAAGACGCTGCTCATCCCCGAAAACACCTCTCTCACCGTGGGCGAGGGCAAGACGCTCACGAACAACGGCACGGTGACGATCAAAGGCAGCTTTGCCAAAGCAAACGGCACGGTCATTTGCAACAGCCACTCCGGCGGCACTGCCACCTGCACCGCAAAGGCGATCTGTGCGCTCTGTGCTGCGGAATACGGTGACCTTGATGCGGAAAATCACACCGGCGAAGCCGCGTGGACGCAGACGGCGACCACGCATGTGAAGAAATACACCTGCTGCGGCGCGGTCGCGGTGGAAGAAGCGGCGCACACCTTTGAAAACGGTGTTTGCACCGTGTGCGCCTATGCCTGCCTGCACGAGGGCGGCAGCGCCACCTGCAAGGACAAAGCGACCTGCACGCTCTGCGGCGAAAGCTACGGCGAGCTGCAGCCGGGCACGCACGCCGACCTGACGGCGGTTGCGGCGAAGGCGGCGACGACGGAAGCCGAGGGCAACATCGCCTATTGGTATTGCAGCGGCTGCGGTAAGTACTACAGCGATGCCGCAGCGACCAAAGAAATCGAAAAGGCGCAGACCGTGATCGCCAAGCTGACTGCCGCTCCCGACAACGGCGGTAACAACGGCGGCAACAACACGGGTAACGGGAACGCCGCCACGGGCGACACGGTCAACTATGTCCTGCTGCTCGTCGTGCTGCTCATCAGCGGCGGCGCGGTCGTCAGTGTGCTGATCCTCGGCAGAAAGAAGAAAACGCGCGGCTGAAAGCGACACTGCTTGTAAAAAATAACACCCCGCAAAGGCGTTTCGAAGGCTAAGCCGATCGGAACCCCTTTGGCGGGGTGTTTCTTTTTTGCACTCCGAGAACGGTGAGATGCCGTGAGGAGACCGAAATCGCCGGATCCCGCGCGCAGCGGAGGGTTTTGTTCCAACAAATGCAAGGAGATGTTTTTAATCTCCTTGCACAGTCTTAAAACGGAATACAGACAAAAGCCGGACGCAAAGACGCAGAGCAAACCCGTTTTGGGGTTCAGCTCTGCGTCTTTGCAATACAAATTGGGCGGCGGGAAAGGTATGCTGACGGTGGAAACGTCAAGCGGCGCTCCGGAGATCCGATGAATGCGGGCAGCATGTGTTTTCACTGCAGCCAAAAGGACGGTCACGGAGTGTCCATATCCCTCATCTTTCAAAATGCTTGCGTCATGACAGCGGTGTCACGCTTCTTTTTTTCTCATAAATTGCTGCCGCAGTGCGCCGGATCACGATGGCGGTGTTTGTGCTGCTTTGGCTCATAACGGACATCCATGTGACCGGATGAAAAATGAGCATGCGGCGGGGATAACGGGTCTAGCCGATCAGCAGCATCACAAAATGGATCCCGAAAGCCGGTACCATCGGGATATATATACATAGGAAGAATGGCGAGGAGCATATCCTCCTGATAGGCAGTGACCGCCGTGACGGCGGTCTCCGCGCCGACACGCGGACCCGGATATGCGGTGAACCACGCCAGCGAGGCTGACCAAAGGTGGATCGCAGCGCTGCCGTAACGGTGAATATCCCGCAAAGCCGCTGGACGCGCTTTGCTTTTTTGTGTTTTGCGTCGATGTCCGTATTCAGTGCGGTCACCATAAAGTAATAGAGAAAGCTCCCGACGGCGCCGCGCCCGACGATCAGCACGGGTCTCCACAGTCCGTAGGCACCGCACAGCAAGGCTGCAAAATGCTGATCTTTTTGTTGTCTGCGACAACCGCTTCGTTTGTTTTCGTGTCAGTCATGACGGTCGGTATCTCCTTTCATTCTGACCGCCCGGACGGCATTGACAAGCATCAGAAATGCGCCGAGCGCTCCGAGCAGGGCGTCTCTTTTGTAGATCGTCAGTTCTTTCGGATGCATTGGTATCACCGCTTTGCGGGTTAGTGCATGCTAACTGCAACGCTGTTGAAAAGCCGCCCCAAGGCAGCTTTTGCCTATTTGTTCGGAACAGTCGGATATGGCTGCAGTCGTGTAGCACGCCGTCTGTATTTTTGCAATAGGAACCGAAAGCGCCATACGCACCGCGGATAGGGGGATTATATCATTCTGTACAACGTCAAAAAACAGCCCGTAAATGCGGCGAAAACGCGCAGACCGATTTTGTGAAACTTGCCTTTGGGGTCTTGTCTTTTTTTGTCGCCCATGTTAAAATATTTCTATCAGAATAAAGGAGGTCGATCGCAATGGATCAAAGCCTTTCCCCGCTGTTTACTCCCTGGAAAATCGGGAACTGTGAGATCAAAAACCGTTTTGTTTTGACCAGTATGGGCGGAACGGATCTGTTCGGCTGGATGGAAAAGAATCATTTCGACAAGGACGGCGCGCGTTTTATTTTGGAAGTCGCCAAAAACGATGCGGGTCTGGTTATGCCCGGCTGCCAACCGGTCTATAACCCCATGTTCGGCCAGTGGCTGCACAAAAACAAGAAGATGTTTGCCGATTTGAAAAAATGGATGCCGGAATTTCACAAGACCGGCGCAAAGCTCTTTGTGCAGCTGACGGCGGGCTTTGGCCGTTCCTTTACCATCAGCAAGATGATGGAAGACCTCTACACCAACAAATTTCTGCGCGTTGTCAGCAAGCCGTTTATGGATCTCGATATGATCACCGCAACAGCCAGCCCCTCGCCGAACCGCTGGTCGGACAAGGTGCCCTCCCGTGAAATGACGGCGGAGGAAATTCATCGCTTTGTCGATGCCTTTGCACAGAGCGCGAAGCTCCTGAAGGATGCGGGCGTGGACGGCGTTGAGGTGCATGCCGTGCACGAAGGGTATCTTCTTGATCAGTTTACGCTGCTGTATGTCAATAAACGCACGGACGCATACGGCGGTTCGTTTGAAAACCGTTATCGTTTCGCCGTGGAGATCGTGCAGGCAATCAAAAAGGCGTGCGGTAAGGATTTCCCCGTTTCTCTGCGCTACAGTGTGCTTTCCAAGACCAAAGGCTTCCGTCAGGGTGCTTTGCCCGGAGAGGACTATGTTGAGGTCGGCCGTGACATGGCGGAGTCCGAACGCGCCGCAAAATACCTGCAGGATGCGGGCTATGACTGCCTGAACTGCGACAACGGCACCTATGATGCCTGGTACTGGGCGCATCCGCCGGTCTATATGCCGGAAAACTGCAACCTTGCCGATGTGGAGCATATCAAAAAATTCGTGGACATTCCCGTGATTTGCGCCGGACGGCTGGATCCCCGCGCGGCGGCGGCGTCCGTCGCGGCGGGAAAGCTGGACGGTGCCGGCTTTGCCCGTCCCTTCCTTGCCGACCAGCAGTGGATCGTCAAGCTGGAGGAGGGCAGGGAAGAGGACATCCGTCCCTGTATTCTCTGCCACAACGGCTGCTTCAATATGTGTCACTACAAAGGTGTTCCGAACGATCAGGACCTTTCGGACAGCCTGCACCTTGCCCGCTGTGCCGTCAATGCGGAAACCATGCAGTGGAACAAGCATTACATCCGCAAAACGACCTCTGAAAAGACGGTGCATATCATCGGAGGCGGTATCGGCGGCATGGAGACCGCCCGTGTGCTCAAGTTGCGCGGGCATCATCCGGTTATCCATGAAAAAACCGGCGAGCTCGGCGGCGCATTCATTGCCGCCAGCGCCGAATCCTACAAGGGCAAGCTGCGTGATCTGCTTGCCTGGTACCGTCGCCAAATGGCGGAACTGGGAATTGAAGTACATCTGAACGAGGAAGTAAAGGATGTTTCGGCATTCAGCGGCTGCCCCGTCATTATCGCCACCGGTGCAACGCCGCGCATCCTGCGCCGTGTTCCCGGTCATGAAAAAATGATCGAGGCGTGTGAATATCTCCGCGGCGCGCCGACCGGGGAAACCGTTGCCGTCATCGGCGGCGGCTTGACCGGCTCGGAGATCGCCTATGAACTTGCTCTGCAGGGCAAGAAGCCCGTGATCGTGGAAATGAAGGATGATCTGGTCAGTCAAAAGGGCGTCTGCCTTGCGAATTCTTCCTATCTGCGTGAGTGGTTTGCGCTGCACAAGGTGCCCGTCTATCTGGAAACGACCTTGAAAGAGGTGCGCGATGGCAGCATTCTCTGCACCGAAAAGGACGGAAAAGAACTGGAAATTCCCTGTGACAGCGTGATCTCCTGTGCGGGCTACATCTCCGCCCCGTTGCCGGAGGCGGGAAAGGCACGGCTTGTCGGCGATTGCCGCCGGGTCGGCAATTTGCGCAGCGTCGTTTGGGATGCCTATGAAGCGGCAATGAAGATCTAAGAAAGGAATGGACGGCAATGGGATATCAAATGAAACTCACATCGGAGCAGCAGGAAATTCTGAACGGCTCCCGGGGTGAAACCATGGCGAAGGTTATGCAAACACTCATCCGCTACGGTGAACTGTTCGGCGCGGATGAAATGGTGCCTGTAACCGGCAAGTATAACCATCTGGTGACCTCTTTCGGCCTCAAGGCGCTTGGCCCGGTTTATCACCTGATGGAGCAGCTGCTGGATGCCGGTGCGGTGTCCGCACAGAAGTTTTCTGCCGACCCGCGGCCGCTGGATCCGAAGGTTCCCAGCAGCTTTTTGCAAAACTTTGTGTTCAATCATTTCATGTATACGCGTCAGGACTACTATGAAAAGCAGCTTAACAAACTCGGACTGATGGATCCGGACGCCTTCACCTGCACCTGCTATATGGATGAGGTCGGCAACACGCCCGGCTTCGGGGAAGTCCTTTCGTGGTCGGAATCGTCGGCGGTGGTTTATGCGAACTCCGTGCTCGGCGCGCGCTGCAACCGCAATTCCGGCATTATTGACCTGATGGGCTCTGTCGTCGGCTATGTCCCGTCCTTCGGACTTTTGAAGGACGAAGGACGGCGTGCCGACTGGATTGTCGAGGTCCGCACAACGAAGAAGCCGGAGGCACAGCTGCTTGGCTCTGCCATCGGGATGAAGGTCATGGAGGATGTGCCCTTTATCCGCGGTCTTGATCGGTGGCTGGGCGGCACACTGGACGATGCTGCCAAGACCTATTTGAAGGATTTCGGTGCGGCGACCGCTTCCAACGGTGCCGTTGGGCTGTACCATGTGGAAAACATCACACCGGAGGCGGTCAAATACGGGGAGAGCCTTGTGCGGGAAGATGCACAGGTCTATGTGATCGATGATGCCGAGCTTCAGCGTGTCTATGACAGCTACCCCGTGATCTGGAAAAAGAAGGATGCAAAGCCCAAGCTCTGCTTCATGGGTTGCCCGCACATGAGTCTGGAACAGCTGATTTCCTGGACGCAACGCGTCGAGGAAGGTCTGAAAGCCGCAGGGAACAGCCGCGTGGTCATTCCCACCGTTTTCACCGCAGCTCCTGCCGTGCTGAAAAAATTTCAGAGCACGCCCTATGCCGCCCGTTTGGAAAAAACCGGCGTCATTACCAGCTATATCTGTCCGCTGATGTACATGAATAACCCGCTCAGCACCAGCATGCCGGTGATTACCTCCAGCAATAAGCTGCGCACCTACACGAGCGCACGCTACTACACCGACGACGAGATTCTTGAGCAGATCACAAAAGGAGGAAGCAAGGCATGAAAAAGACTTTTCAAGGCAGAGTTGTTGCAGCAGGTCATGTGACCGCAGAGGCGCTGGTCTCCCACGGCGGTCTGAACACGCTTGCCTCTTTCCAGAAGGCGCTGCAATTCGGCGACAAGAAGGCGACATGCGGCGACCAAAACAACCCCGACCTCTACGGAAAACAGATGCTGGGCAAGGCACTTTGCCTGCCGCGTACCATCGGCTCGACGACGGGCGGGCTGGTGCTGTACTGCGCCTGCTCTATGGGGCGCAACCCGGCGTGTATGCTTTTTTCCGAACCCATCGATTCGCTTGCCGCTGCCGGAGCAATTCTCTCCGATGTGTGGCTGGAAGGCGAAAACATGCCGGTCATTGACAAGCTGGGCGAGGAATTCCTTGCCTATGTCAAGGACGGTATGCAGATTACCGTTTCCGAGGACGGTCTGGTAACGGTTGAGTAAAAAGAAAACGACAGAAAAGAAGCCATCCTGATTCGCGGATCAGGATGGCTTCTTTGTGCACAATGTGAAATCATTGAAAAGGCACTTGCTAAAGTGCTATGCACCCCAAAAGTGTCTGACTTTTTGGGGTCACTTCAAAACGGTGGGGCATCATTTTTTTGTTTCTGACGGAGCAAACTTATG
>UMLL01062758.1_pt1 | contig 14997 bp, 15 predicted proteins | sample 1966591 | NCBI WGS metagenome assembly UMLL01 (sample SAMEA4836200, study PRJEB28245) | human gut metagenome | biome: gut microbiome; material: fecal sample | place: Denmark | collected 2008 | reverse complement strand
AGTGAGGGAGAAGCATGAGCGTTCTGGCAACGTTTTTTTCGCTGGATTTTGTACAGCGGGCGCTGCTGGTCGGCAGCCTTATCTCCCTGTGTGCGGCACTGCTCGGCGTGCCGCTGGTCCTAAAGCGCTATTCCATGATCGGCGACGGGCTGTCCCACGTCGGCTTTGCGGCACTTGCCATCGCCGCCGCGCTGAACGCGACCGACGCGGCGTTGTATATCTCCATCCCCGTCGTGGTGCTGGCGGCATTCCTGCTTTTGCGCATCAGTGAAAGCAGCCACGTCAAGGGCGACGCCGCCATCGGTGTCATCGCAACGCTGGCGCTGGCGATCGGCTATATCGTCATGTACCGCGCGGGCACGAACATTGACGTCTCCAACTATATGTTCGGCAACATCTTTACCATCCGCACCGCCGACGCATGGCTGAGCATCGGCATCGCGGCAGCGCTGCTTTGCTGCTTTGTGCTTTTCTATCGCCGCCTGTTTGCCGTCACCTTTGACGAAACGTTTTCCCGCGCCATCGGCGTCAAAACGTGGCTTTGCAAGACGCTCATCGCCGTGCTCACCGCCGTGACGGTGGTGCTCGGCATGCGCATGATGGGCACGCTGCTCATTTCCGCGCTCATCATCTTCCCCGCCCTCACCGCGATGCGGGTGTGCAACAGCTTTCGCGGCGTCGTTTTCACGGCGGCGGGCGTGGCGGTCGGCTGCTTCTTTGTCGGCGCGGTCGCGGCGCACCTGCTCAATTTCCCCGCGGGCAGCACCGTTGTGGTCACAAACGGCATCGCCTTTGCCCTCTTTTCGGTCGTCGGCAGATGCCGCAGGAGCTGATGTTTTGTTTGATCATCTGTATTTTTTTGCTAAAAAATCGCAGAAAATGGTAATTTTGCCCAATCTCCTCTTGTAAATCGCCAAGCAAAGTGCTATACTGCATATGGCGAATACACACGCCGCATTTTTACACAGAGGGGGAGAACCACTTGAACAGCAAATTCAGAAAGATCCTTGCATCCTTTTCAGCACTGCTGGTGCTGACATCCGTGCTTGTGACCGGCATGAACGTCTTTGCCTGGACGGACGGCTCGGAAACCTATGACTACGGTTTCACGTCCGGTTCCTATGACAACGGTCTTGTCGGCAGACTTGCCACGGACTTCGAAGCCTACAAATATGTAGACATCGACAAAGAGGGCGGCACGACCGCCGTCTATGGTCCCAAAAAGCCGGGCGATCAGAATCCCGACAAAACCAGCAACATCGGCATTTGGACGACAGCGTGGTACGGTTCCTATTCAAACGGTGCGCTCAAACCGTCCACCACTATCAACGGTGACAAGGGCTATTCGGCGCTGACCTACACCACAAAGCGTCTCACGGACTTTAAGATGCAGTACACCGCGACCGGCTCCTATGCCCGTATCGGTATCGCGTTCGGCGGCGAAAAGGGCGTGTTCCCCGTCAGCCTGGACGGCAACGACGCCAACGACACCGGCGTGATGATCTTCTGCGAGGCGGAAGGCCATCTCGGCGTCGGCGGCGCGATCGACACCGACACCGCGACCGTGAACGGCGACCTCACGATCCAAAAGAAGCCAAGCGGACACACCCTGCAGAAGTCCGCCTCTGTGCGCATCACCAATTTTGCGCCGAACTGCAAATCGGGCGTGACGGTCGGCAGCGCCGCAGACGCGCCGGACTACACCCTTTGCATCAAGGTTGTGCGCGGCATGCTCACCATTTATGAAAAGTCGACTCCCGACGTCGTGTTCAGCGTCAAGATGACCGACAAGTATCAGGGCGGCTATGTCTCCCTCTTCAGCAACAATGCCGGGCAAGGCGCGTTCAAGGCGTTCGGCGTTTCCGCAATCGAATTTGCCGATTGCACGGCGCTTGACGCACAGCTTGCCCGTCTTGACGGACTGACCCTTTCGAACTACACCGACGAGACCGCCGCTGCCGTGCAGACGCTGACGGCGCAGGCGGACAGCATGCGCGCAAAGCTCAAAAGCGAGCAGGCGGATGTCGACGCGTTCGTGGCAAATCTCGAGGCTGCCATCGACGCGCTCACGCCAAAGCCCGGCGACTTCGCCGCGCTGAATGCAGCGCTTGACAGCATCCCGGAAAATCTCGACAACTACACTGCCGATTCCGTCGCGGCGCTGAACACGGCGAAAGCCGCTGCCGAGGACGCAAAGGCGAAAAACATTCTGCAGCAGGCGGAAATTGACGCTGCCGCCCAAGCACTGAAAGCGGCTGTGGACGCGCTCACGCTCAAGCCCGCCGACACTGCCGCGCTCGACGCGGCGCTTGCCGCCGTTCCGTCGGATCTCACCATCTACACGGATGAGACCGTCCGCGCGCTGAACGCGGCGCAGAGCGCTGCCGAAGCGGCAAAATCCTTCACCATTCTGCAGCAGTCCGAGGCGGACGCTGCCGCCGCCGCGCTGCAAGCGGCTGTGAATGCGCTGGCGCTCAAGGGCGCTGACACCACCGCACTGGTTGCGGCACTGCTCAGCATTCCGGAAAATCTCAACAACTACACCGCCGACTCCGTCGCGGCGCTGAACACGGCGAAAGCCGCCGCCGAGGCTGCACAGGCGCTCGACATCCTGCATCAGTCCGAGGCGGACGCTGCCGCCGCCGCACTGAAAGCGGCTGTGGACGCGCTGGTGCTCAAGCCCGCCGACCTCACCGCACTGAAAGCGGTGCTTGCCACCGTTCCGACCGACCTCGCGGCATACACCGACGAGAGCGTCGCGGCGCTGAATGCGGCAAAGGCGAAAGCCGAAGCCGCCGTTGCCGCTGCACCGGACATCACGAAGCAGGCGGAGATCGACGCGCTGACGACCGCGCTGCAGAACGCCGTCAAGGGGCTGACCGTCAAGACAAACGGCGGCGACAACGGCAACTCCGGCAGCACCGACAACGGCGGTTCGACGACCACGCCGACCACCGGCGACAGCATGCCGCAGATCGCCTTTATGGTTCTCGCGCTGCTGTCCGCTCTCGGACTGGCAGTCGCGGTGATCGCGAAGAAAAGAGCGCGTGCATAAATAAACGCGCCGTTCCCAAAAAGCAACCCCACGGATGCGGAGAATTCCGCATCCGTGGGGTTTTCTGCATCTTCCCGCCCACTGCTGTGGGCGGCGTGTTAACAATATTCCCGCAATATGGCGGCGATGCCGTCGTCGGCTTGCGGCGCGACACGCGTCGCAAGCGCCCGCAGGTCGGCGGGTGCCGTCGCCATCGCCACGGAAACGGCGGCAAAGGACAGCATCGTGCGATCGTTTTCGCTGTCGCCGAACGCCAGCGTGTTTTTCCGCGGGATGCCGAGGGCATCGAGGAGATGCACGATGCCGCTTGCCTTGCTCTCGCCGGGCAAGCACAGCTCCTCATACCGTTCATATTGCAAAAAGGCGACCCTGTCCGTAAGCTCGGGCAGCGGGAGCGGCTTTGTGTCGTCCGCCGTGAAGACCGTCGCCTTGGAAATCGGCGCTGTCGGATAGCGGGCAAAAAAGTCGTCCGCCGAAAAAATTTCAAAGTCCGGCGGAGAAAGCGGCAAAAAGCGGGCGGGCGGGTGCAAAAAGAACTGTCCCGTTTCCCCCTCGAGCTTGCAGCAAAGCGCCTTGTGCGGCAGATAGGCGTCGAGCATTTCCCGCACGAGCGCATCCGGCATCGCGCGGTTATAGACCCGCTTGCCCGAAAAGCTGCCGTCGGCAAAGCGGCGCAGCCCCGCAGGCGAGCCGTCGAACAGCACATTCATCCCCGCCCCTGCGATCACGCCGTCCATCGGCAGGAAAAGCGCCGCCGGCGGCAAAGCGCCGAGACCTCTGCCGGTGCACAGCACCGCGAAATTTCCCGCCGCGCGAAAGGCGGCGAGGGCGGCACGATTTTCCGCGCTCACGGTCTTTCCGTCGGCGGACAGCGTCCCGTCCCAATCAAAAAAAGCAATTCTTTGTTCTTTCATTTTTCTAAAGTTCCGTTCCCGAAAGTGCACACCGAGACAACCGCTCCCCCGTATATTGAGAAAGGGCGTCAGTCGGCAAGATCCATGATATAAGCGTCCCCTGCGGCAGCCTTTGCCGCGTCGTTTGCGTCGATGAGCGGCAACACGGTCGGTCCGTCGGGCGTTTTCAGCGCGGCGACCACCGCCGCCGTGATGTCGCCGAGCGTTTCGGCGGCGGGCGTGAATTTCTTGTCCCCCACCGTCAGCCGCTTGCCGAGCGACGAAAGCCGCAGATCGGGCACGATGGCGGTGCAGCCGAAGTCCTTCGGATTGCCGTCAAAGCCGGCGGTGTTGTTGCCGAGAAACGCGTTGGCACTGCCGCAAAGCAGCAGCGGCGCGTCCTCACGCAGGTTATGCACGCGGGTGACAAACTGCTGCAGCACCTGTGCCTTGGACAGCGCAGCGTTGTCGCCGACGGCAAGCTGTGCCTGGGCGGTCTGCGTGGGGAAATACACCCCGTCGAGCAGCAGCGCCCCCGCACCGGCGGTATACAGCTCCTCGGCAAGCGACACGATATAGGTCTGTGCCGCGTCGCTGTAGGGGTTGAGCCACGGCTTACCGCCGTTTTTCGGATCGCCGTCATACCACGTCCACTCCGCATGGCCGGTCGTGGCGATCTTTGCGTCGGCGAGCTTGCGCGGTGCAACGGCATCCTCAAAGGCAAACAACCGCACCACCGGCGTTATCCCCGCATCCTGCATCACCGCGAACGCATCGGTCAACGCCGCAAGCGTCAGCGCATCGGCAGTCTGCGCGGCAACCGTTTTGCCGACCTCTGTCTCGGAAATATAATACAGCGCGCCCGTTTTCGCCTTCAGCTCCACCACGGCGCAGTTGCTTCCCGCGTCCGCGGCGGCTTTGCAGGTCGTTTTCAGCGCCGCCGTGTCCCGCAGCGCCGCATAGGACAGCGTCACCCCGCGCAGCGCGGTCGCCTGCACGGTCGGTGCGGGCGTTGTGACGGGCGCGGCGGTGACGGTCGTCTGCGATGCAGAGGGGGTCGTCGTGCTGACATTGTTTTTTCTGCTGCCGAGATACCGCGCGCCGAAATAGCTTGCGGGCACAAGCACCAGCGCGGCAGCGACCCATCCGATGATCGGCTTTGCCGCCGATTTGCGGCGACGGCCGTATCGCTTGCTGTGATGCAGCTTTTGTCCCATGACAGTGTGCCTCCGTTCAGATCAGGGATACCGACGACGCAAAGCCCAGAATGGCAAGCGCCAGCAGTCCGACATAGATAAGTGTGGCGGGGAGTCCGCGGAAGGCGGGCGGGATGTCGGGGCTGTCCAGCCGTTCGAGTCCCTCCGCCGTGAGCAGGCTCAGCACCGTGAAGCCGATGCAGCAGCCGAGCGCCAGCCCGACCGCGCCGATAAGCGGCAGCGCAAAGCTGTGGTTGCAGATGAGCGCAACGCCGATCACGAGGTTGTTGAACGCCGCCAGCGGCAGCATTTTTTCGATGCGGGCATAGAATGCGGGCGCGAGATTGCGGATGAACAGCACCGCCAGCAGATACAACACGGCGGCGATGCCGACCACCATCAGCGGCCGCAAAAGCTTTGCGAGAAAGTCCGTGCCGATGAGCATGTCGAGCGGATAGGCGATCGCCACGGTCAGGACGGAAAACACGCCGAGTATCCCGCAAAACGGCAAAATGTCCCGCGGATGGCGCACGATGCGCAGCAGCATGGACGAACCGAAGCCGGTGGTGAGCACCACGTTCTGCGTCACCGCCGTTGCGAACAAAAACAGCATAAAGCTTCCGAAATTACTCATGGAGCAGCTCCTCCTTGCCGTTGTCTTTGTGCAGGCGGCGATTGCGGATGTGCTGCAAAAACGCCGCCATGAACCCGAGCAGAATGAACGCGGCAAACGGATAGGCAGCCTCGGGGAAGCGCGCCTCAAAGGGCAGCGGATAGCCAAAGACCGTGCCGGAGATCGCCAGCTCCCGCAGCGCGGACACAAGGCAGATCACCAGTCCGAAGCCGCAGCTTGTCCCCAGCGCGTCAAACAGCGCCTGCAGCGGCGTTCTGCCGACCGAAAAACCGCCCGCGTGATAGGTGAACAGCGTGTTCACCGACATAAGCGGCAGGAAAAGATACAGCGAAGCATACAATTCCGGCGACACATAGGTGGTGAGCAAAAAGCCGCAGCCGACCATCAGCGCCATCGCCAGCAGTGCATACAGCGGCGCGCGCACCACGGCGGGCAGCCGCTTGCCGAGCGTCGCCATCAAAAGGCTGCTCGGGATCATGACCGCCGCCGTACAGGCGGTGAGCGCCAGACCGCGCTGCAGCGAAACGCCCGCCGCGATGATGGGGCAAAGCCCCAGCGCCTGCGTCAGCACGATGTTATCATAGGCAAAGGTGCGCATGAAGATCCTGCGCAGTCCCAAATTCTTTTTCTCACTCATGCCCGCTCACCCCGTTTCACCGCACGGCGCTCCCGCAAAAAGCGGGAAAAATACCAACAGCCGCGGTCGATGGGCGCCGCAAGGGCGTTCATCAGCAGCACGGCAAAGCATGTTCCTTCCTCGAACCGTCCGAAATGGCGCAAAAGCATCGTGAGGATGCCCGCCAGCACGCCGTAGACAATGCGCGCCGACGTGTGTCGCGGCGAGGTGACGGGGTCGTTGAGCATGAAGATGCCTGCAAACAGCAGATAGCCCGAGCAGATCTCCAGCGCCATATTATACTTGAAGCTGCCCTCATCGCTGCGCGGAAACAGCACCGAAATGATCACGCACACCGCGAGAAACGGCAGTGTGACGGACGGCGAGGCGGTGCGGCGCAAAAACAGAAACAGCGCCGCCGCGACCAGCACCAAAACGGCGGTCGCGCCGATCGGGCCGCTGATCTTGCCCCACAAAAGATCGGAAAAGCTGAAATTCGCCTTCGCGCCTGCGGCAAGCTCCGCAGCGGGCGACAGGCGGGTGACAAACCCCTCGGGCAGCGCGCCGAGCGGCAGGCTGCCGTCCATGGCGGCAATGTCGGGATAGGTGAACACGCGGGTCGGGAAGCACTGGGTCGCCAGCGCCATGCCCGCCGCCGCGGGATTGAACAGGTTACGTCCCGTGCCGCCGAACGGCAGCTTCACGACAACAACGGCAAACGCCGACGCCAAAACGGGCACCCAATATGCCGTCAGCGGCGACATGAGCAGCCCCACCGTCGTGCCGGTCACAAGCGCCGCGCCGTCGAACACGCTGGGGCGCTGGTGCCGCATGGCGTTGCCGAACAGCTCACAGAACACCGCCGACAGCACGGAAAGCGCCGTCAGCAGCACCGGCCGCCAGCCATAGCACGCAAAGGAAAAGGCGAGCAGTGCCAGCAGCGCGACCTCGACATCCATCATGTACCGCGCGTTGTTTTTCGCCGCGCGCAGCCACGGTCCGTGCGTCTCATTCAAGGCTGTCACCTCCCCAGTTCAGAAACACCGTGCCGCCCGTCTCCTGTGCCCGCAGCACCTCGTGCATCACGTCGCGCCCCGCAGGACACGCACAGCTGCACGCACCGCAGCCGTCGCAATCCTCGGGATGCAGCTGCGGCAGGCGTTCATAGTGCATATTTTCCACACGTCTTGCAATTTCATACGGCAACAGGCGGGCGTGACACACGGCAGCGCAGTTGCCGCAGCCGATGCACGGCTCCGGCTCTGCCACCGGCAGTGCTTTCATCGCCAAAAGGCAGGTCATGCCCGGCAGCACCGGCACCGTCGGGTCGGTCAGGCGCACGCCCGTCACGGCGTCCCCCGCGACCAGCACGGCATCCTCGCGCGCGCCGCAGGCGGCAAGCACCGCCCCCGCCGACACGCCGATCGGCACACGGACATTCTGCGGCGTTTCCACCGCGTCGCCCGCCACCGTCACCACCACAGCGGCGGGAACGGTGTCCGCGTGTATCGCTTCATACAAAGCCGCCGTCGCCTGCACGCCGATGCCCACCGTCGGCACATCGCCGTCGGCAAGCGCGATGACGGGGTACTGTCTCTTCACACAGTAAAGATCGCCCTTTTCATATTTTTCCGCAAGCGCCGCCGCCATTTCGCGGTTCACGGGGCAAAACGCGATGTGGCAGCCGACTGCGTTTATCGCCGTCGCCGCCATCCGCATCCCCTCTGTCACCGCCGTCGGCGCATCCCGCAGCACCGCAAAGGCGGAGGACGCAAACGGCTGCGGCTCGGTCGCATCCACCACAAGAAACGCGCCGCTGTCGGCAGCCGTTTCCAGCACCTCAAAAAGCGGCAGGCCGGACAGCTCGTCCACAATCCCCGCCCGCTGCGCGGCAACCAGCACCTGCTGCGCCGTCAGCTTGGCGTTTGCCAGATGCAACGACAGCGGCTGCTCGGGCAGCTCCGCAGGGGTCAGCGTCACGCACGCGATCGTGCCGTACAGCGGATGCTGCAAGACCGTCGTCTCCCCCACATCTCCCGCCGTCGGCAGATGCGTCTCAAAGCCGTTTTCATCGGTATACAGCAAAGCGCCGCGCCCCATGGCGCCCGTTTGCTTCGGCTGCGCCGTCGTTTCCGTCAGCGACAGCGGCACGACCCGCTCGCCCGCAAAGCGCGGCGCGGCAATCGGCAAAAACGCTGCCGGGGCTTTGCAGTCATGCAGCCGCAATCCGTGATGTATCCGTGACAAGGCGATCACCTCTTCTTTGGTAATGTTTTCAGGTAACAACTCCCGCTTGTTTTTCCAAAAGCACCATTCTATGATGATGGTAAAAAGGAGGGCTTTACCATGCAGATTAAGACTCTTTCAAACGGCGCGGTGCGCATCCTGCTCACCGATCGGGAGCTTGCGCATTTTCACGCCGACTTTTCCGCCATGCGGGAAAACGATCCCAAAACGGCGGCAACGCTGCGCCGCATTCTGAAAGCGGCATATCCTGCGGCACTGCTCACCGTCGGGCAGCACCTTTTGGTGGAAGCCGCGCCGATCGACGGCGGCTGTCTGTTGCTCATCACCCCGAAGGATGCGCGCGAGGACGGCGTTTTGTGCCTTTGTGCCAAAGACGGCACGGGGCTGTCACAGCTCATCGCTGCCGCGCACCGCGTTCTCGGCGACCATGCGGGCGCTGCCGTCTATCGCTTTCATGAGCGGTATTATCTGCTGCTCTACGGCGCACCGTTTCCCGCCGCTGCCGTTTCGATGCTTTCGGAATTTGCCGTCGGCGAACGTTTTGATCGGCTCAAAGCCGCCCGCGTCCTCGAATACGGCACGCCGCTTGTCGTCGGCGGCACGCTTTCGTCGCTTACAGCAGCTGTATCCGACGGGTGAGCGCCGCTTTGTCGGCGCTGCCGAAAAAGGCGCTGCCCATCACGGCGATGTCCGCACCCGCCGCCGCTGCCGCCGGCGCGGTCGCATCGGAAATGCCGCCGTCCACCTCAATGTGGGTGGGAAGTCCGCGACGATCGATCTCCGCGCGCAGCGCTTTGATCTTCGGGAGCATGTCCGCCATGAATTTCTGACCGCCGAAGCCCGGCTCCACCGTCATGACCAGCACCATATACAGACGGTCAAGATAGGGAAAGACCGCTTCTGCGGGCGTGTTCGGCTTGATCGTCAGCGCCGCTTTCTTCCCCGCCTTCAGGATGCGGTCAAGCGTTGCGTCGATCGGCGCGGCACTTTCCACATGAAAGTTGACAATGTCCGCGCCCGCGTCGATGAATGCGTCAAGCAGCCTGTCGGGATATTGCATCATCAGATGCACGTCAAACGGCAGCGCCGAATGCCTGCGCATGGCGGCGATGATGGGCGCGCCGAAGCTCAGGTTCGGCACAAACACCCCGTCCATGACATCCACGTGCACCATGTCCACGCCCGCGTCGTCCAAAACCTGCATCTCACTGGCGATGTGCGCAAAATCACAGCTGAGCACCGACGGCGAAATCTTCATACCCTTTCACTCCTTACAGTACATACACGGAATATTATACTCGATTTTTGCCCGCCCCGTCAAGGCATTTCGCGCAAAAAGGGCGTCTCCCCCGCACCGCTGTGCGGTTTTTTTGTAAAAATCGCGAAAAACCCCTTGCTTTTGCGGCGCAGATGTGCTATAGTGTTTGCTGTTCAAAAACAATGTGCGCCGACGGCGTACAGTTTGCGGAAAGGGGGACGGCAAGGTGGAAAACGCTCCCGAGAGGGCGATCGTGGATCTGGCGGTGCTGCCGGAGGTGTTTCACGGTGTGCTGCGCGCCAAGGCGTTTTTGGCGGACGGCACGGCGACGAGCGCCGCGCAGGCGGCGCGCATGGCGGGCATTTCCCGCACCGCGTTTTATAAATACCGCGACGCCGTCTCGCTGTCGGAAACGGAAAGCGGAAAGCCGGTGACGGTGCATCTGACGCTTTTTGACCGTCCGGGGGTGCTGTCCGGCGTGCTGGCGGCGTTTGCGGCGGTCGGCGCGAACATCCGCACCGTCAATCAGAACATTCCGCAGAAAAACGCGGCGGCGGTGTCCATTTCGGCGACGCTGGACGCCGCGACCCCCGCACAGCTGACGGCGGTGCTGCAGAATGTGCCGGGCGTGAAACGCATTGAGAAGGTCTACTGAGAAAGGAAACGGAAAACACTATGGTCAAAATTGCCGTCATGGGACATGGCGTTGTGGGCAGCGGCGTTGCCGAGCTGCTGCGCAAAAATGCGGCGCACATCGCCGCAAAGGCAGGCGAGGAGATCGTGCTCGAACGGGTGCTCGATCTGCGGGAATTTCCCGATCTCCCCTATGCAGACAAATTCACAAAGCACTTTTCGGATATTCTGAACGATCCCGCCATACAAATTGTGGTGGAGACCATGGGCGGGCTTACCCCTGCCTATGATTATGTGAAAGCGTGCCTTTTGGCGGGCAAGAGCGTCGTCACGTCCAACAAGGAGCTTGTGGCGCAAAAGGGCGACGAGCTTTTGGCGATCGCCAGGGAAAAGGGACTCAATTTCCTCTTTGAGGCAAGTGTCGGCGGCGGCATCCCCGTGCTGCGCCCGCTCGACCAGTGCCTTGCCGCAAACGAGGTGAGCGAGGTCGCGGGCATTCTGAACGGCACGACGAACTTCATGCTCACCCGCATGATCGAGGACGGTATGCAGTTTGAGGAAGCGCTGGCGCTGGCGCAAAAGCGCGGCTATGCCGAGCGCGACCCCTCTGCCGACATCGACGGGCTTGACGCCTGCCGCAAGATCTGTATTCTCGCATCGCTTGCCTTCGGCAAGCATGTCTATCCCGCACAGGTGCGCACCGAGGGCATCCGTCAGGTGACGCTCACGGACGTGCGCCTTGCCGACGCGCTCGGCGGTGTTATCAAGCTCATCGGCAAAGCGGTGAGGGACGGCGAGCACGTTTCCTGTGCGGTCGCACCCATGATCGTCCCGAAGGAGCATCTTTTGTCGGATGTGCGGGACGTGTTCAACGCGATCTTAGTGCGCGGCGACGCCATCGGCGACGTCGTGTTCTATGGCAGGGGCGCGGGCAAGCTGCCCACCGCCAGCGCCGTTTTGGCGGACGTCATCGACGAGGTCAAGCACCTCAGGGCGCGCAAATATCTCTGCTGGGAGGCGGGCGCGCCGGACTATGCAACCGACTACGGTCTGCGGCCGGTGAAGATGCTGTTGCGGGTGCGCGCCGACGCGGACAGAAAAGCGGACATCGCAGCGGCGTTCGGCGACATCGCCTTTGTCGACTGCGACGCGCTGCCGCAAAATGAGTTGGCGTTTCTGACAAACGCCGTGACGGAAAAGGAACTCCGCGACGTCCTTGCGGCGGTCGCGGGTATCGAACTTGTCAGCCGCCTGCGGCTGGCGGAGCTTTGAGGAGGAACGGTATGCTGATCGTACAGAAATTCGGCGGCACGTCGGTGGCGGATGCCGCCCGTGTCATGCATGTGGCGCAAACGGTCGCGGACACCTACCGCGCGGGCAACGACGTGGTGGTGGTGGTCTCCGCACAGGGCGACACCACCGACGACCTGATTGCCAAGGGCAAAGAGATCAATCCCGACGGCAGCAAGAGAGAAATGGATATGCTCATGGCGGCGGGTGAACAGATCTCGATAGCCCTCCTCGCCATGGCGATCGAAAAGCTCGGCTGCCCCGCCATTTCACTGCTCGGCTGGCAGGCGGGATTTTACACCTCGTCGGTGTATAACAACGCGCGCATCCACCGTGTGGACACCGAGCGCATCCGCAGCTGCCTCGACCAGCGCAAGATCGTCGTGGTCGCGGGCTTCCAGGGCATCAACAAATATGACGACATCACCACCCTCGGGCGCGGCGGCTCGGACACAAGCGCCGTGGCGATCGCGGCGGCGATGAAAGCGGATCTCTGTCAGATCTATACCGATGTGGACGGCGTGTTCACCGCCGACCCGCGCAAGGTGACGGGCGCGGAAAAGCTGCCGGAGATCACCTATGACGAAATGCTGGAGCTGGCGACGCTGGGCGCACAGGTGCTCAACAACCGCTCCGTCGAGATGGCAAAAAAATATAACGTGGCGCTGGAGGTGCGCTCCAGCCTGCACGACGTACCGGGAACGGTGGTCAAGGAGGTAGTCAAAGTGGAAAAAATGCTGGTCAAGAGTGTGGCAAAGGATACCGATGTGGCGACGGTCGCCATCGTCGGACTGCCGGATGAGCCGGGCATCGCGTTCAAGGTATTCTCCCGCGTTGCCAACGCGCACATCAACGTCGACGTCATTTTGCAGTCGGTGGGCAGAGACGGCACGAAGGACATCACCTTCACCGTCCCCGGCAACTGCGGCGCGGCGGCGGTCGCCGCTTTGCAGGAATACTGCGACAGCATCGGCGTCAAGAGCCTGACGCACGACGAGCAGCGGCTTGCCAAGGTGTCCATCGTGGGCGCGGGCATGGAAACGCACGAGGGCGTCGCCGCGCAGATGTTCGAAGCGCTTGCCGACGCGAACATCAACATCAGCATGATCTCGACAAGCGAGATCAAGGTTTCCGCCCTTGTGCCGCTTGCCGACGCCGACCGTGCCGTCGCCGCCATTCACAAGCGGTTCTTTGAAAAATAAAACGACCCAACTCAACAAAAAAGGCGAGGAAGCATCCTCGCCTTTTTCTTTATACCGTTTTACTGTTTCTTCTTTGAAAACCGCTGCAGAAGATACATCGCCGCGATGATCACCAGCGTGACGCAGAAGATGCCCGCCATGCCCTTTGCCATGAGCGGCAGCGTTTCCATAAACAGATCGACATTGCTCATTTCGTTCATCCTTTCTCAGCCCAGCATCGTGAGGATCAGTCCGCCTGCAATGACCGAGGCGACCTGCCCCGAAACATTGACGCCGACCGCGTGCATGAGCAGGAAGTTCTGATTGTCTTCCTGCAGCCCCATTTTGTTGACGACACGCGCCGACATCGGGAACGCCGAAATGCCCGCCGCGCCGATCATGGGATTGATCTTCTTGCCCTTGGGCAAGAACAGGTTGATGATCTTGGCAAACACGACGCCGCCCGCCGTGTCGAAAATGAACGCGACCAGTCCCAAAAGCAGGATCATCAGCGTTTCCTTTGTGAGGAACAGCTGCGCCTGCATCTTGGTGGAGATGGTAAGCCCCAAAAGCAGCGTGATGAGATTTGCCAGCACCTTCTGTGCCGTCTCGGACAGATTGTCGAGCACGCCGCACTCGCGGATAAGGTTGCCGAACATCAAAAAGCCGATGAGTGCCAGGCTGCGCGGGGACACCAGTCCGACCACCGCCGTGATGATGATGGGGAACAGGATCTTCGTCGTCTTGGACACGCTGCCCGGCGCATAGGGCATACGGATCTGCCGCTCCTTTTTGCTGGTGAGCAGCTTTATCACCGGCGGCTGCACGATCGGCACAAGCGCCATATACGAATAAGCGGCAACCATGATCGCGCCGATATACTTCGACTGGAAGAAGTTGGCGACAAAGATCGAGGTCGGGCCGTCCGCCGCGCCGATGATGGCGATAGACGCGGCGTTTTTGAGATCAAAGCCGAGCAGCGTCGCCATGCTGAGCGTGAAGAAGATGCCGAATTGCGCCGCCGCACCGAACAGCATCAGCTTCGGATTGGACAGAAGCGGACCGAAATCGATCATCGCGCCGATGCCGATGAACAGCAACAGCGGGAAAAGCTCGTTGGCGATGCCCGCGCCGAACAGCACGTCGAGCGCACCGACCTCTTCCACGCCGTCATAGATCTGCGTCACCGCGCCCGACAGCGGCAGATTGACAAGGATCGTGCCGAATCCGAGCGGCAACAGCAGCGACGGCTCCATGTCCTTTTTGATGGCAAGCCAGATGAGCACCGCGCCGATCACCCACATCACCACGTGCTGCCAGGTGAGGTTGCCCACGTTTGCGAAAAGCTCCAGCATACAATGATACCTCCTGTTTTGGGGAAATAAAAAAAGACCTTCATCGGACGCAAAATGTCCGATAAAAGTCTTGTCGTTTCAGTCCGAAGCGGGCACAAAACGTGCCGTGATTGACGCAAAGGACGCGATCTCTCGCCGACTACTCCCCTTTATGACGTCGCTATTGTAGCATACCGCACCGAAAATTGCAACCCTTTTTTATTTCACCCGCAGCCGCAACTCCTGCCGTCCTCTGCGGCAGCGACGCGCGCCGAGGGAGAACGTGAGAAAATTGGCAAGCGTTCCGACCGTCGCACCGGTGACCGCAAGCGGGCTGCCGATTGCCCGCCACAAAACAGCCGTCGCACCGCCCGCGCAAACGGCGGCAAAAAACGTGCGCCCGTCCGCCCGCACACCGAGCAGCGCCGCCGCCAGCGGCACGACCATGAGCGGCGCCCAACAGGCATATGCCGCCGTCAGGATGCCGAACACGTCCGGCAGCAGCAGTGCCGCCGCCACGGCGGCACCGCCCGTGAGAAAGTTCACGACCCGCAAAAGAAACAGCCGCCGTTTGTCGGAAAGCGTCGGACACAGCGGCGCGATCACGTCCTGCACAAGGCTCACCGCCGCGCCGTTCAGAAATCCGTCGGCGGCGGACAG
>UMLL01015277.1_pt1 | contig 15107 bp, 15 predicted proteins | sample 1966591 | NCBI WGS metagenome assembly UMLL01 (sample SAMEA4836200, study PRJEB28245) | human gut metagenome | biome: gut microbiome; material: fecal sample | place: Denmark | collected 2008 | reverse complement strand
GGAAAATATACGGGAGCTGATCGAAAGAAGAAACATTTCCAATCTCATCTTCTGTGAAGATAACCTTAGCATCATTACCTAATCTAATTTGATCTGCGCCTAACTTTTCACGAATAATGGGTTCAAAATCTTTATTGATTTCATAACCGATAGAATTTCTTCCAAGATTCTTTGCTGCAAGTGATGTTGTGCCACTACCTGCAAACGGATCAAATACAGTTTCTCCCGCAAATGAAAACATTTTAATCAGTCGTTTAGGAAGTTCTTCCGGGAACATAGCTATATGTCCCAACTGTTTGACGCCATTGAAATTCCAATGAGAAGAAAAATACTGCCCCCACTCTTCTTTTGTCATAGCAGATTGTTCTTTTTGCTGCTGAGTGGGCTTTGGAGCATTGCCCAATTTTTTGAACAACAAAATAAACTCATAGTCTATTTTAAGAATGCCATTGCGAGGATAAGGGAAACTTCCCATGATAGCCCCACCGCCAGAAGTATTCATAGTGGTAGTTTTCTGCCAAATAATAGCTCCCATATAGTCCATACCGAGAGATTCACAAAAACGGATTATCTCTGTTCTGATCGGAATAACTTTGTATCTGCCATAATATACGGAACGAGCGAACTGATCTCCGATATTGACGCACAATCTACAACCGTCAGAAAGAACACGATTACACTCTTTCCACACCAAATTCAAATTGTTAATGTATTCTTCATAGCTATCGTTAAAGCCAATCTGATCTTCTGCACCATAATCTTTTAATTGCCAGTATGGGGGAGAAGTGACAATTAACTGTACCGATTTGTCTTCTATTTTATTTAGCGAGCGACTGTCGCCAAATATAATTTTATGTTCAGTCATAATTAACTCCTTATTTGACTTGTTCGCCATTTGATAATACAAAATACTGTTCGTATGTGACGCCAAGAACATCTGCAATTTGTTTGAGTTCATCTTGAGTAACAGTATTCCTTTTTAGCTTTGCGTTAAAGTTTTGTGGAGTTTGATTTATCTTTCGTGCAAGCTCAGACAAGCTAATACCTGTCCTCACACACAACACTCGGATTTGTTCTGAAGTAGTCATATAAAGCCTCCATATACCATTGCTTAATTGATATTATAAAACATATGATTGATAATGTCAACTGTTTCATGAAAATAGCGGCAAAGATTGCTCCCTTCCGCCTTGGTGCTTATACCGTATAGATTATTTCTGCATTTACAATTTCCGTCACACGATTACGGATATTATTCATCTTCTGAACCCATAACATTTGATCTGTTGCTTTGAGTTCTTCGGTTACATTTTCTTTTTCGGCGAGTTCTTTTACCAGCCGGAGAAACATAGCGGTTGCCTGTTGCTCGATATCATCAAGATATGCAACAAGTTTTCCCGAAGTCATCAGGTTAGCATATAATACACAATGATTTTCTTTCAAGAATCGTTTATGCCGCATACCCCATACGCCGATCTTTGCTCGTTTTTCTTCTTCGGGCAGTTTCAAATTGGGGAGATAATAATCCCCAACCCGTGTGTAAGTACCGCCCATTTCTTCAAAAATTGTCTTTGCCATTTTGTTTTCCTACCTTTCAAAATCATTATTTCTAATGCGCTTTGTGCGCTGATTAGACGGTTGTTTTGTATGCTTGCGTTGCTGTTTTTGCTCCTTTGCCTGTGAAATCAGAGCATCAATTTGCTGACTCCCGAACACCTTGCGGAGCAATCTAAAATCTCTATTTTCTGTACGAAGCGTAGTATTTTCATCTGTCAATCGGTCGTTGATTTTGATCAGCCGCTCGTTCTCACGATAAAGACTTGCGTTGGTATTATTAAGTCGGTGATAGCTGTCAAGAGCGTGATAATAACGGTAGAATACCTCTTTTATGACCTCTTTCAGCTTCTTTATCAGCGGGTCAACGAATTTCTGTTTATAGGATTTTGCCGACATTAAAGCAGGCGGATCGGGCAACTGAAATTCGCTGTCGGTTTCAATGCGCTTTTCCAATTCCTCAATAACCTGCGTGCCGTTATCGTAGTTTTGAATACGGCTTTTCACCGTTTGAAACTCGTCTTTTTTCTCGGCCAGTTGGTTGTCCAATACAGCAATTTCCTTTTCTCGCTCCTGCTTTTTGTAATCCAAAACAGACAAGTGTTTTTCGTGAGTACCCTTGTGTTCCCACTCAATTCCGTGGCGTTCCATAACAAATGCGAGTGCGGATTTTTCTGCGCTTACCCATTGATTCCACTCGGTATCTCCACGGGTTTCGCCCTTAAAACCTTGTGCGGCAAGCGCTTGCTTGAGTGATACTCTTGTATCAAGTCCACGCTTGCTTCCGGTGGTGAACGGAACAAAATCAATGTGCAAATGGGGTGTTGCCTCGTCCATATGAAGATGAGCAGAGAACACTTTTAACTGAGGATTTCTTTCCTGAAATCCACGGTAATACTCATCTAAAATCTCTCTTGCAAGTGTTCCGTTTTCGCTTTCAGCGCTCATATTTTCTTTATCACCGATCTGCAAAATGAGTTCGTGAAACGGTTTTTCTTGCTTGGAATTTCTGATTTTTTCATAATAGTTTTCTATCTTACGGTCGGCTCTTGTCTGCTTGGAATTATATTTTTCAAGAGCTTCGTCAAACAATTCGTGATAGACTTTCTTGATATTTTCATTGCAGTAGTCAATATTGAGATGTGTTCGGCTGCCGTCTACATTTTCCGCTTTGAACTTGCGGCTGTTGTGATTTACGGAGCCTTTACCGACCATTGCACTTATTGTTCTTTGCATTTTTATACCTCCAATCTCTAAAAATTGACCGTTCTCGGTTCTGTTACTCTTGTCAAGAGTAACGCAAAAGCACTTTTGACAGGCGAGCCCATCAAAAATGCAACCTGCAAGCAGGTTTTGCGTTCTCCGAAGGGCAAAGAGCCGCCTTTGAAAAGGCACTCTCTGCACACTCCGCTAAACTTTTGTTGTGACAAACCGTGACGATGGTGACAATGTTTTAGACCACATCACCGTTCTCGGAGAGTTTGTCACGGTCGTCACGCATTGACACGCTTTCTTTCCAAAGAGATATTTTTCGTCCGCTGTGCATGCGACTCGCTTTGTAATGAATGTCGTAATCTTTAAGCAACCGCCCGGCGTTGATACTAAGTCTTAGCGACAGAACATTAGGCTTAATATCCAATCCAATAAGTTTGCTCAATTCAGAAGCCGTCCCGTCCCATCGGCTACTGTCCGAAGAAAGAACAGTCGATACCTTTTCAAGCAGCGGGTCAGGCGGTTCCACCCAAAGCTCGGTTTCCGATTTTTCAAACTCCCATACCAATCGCTGTGGGTCACGTACAAGATGAATGCGTTGATCCTGCTGGTCTCTGCCGGTGATGTCAAGCGTTGCGGCATTGGCGGTTCGTTTCTCTTTGCTGAGGACAAAGGCGCCGTCTGCCGCACCGAGCAATCCGTTTGTGCCGGAGATTGTATCAAATTTATCGTCAGCCTGCTGTTTGCGTGTGTGATGGACGATAAGCATTGTTACCTTGTAGCTGTCGGCAAGCGATTTCAGCTTTGCGACTACATCGTAATCGCTGCCGTAGCTGTAATCCGCACCGCCTGTTTCTCGAACACGCTTTAGCGTATCTATGATAATCAGTCCAGTGTCAGGGCGTTCCTGAACAAAACCTCTTATTTGGTCTTCCAAACCGCCGTTTACGGTTTTGCTTTCTGTTGCAAAATACAGGTCGTCTGTTCCGTCTGCACCGAACATATGATAGAGCCTGCGCTGTAAGCGAGGGTAATCATCTTCAAGGGCAAAATAAAGAACGGTTGCTTTGCGGACTCTGTAATTCCAAAGAGGAGTTCCAGTGCTGATATGGTAAGCGAGCTGTGCCATCATAAAACTCTTTCCTACTTTCGGAGAACCCACGAACAAGTAAGTTCCCTGATAAAGCAGACCGTCTATAAGTGCGGTTCGTGTTTCGAAATCGGTATCATACAGAGCCGACATTGAAACAGTTTTTAGATATGACGGATCCATTTGCCTCAGCATTTCTCTTTGCATTTCACGGAAACTTTCGTCAAAGTCCTTGAAGTTTTCGTTATTATCTGTTATACTATTGTTACTACATTTTTGGATTGACTGCTCCGTATCTGCGCCAACAGATACATTCGGAGCGGTCATTTCTTTTTTATCTATCATTCTGATTCCTCCTTTAATCCGCCGAGAATATCGGCTATCATTTCAATTAAATCCAGCAACTCATCATTTACCTCACCGCCTGCCTCAATACGCTGTAATTCTGCAAGCACATCTGCAAGCTGATTTCGTAAGGCTTTGAACACTCTCGGATTTCCTTGTACCACCACATCACGGTTTAGACAGCGGCGGTAACAATATTCCTGTTTTGGAAGTCCCGACAGTGCAACGGCTTTGTTGATAAGCTCGTTTTCTTCGGGAGATACTCGAAAGCCTACGGTTATATTCCTCCAGCGGTTATGCTCATCTCTGTTTTTCAGTGACATTTTACTCGCCCCTTTCCATATCTAATTTATCTGCCATTTCAGCTTGCTTTGACGGAAACAAGTGCGCATAGTTGTAAGTTATATCAATGCTTTCATGTCCCACACGGTCTGCAATAGCCGTTGCTGAAAATCCCATATCAATCAGTAAACTGACATGGCTGTGGCGGATATCGTGAATACGAATTCTCTTTACTCCTGCTTCTTTTGCGCCTCTGTCCATTTCTCTGTGCAGATAGCTTTTTGTAACAGGAAACATTCTGTCCTCCAAGCCTACATCGTAGAGCATTTTCAGATAGTCCTGCATTTCATCACAAAGGAACTTCGGGAGCTGAATCGTGCGGTTGCTTTTCTCTGTTTTCGGAGAAGTAATAATATCTCTGCCGTTCAAATGCTGAAACGACTTATTGATTGTAACCGTTCGCTTTTCAAAATCAAAATCAGCAGGGGTAAGAGCTAATAATTCTCCCTCTCGAATACCGGTCCAATAAAGCATTTCAAAAGCATAATACGATAACGGCTTATCCATCATTGCATCAGCAAACTTCAAATATTCCTCTTTCGTCCAGAAGAGCATTTCACGATTTTTCTTTTTACCCATACTGCCCGCCTTTTGACAAGGATTTTCTTTCAGGTTGTAGTACCTGACAGCGTGGTTAAATATCGCAGACAGCTGATTGTGAATTGTTTTCAAATATACGGGAGAATACGGCTTGCCGTTATCGTCCTTATAATTGATAAGCTCATTTTGCCAAGTGATTATTTGTTGTGCGGTTATGTTGCACATCTTCAGCTTACCGAAATAGGGGATTAGTTTTGTTTGAATGATATGTTCCTTGGTTGCCCAAGTGTTCTCCTTAATACGAGCCTGCATATCCTCAGTATAATGCTGCACAAAGCTCTTAAAGGTCATATCCAAATCACCGCCCAGTTTGTTAAGCTGTTCTCGCTCCCAAGCCTGTGCTTCACGCTTTGTTTTGAACCCTCGTTTCTGCGACTGCTTGCGTTCACCGTTCCAATCGGTGTAACGATAGAGCACTCGCCAAGTATTTGTTTTTTCTTCTTTATATACTGCCATGTTTAATCCCTCTCTTTCTTAGTTGCACCGTAGCAGGTGCGTTCCATAAAATATTGCTTATTTACTCGCCCCGAAATTGTCATAAATCCTTTTTCTTTCAGTTCGACATTTAGTTTTTGGACGATTTTGTAAGCATAGGATTTTGATATACCCAATTCCTGAGCTACCTCATCAACTCGCATAAAGCTTGTACTCTCCATTTAATCACCCCCTTACTTGTTTTTTAGATAATTCAATTATTTAGTGTCGGAGAACTTTCTGACCGCATTCCGATTTGCCCGAGCGGATATGCCATTACCGTGACATATGACGGTTATTCTGTTGTTAAACAATAACTTAACGCTATTTGCTTAACTATTATACTAAACATATTCCGTTATGTCAAGTGGTTTTAAAGAAAATATTTAACTTTTTTGTTTTAGTTATCTTGACACACACTAAACATATATGATATACTTATCGCATATTACATAAACAAGGAGCGTAATTACTATGGCAATCGGTGAAAGAATCCGTTTTTTCCGCAATCTGCGGGGAATGACACAAAAGTATTTAGGAACGCTAGTCGGCTTTCCTGAAAAGACAGCGGATATTCGTATGGCACAGTATGAGTCCGGCTCAAGAACGCCCAAAGCTGATCTAACCGAAAACCTTGCCGGTGTGCTTGGAGTTTCGCCGCTGGCTCTGTCTGTACCTGACATTGACAGCTATCTTGGGTTAATGCACACGCTTTTTACATTAGAGGATCGTTATGGATTGACAATTGAAAAAGGTGAGAACGGCGTTTCTATGCGTGTTGATCCCCACAAAGGAAAAGATGCTGCCGAGCTTTCCGAAATGCTAAATGCGTGGGCAGAACAGTCTGAAAAATACCGTAATGGCGACATCAGCCGTGAGGACTATGACAAGTGGCGTTACAATTATCCGAAGTATGATGCATCTTCCGGTTTTGTAAAAGTGCCGTCTCAGCAATTCAGCGACACAATGGTAGAGGCGTTCAAAGACCGGCTGAAGAACGACTGAACGGGAGGGATTTATGACAGACTGGAAAAAATCTTTTTTGGAATCTTCTGTATTGGGACAATCAACAAACAAGTGCTGCCCATCGGAAGTGATAATAAAGTGCATTGAATTGGCATACTCAGATATGATGACGGCAGGTCGTTATTACAGCGCTTCTTTTCTGAACGACAAAAAGGAAATTTGCTCTGCTACAAACAGCGCCATTACTGAATCAAATTTTGTGTTTTCAAGAAAAATTATTAAAGATATTTCGTTGTTGTTTTGTGATAATACTATAGGCAATGACAATCATTATGTAACTGGGTTTGGACTCGCTCAAAAACTCATAAATATGACTTTCAAATATCTATATGTTTTTAGTGATTTGATATTTGTAGACAAAGCTATTCCTGATTTTTCATCCTGTGATTGCCCTCTTGACAGTATTATTATTAAGAAAGCGCATATTAAAGATTGCGTTTGGAGCAAGCTTACTGAGCAACAATATCTGGAATGTCAAGCAAAAATAACAGAACTACTAAATGCAAATTCTTTAGATTTAGAGTTATCAAAGCTTGGCAATCTAGCTTATGACTTTATTAATTGGTAATTGGCAATAGTGCACGATAAAACAAAAAGAGCTATCAGACTTTCAAAAAATCTGATAGCTCTTTACTTTTACAATAATTCAAATAATGTTGCCATTTTGTTGCCACAGAGGGCTTTCAAACGGCGAAAAGCCTTTATTTACGGGCTTTTTAAGGGTGTGAAATCATTCCCACTCGATGGTTGCCGGGGGTTTGCTTGTGATGTCGTAGACTATGCGGTTTATGCTGCCCACTTCGTTGACGATTCTTGTTGAAATACGGTCAAGAATATCATATGGAATTCTGGCCCATGAGGCAGTCATAAAATCCGATGTGTTTACGGCACGCAGAGCAAGAGTGTAATCATAGGTACGGCCGTCTCCCATAACTCCGACACTGCGCATATCGGTAAGTACGGCGAAATACTGGCTCAGTTCGGCATCGGCGCCCGATTTTGCAAGTTCATCGCGAAATACAAAATCGGCATCCTGGAGCAGGGCAAGCTTTTCTTTGGTGACGGCGCCGATAATGCGAATTGCAAGACCGGGGCCGGGGAAGGGCTGGCGCATTACCAGACGCTCGGGCAGACCCAACTCGCGGCCGAGCTGACGCACTTCATCTTTGAAAAGCATGCGCAGCGGCTCCACGATCTCTTTGAAATCCACATAATCGGGAAGACCGCCCACATTATGATGGCTTTTGATCACTGCGGCATCTCCGGCGCCGGATTCTATTACATCGGGATAAATCGTACCCTGTGCAAGATAGTCAACAGCGCCGATTTTCTTCGCTTCAGCTTCAAATACGCGAATAAATTCTTCTCCGATTATTTTCCGTTTGCGCTCAGGCTCGGAAACGCCGGTGAGTTTATCAAGAAAGCGTTCCTGCGCATTTACGCGGATAAATTTGCTTTGCATTTTGGAGAATACGGCTTCGACCTCGTCTCCTTCGTTTTTGCGAAGCAGACCGTGATCTACAAATACACAGGTAAGCTGTGATCCGACGGCGCGCTCAAGCAGCGCTGCGGCAACGGAGGAATCCACTCCGCCGGACAGAGCGAGCAGCACCTTGCCGTCGCCGATTTTATCCTTCAGTGCGGCAACAGAGGATTGCAGGTAGTCGGCCATGGTCCAGTCTCCGGAAGCATTGCAAACCTTATAGAGAAAATTACGAAGCATTGCAAGACCGTTTTGCGTGTGGTTTACCTCGGGATGAAACTGTACTCCGTAGAAACCGCGCTTTGTATCAGCCATTGCAACATTCGGGCAATTGTCGGAATGTGCGGTGAGTTCAAAGCCTTCGGGCACGACTTCCATATAGTCGCCGTGGCTCATCCATGAAATGCCTTCGCTGTCAAGTCCGTCAAAGAGAGGGCAGGCGGTATCGTAAAATGTGGGGGTTTTGCCGTATTCGCGTGCGGTTGCATCGCTGGCCGGCGAGACGCGGCCGCCCAGAAGGTGCGCCATGAGCTGACATCCGTAGCATATGCCCAGAACCGGGATGCCGAGAGAAAATATTGCAGGATCGACGCTCGGTGCGCCGGACTCGTATACGCTGTGCGGGCCGCCGGTGAATATAATGCCGATAGGATGCTCGGATTTGATTTTCTCAAGCGGTGTGCGATAGGGAAGAACCTCGCAATATACATTGCATTCGCGCACGCGGCGTGCAATCAGCTGATTGTACTGACCGCCGAAATCAAGAACAATAATTTTTTCTTTTGTCATTACTATCTCCGTATGTTTATATTTTTAATTGCTATACTTTAAGGTCGCCGGAGGCTTCGTCCGAAAAGCCTTCAAGCACGGGAGAAACAAAACCGTCAAGGAATTCGTCAACCTGCTCCGGGGCGCGGCCTATGTAATTTTCAGGCCGCAGCACTTTAAGCATATCTTCCATTGTGAGGTTGAATGCAGGATCTTTGACAATGCGCTCAAGCAGATCGCATTGCCCGCCGTCTTCCTTTATTACTTTTGCCGCCGCCATGGAATGATCGCGGATTTTCTTATGCAGCACCTGTCTGTCGCCGCCGTGTTTTACGCCTTCCATAAGTATGTTCTCGGTTGCAATAAAGGGCAGATTCTCTGTCATGTGCTTAAGAATAACTTTTGGATATACGACCATGCCGTTTGCAACATTGATTACAATATTAAGCAAGGCATCGGTGGCAAGGAAACATTCGGCAACGGCTAAGCGTTTGTTGGCAGAGTCGTCCAATGTGCGCTCTAACCACTGTGTTGATGCGGTCAGCTGCGGATTAATTGCCGAACAGGTAACATAACGGGCAAGTGAACAGATGCGTTCGCTGCGCATGGGGTTGCGCTTGTACGCCATAGCAGAAGAGCCGACCTGATCTTTTTCGAAAGGCTCCTCCACTTCCTTCATATGTTGGAGAAGGCGCAAATCGTCGGCAAACTTATAGGCGCTTTGCGCTATGCCGGATAGGATGTTGCATATGCGCATATCCTCCTTGCGCGTATAGGTCTGCCCTGATACCGGGTAAACTTCCGTAAACCCCATTTTTTCGGCGATCTTTTGTTCAAGCAGCTTTACTTTTTCATGATCGCCGTCGAAAAGCTCAAGGAAAGAGGCCTGGGTACCCGTGGTGCCTTTGTTGCCAAGCAGCCTCATTCCGTTTTTTATGTATTCAAGATCTTTAAGGTCATAAAGAAAATCCTGAATCCAAAGGCAGGCGCGTTTTCCGACGGTGGTAGGCTGCGCGACCTGAAAATGAGTGTATCCAAGCGTGGGAAGGTCACGGTAAGTGCGTGCAAAATCACTGAGGTGCTTTATTGCCGTAAGCAGTTTTTTGCGGATTATTTCAAGACCTTGCTTATATATGATTATATCCGCATTGTCGGTAACATAGCACGATGTGGCACCCAAATGGATTATGGGTTTTGCATCGGGGCAAACCAAACCATAGGCATAAATGTGAGCCATTACATCGTGGCGAATCTCTTTTTCTTTTGCACTTACGGCGTCATAATCGATGTCGTCAGTGTGTGCGCGGAGCTGTTCGACCTGTTCGGGAGTGATGTCGAGGCCGCATTCCATTTCGGCTTCCGCAAGGGCGACCCAAAGGCGGCGCCATGTTGAATACCGTGTGTTTGGAGAAAAATTGCGCAGCATTTCCTCTGAGGCATATCGTGATCCCAAGGGTGTTGAATAGGTGTCGTTTGAATTCATCAAGAGTGTTTCTCCTGTTCTTATTTATACTGCCGCCGTGGTTAACCCGAATACGGCACTGAAAACTTGGGTGATTGCGGTAAAATACTATCAGCGATAGATGATTTCATCACGCTTTGCGCCTACGGAAACAAATTTAATCGGACATTCGATGAATTTTTCGATATATTCAACATATTTGCGCGCCTGAACGGGCAGATCCTCATAGCGGGTTACCTTGCTGATATCGCATTGCCAGCCGGGCAGAGTGATGAATACGGGCTTTGCATTTTCAAGCTGCGGAGTGGTGGGAAATACGGTGCAGAGCTGCCCGTTGATTTCATATCCGACGCAAAGGTCGATTTCCTTCATATAGGACAGCACATCAAGCTTTGTAAGTCCGATTTCGGTTGCGCCCTGCATACGGGTGCCGTATTTTGTTGCAACAAGGTCGATGGGACCTACGCGGCGGGGACGGCCGGTGGCTACGCCGAATTCGTTGCCGGCCTTGCGCAGGTCGTCGGCGCGCTCATCGTGCCATTCGCAGATGAAAGGGCCCTCGCCGACAGCGGTGGAATATGCTTTTGCAACGCCGACTACGCGGTCAAGCTTCAAAAAGGGAGCGCCGCTTCCGATGGGGGCATACGCCGACAGCGGGGTGGAGGAGGAGGTGTAGGGATAAATTCCGAAGTCAATATCGCGCAGTGCGCCTAATTGGGCTTCGAACATTATGTTTTTTCCGTCCTTCTGTGCTTGCAGCAAAAGCTCGCCCGTATCGCAGATGCAATCGCGGAAGGGATAGCCGAACTGCTTTATCCAGTCCATTATTTCTTCCACTGTATAGGTTTTGCCGCCGTATACCTTGGAAATGAAAAGGTTTTTGAATTCAAGAATATCGGCTACATGGCGGCGCAGATAGTCTTCATCAAGCAGCTCGCACATCTGAACGGCTTTTTTCATGTATTTATCGCCATATACGGGTGCAATGCCGCGCCTTGTAGAACCGTATTTCTTGCCGGCAAGGCGTTCTTCTTCGTAAACATCCTGTTCTCTGTGATAAGGCATGCACACAATTGCACGGTTGCTTATGCGGAAATTTGAAGCGTCTATCTTAATGCCGCGTTCGCGAAGCTTATTTACTTCACCGAAAAGATGTTCAAGGTCAATTACGGTGCCGTTGCCCAATACATTTATAACATTTTCGCGGCAAATGCCGGAGGGCAGAAGGTTGAGTTTGAACTCGCCGAAGTCGTTTACTACCGTGTGCCCGGCGTTGTTTCCGCCCTGATAACGGCAGACGATATCAAAATCCTTACTGAGCAGGTCCACCATGCGGCCCTTTCCTTCGTCACCCCAAGTGATTCCTACGATTGCACAATTTGACATAAAATCACCGATTCCTTTCACTATTTACCGTCTTACAGGACGGCAACTATACTAAAAGCCATTATACAGCTAATAATAAACCTGTTAAAATTGTTTTGTACGGCATACCGTGTCATAAAAGGGTTATGCCTTCAAGGCTGCATTTGCGCATTGTATCCTCCGGCCATATGGAAGCCTGAACTTCTCCGATGTGCTTTTTTTGCAGGAAATACATGCAAAGCCGTGATTGTCCGATGCCGCCGCCTATTGTCAGGGGAAGCTCGCCGCTTATAACGCCGCGGTGATAGGGCATACATGCGCGTTCCGGCAGCCCTGCCTGCATAAGCTGGCGCTGCATTGTTTCGCTGTCCACTCGTATTCCCATGCTGGATACTTCAAATGCCGTTTGAAGCACCGGATAAAAAAGAATTATATCGCCATTGAGGGACCAGTCGTCATAGTCCGGGGCACGGCCGTCATGAATCTTACCGCTTTTAAGCTTACCGCCGATATTTTCAAGAAATATAGCTCCGTATTTTTCGGCAGCGGTGCGCTCCCGCTCGCGCGGGGTAAGCAACGGGTATTCATTTTCTAATTCCTGAGTGGAAATAAAGGTAATCTCCCGCGGCAGAAAATCGGTCTTAAGCACGGGAAAGAGCTTTTCAAGATAATGCTGAGCATTGTGAATGACCTCGTATATTTCCCTAACCGTATATCTGAGATATTCGCGGTTACGCTCTTGCGGGGTAATGATTTTTTCCCAGTCGTATTGATCTACATATATAGAGTGCAGCTCATCGCATATTTCGTCCCGCCGTATGGCGTTCATATCAGTGTACAGCCCTTCTCCGGCGGAAAAACCGTAGCGCTTAAGCGCATAGCGTTTCCATTTTGCAAGAGAATGCACTATTTCGGCTGTACAGCCGGTTTCTTTGATGTCAAAAGCCACGGGCCGTTCTGTGCCGTTAAGGTTATCGTTAAGCCCTGTCTGAGGCAAAACGAAAAGAGGGGCGGAAACGCGGGTAAGATTGAGCTTTGCCGCCAAAGTGCTTTCAAAATGATCCTTCAGTGCTTTTATGGCAAGCTCTGTTTCCTGTAAATCGAGTTTTGATTTGTACACGGTGTATGTACCTCGCTGTAATAAAATAAGAGTGCACTTGTGCCGCAAAAAAGGCGCATAAGAACACTCACATTGTTTTTTGTATTCAGTTGCGCTGCGCTTCCGACACTGAGATATAATAACCCGTAAGGGCGTATTTTGTCAATTGAAATGGTTCTGGTATCATAATATTGATTATATATATGATATATTTATGATTGTTCGGGCTTTTGCAGGCGGTGTTAAATTCTGTTGCGGCGGTATTCGGAACTGATATGTAAAATTTGGTTGCAGAACGGAAGAATTGTTGTGAAATATTAGATATTAAAAGTGAATTTTGTGCTGCTTTGGAGTGAAGGTTGTGTATTTACTTACTGCATGTTAAATGGTAGTATTAACAAAGAAAATCAGTTTAATTACTGTAAAACAAGGAGGAAAGTATGAAGAAGTTTGTAGTATTTTTTACTCTGATTTGTATGCTGAGTTTGCTGGCGGTTTCGGCTTTTGCAGATGAAGCTGCCATGACCACGCCTTTTGACAATGATGCTCTTAAGGTGAATGTTCTTGAGGCCTTTGACGATACAAAGGCAATTAAGAATGCGTATCTCGGAACTCCGGACGGCCCCATTGCCATTACCGAAAAAGGATTTTTGGATTATTATAGTTTTGCCGGAGGCAAGTTTGCTGTTAAAGAAGGCGCAGCGGCTACCTCGTGGGTCGGCGTTGTTGATGATAATCTGAAGGCGATGTTCGGCGCAGCCGAGGGATTTGGCTTTTATATCAAGAACACTGGCAAGGAAGATATCAAGCTTGCTTTCTATCTCGTAGACAGTAAAGACGGCGACGGAAACGAGAATAAAGGCAGTGTAAACAATGCCTATTCTATCGGTTCCGAGATGGAATATGCTCTGTATTCTCTGGCGGATAAAACTCAGAAGGTGCTTACAACTGAAAAACGCACCCATCCTTATAATAACCAGATTGTGGTTCACTCCTCGTTTGTCATTCCTGCCGGGTTTGAAGGTTATGTAATGACCGCGAAGAGCAGTGTTGTCAAAACATGGTCTTCCAATGTAATTAATGACGACGCGCAGATTATAGGTTTCGGCTGCGATGCTGCTGCCGGTCTTGAGTTTGACAACATCTTTGTTTACGGCAAAGAGATTGAAGCAAAGAATGCTCAGCTTGTGCTTGAGGATAAGCCCCGCGACACTGCGGACTTCTCCGTGATTGCGTATGCGTTGGCTGCTATCACGGGCTGCGGCGCGCTGGTTATTGCCAAGAAAAGATAATTTGTGTTTTCTGAAACGGTAAATTCAATAGTATTCATTTGCGTAAACAGTTTAGCCTCCGAAATTTTCGGAGGCTTTTTCGTCATATTAAACTAAATTATGATATTTTTCGCTCCTATTGGAGATAATAAATCTTGCGGCGTATCGGCCGACAATAGTTTTATTAATCGGAGAGAAAAAATGAAAAGAAAATTTTTTGCAATTGCGGCGACTGCTGTGATATGTTTGCTTTTTACCACGGCATATGCCTATAATGCGGTAGATGGGAGCAAGTGGGTGGAAAGCATAAAAGCCGACACGGAGTCAAAAAAAGTAACGATAACTTTCAGCGATGATTTTATAAACAATTATGCGCCTAACGGTTATCGAGGAGCGGTCTTTACAGAGAAGCCGCAGCTGGTCACTGAGGGTGATGCCGGCTTTTGGGCTATTTTCCGTGCAGTTGACGGTACAGATGAACTTGCGAAGCAAACGCTTGCCGGTGGTTTTAGCGGCGGCGGTAAAGAGTATGTTATGGATGCGTCCGGCCTTACGGAGGGGAAGACCTATTATTTAGCCGTTACCGGCAATAATGCAGGACTGAGCCCGGACTGGACATGGACTGAGCAGACATGGGAATTTGTATATTCAACCGAAACCAGTGCGACAGGCGATGTCTCGGCAGCTGTTTGGGCCGGCATAGCCTTGATCGGCTGCGGCGTACTGCTTGCCGTGGTATATGCAACTAAAAAGATGCACGGCGAAACAGTGTAAAAACACATGAGGCGGCGTAAGGTGTGATAGCTTGCTGCGACAGTCATGTTATATTGCATATTAAAATAATTTTTATTTGGATAGGCACATAAAGCATGGTTGCATTAACGACCCTGCTTTATGTTTTTTGTCGTGATTAAAAGAGTGAAAATGGAATTATAATGAGTTTGATATGAGCTTTTTGGAATTTGACGAGTCAAAAAAGCGGAATGCGGGAGAAAAAATAAAAAAAGCGAAGCAAA